>ENA-UPTA01003014-UPTA01003014.1-activated-sludge-metagenome-genome-assembly--contig:-NODE-3014-length-16888-cov-18.656330_pt1 | contig 16888 bp, 11 predicted proteins | sample MGYA00238184_ERZ773361 | MGnify/ENA primary metagenome ERZ773361 (study PRJEB29100, sample SAMN05720205) | activated sludge metagenome | isolation source: anaerobic digester from wastewater...
AGCCTTGCCGTGCGGAGGTAAAGGGTATAGGCTCTCTCGGTGTCATGGAGCCTGGCTGCCAGCACTGAATGGATGCTGGCAGAGAGTGACGACTCATGCACGCAGCGCGGCTCATAAAAGTCGAAGTTGCGTCGGATAGCCTCCTCACTGAACTCTTCCTCAAAGAAGTAGATTCCCTGGAGCACATCGGCCTGCTTGATGAACACCGAACGAAGGATTCGGTCCCACGACCAGTGCTGGTTAAGGGGCCTTACAGCCGGGTCAAGATCATTCACCGTCTGCTGAACCTTGTCCATGAAACCGTCCTGCTGCAGGAAGATGCCCAGATCATGATGCACCGGGAGGTATATGTTGTCAATGATCTCCTTCCAGAGGCTCAGTTCACACTGTGTGTCAAGTTGTGTGCGACTGATCACTGAGTTGTACTTCACCAGGCTTGTATCCTTTAACCAGTCAAGCATTTCACAGGTGTATCTCAATGTCCACCGGGCCAGGGTATTGGTGTACCAGTTATTGTTGACATTATTCTCGTACTCGTTGGGGCCGGTGACACCGAGGATCACGTACTGGTGCTTCTCCTGTGAGAAGGTGGCGCGTTGTGCCCAGAAGCGCGAGATGGCTATGAGCACCTCGAGGCCGTATTCCGCCAGGTAATCCTGGTCGCCGGTATGCCTGACATAGTTATAGATGGCATATGCTATTGCCCCGTTGCGGTGTATCTCTTCAAAGGTTATCTCCCACTCGTTATGGCACTCCTCACCGTTCATGGTGACCATCGGGTAAAGGGCAGCCCCTGCGGTGAATCCCAGTTTGCCGGCGTTCTCAATGGCCTTGCCGAGGTGTTTGTACCGGTAAAGCAGCAGGTTGCGGGCCACGTGCGTATCTGCTGTACTCAGGTAGAAGGGGAAAGCAAATGCCTCTGTGTCCCAGTATGTACTGCCGCCATACTTCTCCCCTGTGAATCCCTTGGGACCGATGTTAAGGCGGGGATCCTCGCCGGTATAGGTCTGGTTAAGCTGGAAGATATTGAAACGTATACCCTGCTGTGCGGCTATGTCACCCAGTATGACTATATCACCATGTTCCCATTTCTTTTCCCAGGCCCCACGGTGGTCTGCGAGCATGGACTCAAAACCTTTTTGCGCTGCCTCGCCGGCGGTGGCCATTGCTTTTTCTGCCAGGCCTTCAAGGGGATGGTTGAATGATGAGAGAACGGCAGCATATTTAGTTACATTGAAGGTGTCTCCGTCAGCATATGTTGCTGAGAATGTACAGTGAGCCGTTTTGTCGGTTGTTGTAATGGCGGTTTTCTCCCCGGCCTTCCGGCCGTTGCGGGTGAACACGTTCTCCATGGCTGTTGCCACCACGAAGGCTGTCTTGCGTGTCTGAGCCACAACCACTGCCCTGTCGCCGTCGCTGGCGGAGGATTCGTTCTCCCAGAACTTTTCGTCGTAGTTGGCGTCTTCATTGTATACATCGGCACTCAGCCAGGGGATTATCTCCACTGTCCCGGCGCCTCCGGTGATGCGTACAGAGTAACTGATGGCCGCTTTTTCCGGTTCGTGCATTGACAAAAATCGCTTTGCGCTAACCTCAGCCACCCTGCCCGAAGGCATCACAACCGTAAAGGAGCGGGTAAGCAGGCCCTGCTTCATGTCAAGCTCCCGGCGAAAGCTCCTGAGTGTACATTTTGCCAGGTCAAGCTCCTCACCGTCTATCCTTATTTTTATGCCAATCCATGAGGGCGCGTTGGGCACTTTGGCAAAATATTCAGGGTAGCCGATCTTCCACCATCCCACAACGGTCTTGTCAGGGTAATAGACTCCCGCCACATATGAACCCTGGAGTGTATCACCTGAGTATGTCTCCTCAAAATTGGCCCTCTGTCCCATCATGCCGTTTCCCAGGGCAAAGATGCTCTCCGAGTCACGGGCCCTTGAGGGCTCAAAACGGGTCTCTATGATCTTCCACTCATCGGACTGGAAACGTGTGTCACTCATCTCAAACTATAGATTTGTCAATTGCTTAATGGTAATCTTTCGCAGGTCGGGGATGACCAGGTCAGCCCTTCCCAGCAGCTCCGGGCTTCCCACACCCACACACTTCATCCCGCCTGCAATGGCTGCCTCTATCCCTGCCTGCGCATCCTCAAACACCACGCATGACGATGGTGGCAGATTCATCTCCTCTGCACCGCGTAAAAATACTTCGGGATCAGGTTTAGCCTTATGTATCTTGTTGCCGTCAATAATTGCGTCGAACATGGGGCGCAGGCCGATTCTGTCAAGGATTGTTCCTGCATTCTTGCTTGCCGACCCGATGGCTGTCAGTATTCCCTTTCTCCTCAGCGCCCTGAGCAGTTTTATGCTTCCGGGAAGGATCTCATCGGGGGTCATGCCGGAGATGAACTCTACATACCAACCGTTCTTCCTGGCCGCAAGCCTCGCCTTCTCCTCTTCACTGACATGGATGCCTCCCTTGTTCAGGAGGATCTCGAGCGAAGCCATCCGGCTGACTCCTTTAAGTGCCTCGTTATCCTCAAGGGTGAAGGTGAATCCCAGCTCTTTCGCCAGGCGGCGCCACGCCATGAAATGGTATTTAGCAGTGTCAACAATTACCCCGTCAAGGTCAAATATACATCCCCTCAGATCCATCATTACCTCCTGTCATCGATGTCATTAACGAACTTCACCGAGAGCGCTGCGATGATCATTGAGATACCTCCGGTTACCAGCGCCAGCATTGTGTTGCCGTGGAAGAGATGCTTGACCATGCTACCCAGGATGCTTGCTGCAAGTATCTGAGGGATGACAATGAAGAAGTTGAAGATACCCATATAGATGCCCATCTTGTTATGCGGCAGTGAACCGGTAAGGATGGCATAGGGCATTGAAAGGATGCTTGCCCATGCCAGCCCTATGCCAAGCATGGGGAGGATAAGCATATTGGGTGAGTTGATGAAAGTGATTGACATCAGGCTCAGGCCACCAACAAGAAGACATATGGCGTGGGTTATCCTGCGGGAGGTGGCTTTTGCCAGCACCGGCAGCAGGAATGCCACCACAGCCGCAAAGCCGTTGTAGACGCCAAAGAGCACTCCCACCCAGTTGGCTCCCTCATTGTAGGCAAGTGAGGCAGTGTCACTGGTACCGTAAATCTTTGAAGTGACTGCCGATGTGGTGTATATCCACAGGGAAAAGAGAGCAAACCATGTAAAGAACTGAACCACTGCAAGCTGCCCCATTGTTGCGGGCATGTGCTTGAGGTCGGTCAGGATGCTGTTGAGGCCGTTGCCGCCTCTGCCACCCGATTTCAGCATGCCCGCAATGATCTGCAGCAATCCGAAAAGGGCAATACCGCCGGTGACCACGTAAAGCTCCTTCTCAAGGTTGACCCTGGAGAGAATGAATGTAAGCACCAGTCCTGCCGCAAGCCAAATTATTCCAGGACGGTAGAAGTTAACCTCCCTGATTGTGCCTGCTGTGACGGCATGGTCTGGTTCAGGTGTGGCAGCAACGGTGGTTATCTCTTCTGCCGGCTCGCCGCGAGCGATGCGCTCGCCTTTCTCAAACTCCTCAAGCTCAGCGGGAGAATATTCCTTTGTGCGTATTATAGTCCATAGTACAGCCAGAAGCAATACCGCAGCCCCTATATAAAACGAAAGCTTCAGATTGAAAGGCAGCAGTTTGCCCTCGGCAGGCACCTCAGGGACATTGAACCAGTGAGCGAGGATCCAGGGCAGGAAGCTGCCAATAACCGCTCCCACTCCAATAAAGAAACTCTGCATGGCAAATCCCGTCGTTCGCTGCTCGGATGAGAGCATGTCACCGACAAATGCCCTGAATGGCTCCATGGAGATATTTATAGAGGCATCCATGATCCAGAGCATCACCGTGGCAAAGATCCATGTGGGAGAGTTGGTAATGATGGCCAGTGCCAGCGAGGCAAGGATGGCGCCTGTAAGGAAATAGGGGCGCCGGCGTCCCAGCCTGTTCCATGTGCGGTCACTCATGTGACCCACTATCGGCTGTACCAGGAGACCCGTCACCGGTGCCGCTATCCACAGGATGGGAATATTGTCTATCTCGGCCCCGAGAGTCTGAAAGATACGGCTCACATTGCCGTTCTGAAGGGCAAACCCAAACTGGATGCCCAGAAAACCAAAACTCATGTTCCATATCTGCCAGCGGGAGAGCCTCGGCTTGCGTCTGTAGATCACATTCATCTTACGTTAGCTGTTAGTTTTATTACCCTGTTCCGTTAACCTATTCAAAATTAGTCGAAAATCTGGTTCCGCAATACCCTTTGGAGGCTTCTAAACGCCGATTTTTCGGGCATTTGCGTTGTGTCATATATTTCAAACGTTTTCGGCCGGAGGAAGAATTTTTGCCTCAGATCCTTATTTAGACAAATTATGAATAACAAATATCACTGATGCCTTCCCGACACTTCGTGTACTGGAATGAGCAACCTCCTGTGCTGGTGTCTCAATGTGCTATTGTTATTTGCCTCTCGCCTTCCTATCTTTGAGACCATATAGCCCCAAAAGCATAGAAATCATGGGAGAATTTATTTATGACAAGCCCTTCCTGCATGGGAAGGATGAGACCCGGTACCGTAAGATCACTGCTGATCATGTGAGGATGACTGAGTGTTGCGGCAGGAGGCTCCTGCAGGTTCAGCCCGAAGCGCTCAGGATGCTTGCCAGGGAAGCATTCACTGATGTTAACTTCTACCTGCGTACTTCGCACCTGGAGAAGCTGGCGAAGATACTGGATGATCCGGAATCTACTGACAATGATAAGTTTGTGGCATGGATAATGTTACGCAACTCGGTGATCTCTGCGGAAGGGAAGCTGCCCTGGTGTCAGGATACCGGGACGGCCATCATAATGGCATGGAAGGGGGAGGATGTTTTTACCGGCACTGATGATGCCCTTCATCTGAGCAAGGGCATCTGGGAGACTTACGGAGAGAAGAACCTGCGCTATTCGCAGATAGTTCCCTCTTCGATGTTCGCTGAAAAGAACACCGGGACCAACCTGCCGGCACAGATTGACATAGCTGCAACGCAGGGCGATGAGTACAGGTTTCTCTTCATTGCCAAGGGTGGTGGCTCTGCAAACAAGACCTTTCTCTACCAGCAGTCTAAATCGCTCCTGAACGAGGCCTCTCTCACCAGTTTTATCCGCGAAAAGATTCAGGACCTGGGAACAGCGGCCTGTCCACCATACCACCTGGCAGTAGTGATAGGGGGCACCTCGGCCGAGATGACACTGAAGACAGTGAAGCTGGCTTCGGCGGGATACCTTGATGATCTCCCTGCCTCAGGGAATGCGGCGGGAAGTGCATTCCGCGATCCCGAGTGGGAGGAGAGAATAGAAAAGATCTGCCATGAGTACGGTGTTGGCGCTCAGTTCGGCGGGAAATATTTTGTGCATGATGTGAGGGTGATCCGGCTGCCCCGCCATGCCGCCTCCTGCCCGGTGGGAATAGGTGTCAGCTGCAGCGCCGACAGGAATATCAAAGGCAAGATCACTGCCGAAGGAATATTCCTTGAACAGCTTGAAACCAATCCGGGGAAATTCATGCCGGCGAAGGCTCCGGAGATTGACAAACCGGTGGAGATAGACCTTGAAAGGCCTATGAAGGATATACTGGCCCAGCTGACAAAACACCCTGTAAAGACCAGGCTCAGTCTCAGCGGCACCCTGATAGTAGCACGGGATATGGCTCACGCCCGTATCAAACAGATGCTTGATGAAGGCAAGCCGATGCCTGATTACTTTAAAAACCACCCGGTATACTATGCCGGGCCGGCAAAAACGCCGGAAGGGATGGCTTCCGGCTCCTTTGGACCCACAACCGCGGGGCGCATGGACACGTACGTCGATCTCTTCCAGAGCCATGGCGGGTCAATGGTGATGGTTGCCAAGGGCAACCGGTCACAGCAGGTGACGGATGCATGCAAAAAGCATGGAGGATTCTACCTGGGTTCGGTCGGAGGACCGGCAGCAATACTTGCAACTGAGAACATTGTTTCCGTTGAGGTGGTTGACTTTGAGGAGCTTGGCATGGAGGCAGTACGCAAGATAGTGGTTAAGAACATGCCTGCATTTATTCTGACTGATGATAAGGGGAATGATTTCTATCAGGCAGCAGGCAAGAGGCAGTAGGCAATAGTGTGACAATGACTGACTCTCTATGAGGATTGGGCGTAGCCCATTAAGCATTGTCTTTCAGAACCCTCATTCGGTGGATGGTCATAGAATATAAAGCATTGTAAAACAATGCTATAATGCATCCCGATGGTCGTAGACCATCAAGATTTGTAAAAGCATGTACCCCACCCGCGCCGGGGGCATGTGGGTAGCAGGGTTGTACAATTCTTCCACCTCTACGAGGTGGTGGGGGGTATTTCGGACCTCCATATACAATTCTTTGACCTCTACGAGGTGGGGTCTGTGGACCACATACGTAAAGATGCTCGTAGAGCATAAAGCATTGTAGAACAGGATTTTAATGGTGTTGATGGTCGTAGACCATCAAGAATTGTAAAAGCATGTACCCCACCCGCCCCGGGGGCATGTGGGTAGCAGGGTTGTACAATTCTTCCACCTCTACGAGGTGGTGGGGGGTATTTCGGACCTCCATATACAATTCTTTGACCTCTACGAGGTGGGGTCTGTGGACCACATACGTAAAGATGCTCGTAGAGCATAAAGCATTGTAGAACAGGATTTTAATGGTGTTGATGGTCGTAGACCATCAAGAATTGTAACATGTAAATGAAATAAACCAAATATCAATATAAAATTATAAAATATAACAAAAAACACCATAATACAAAATAAAAATATATTTTTGCATCCTTATAATCATAAAATAGTATTTATTATATGTGTGGTGTTGTAGGTGTTTTTGACCTGAAAGTTAGCGCTGAGGAGTTACGGCCCCGGATCCTGGAGATGTCGGGCAAGCTGCGGCACCGGGGCCCCGACTGGTCAGGCATATATTGCGGGGAGAAGGCAATAATTGCCCATGAGCGTCTCTCAATAGTTGATGTGCAATCCGGCGGGCAACCGCTGTACAGCCGTGACCGCCGGCTGATCCTGGGAGTGAACGGCGAGATATACAATCATCGCGAGATACGGGAGCGGTACAGTGACAGGTATGATTTTACAACCAAATCAGATTGCGAAGTTATTCTTGCACTCTATGCCGACAGGGGCTGTGATTTCCTCGACGACCTGAACGGTATCTTTGCCTTTGTGCTCTATGATGAGGTGAACGACTGCTACCTTGCGGCACGTGATCATATAGGCATTGTCCCTTTCTATCTTGGATGGGATATCTTTGGCAATCTCTATTTCTCTTCCGAACTGAAGGCGCTGGAGGGTGTGTGCCGCAAGATTGAGACCTTCCCACCGGGGCACTACTATTTCAGCCGTGACGGTGTCATGACCAGGTGGTATAGTCGTGACTGGACATCGTATGATGCCGTGGCAGAAAACACCTCTGACATCGGCGCCTTACGCGAAGCGCTGGAGAAAGCAGTTCACCGTCAGCTGATGTCCGACGTCCCTTATGGTGTTCTGCTCTCCGGAGGGCTTGACAGTTCGGTCATCTCCGCTATTGCGAAGAAGTACGCTGCACGACGCATTGAAACAGATGATACGGCTGATGCCTGGTGGCCGCAGCTACATTCCTTTGCCATCGGGCTCGAGGGATCACCTGACCTGGCTGCGGCACGCAGGGTGGCCGATCATATAGGTACGGTACATCATGAGATCCATATTACCGTTCAGGAAGGATTGGACGCGGTGCGCGATGTGATCTATTACCTTGAGACCTATGATGTGACAACAGTCCGGGCCTCCACTCCTATGTATCTCATGGCCAGGGTGATAAAATCTATGGGGGTAAAGATGGTGCTGTCAGGCGAAGGGGCCGATGAGGTTTTTGGAGGATACCTCTATTTCCACCGGGCACCCGGACCGCGCGAATTCCATGAGGAGACGGTGCGAAAGCTGAGCAAGCTCCACCTGTACGACTGCCTGCGGGCAAATAAGTCACTGGCTGCCTGGGGTGTTGAGGGCAGAGTCCCGTTCCTCGACAAGGAGTTTCTTGATGTGGCGATGAGGCTCAATCCGGCCGATAAGATGGCCGGCAACGGCAGGATGGAGAAGTGGGTGGTCAGGAAGGCTTTCGAGGATTACCTCCCGTATGACATAGCCTGGCGCCAGAAGGAGCAGTTCTCTGACGGTGTGGGTTACAACTGGATAGACACACTCCGGGAACTGACATCAAAAAAGGTTACTGATGAGATGATGGCAACGGCCCGCTATCGATTCCCGCTGAACACACCGCTCACCAAGGAGGAGTATTTTTATCGCTCTATCTTTGCCGACCACTTCCCGTCTGATGCTGCTGCAATGACCGTACCTTCGGTACCATCAGTGGCCTGCAGCACGGCGGAGGCGCTGGCATGGGATGCGGCCTTCACCAACCAGAATGAACCATCAGGACGTGCCGTGCGAAACGTCCACGTCAGATCATATTAACCATGCAAAAAAAGATGCGGCAGGCCTCCGGGGGCCTGCCGCAACATCTTGATTTAAATCTGATTATTTCTTCAATACCTTGTCAAGGATCTTCTGCTTGTCCAGTTTTTTGGTGCAGAAGAACCAGTCATAGCACTTCATCTCTTCCTTGCTCTCCATGCGCTCCTTGGCCACACCGCATGATCCGGCTGTGGGAACGATCACATCATCACCCGGCTGCCAGTCGGCAGGAAGGGCAACGGAGAACTCATCAGCAGTCTGCAGACCGAGGGCCACCCTGTAGATCTCCTCGAAATTACGGCCCAGACTCAGCGGATAGTAGAGAATGGTGCGTATAATGCCCTTGGGATCAATGAAGAACACTGCCCTCACAGCCTTTGTGTTGCTCTCACCCGGCATCATCATGCCATACTTCTGTGCCACTTCCATGGTGATGTCCTCAATGAGGGGGAATTTCACCTCTACATCCTTCATACCCTTGTACTCAATCTTTTCCTTGATGGTACGCAGCCATGCAATATGGCTGTAGAGACCGTCAACTGAGAGACCCACGAGCTTGGTATTGGCCTTTTCAAATTTCTCTGCCATGGTGGCAAAGGTCATGAACTCAGAGGTACAGACCGGAGTGAAGTCGGCAGGATGGCTGAACAAAATCACCCAGCTTCCCTTGTAATCATTCGGGAAATTAATTTCACCCTGTGTTGTAACTGCCTTGAATTCAGGAGCTTTGTCGCCAATACGTGGCATTGCATAAACTTTTTCTTCCATAGTAAATTGATTTTTAATTAATTATAGTTTAGTTATTTTCTTCTCTCAATCATAAGATCGAAATCTTCCTTAAGGGCCACGAGATCCTCTTCGTGCTCAACTTCATCCTTGAGTATCTGAAGTATCACATCGTAGGTTACCGGGTCACCTTCTCTTGTCAGATCCAGGAGCTCGCTGTAGACCCTTATCGCACACTGTTCTCCCTTGATGTTCTGGTCAAGGATAACCGAAACGAACGGATCTTCCGGTGTCTCGTACCCACAGTTTGTTATTTTAGTCCACTCGTCTGTGGTAAGCACCGGTGTGCCTCCCAGCTGGACAATTCTTTCTACCAGTAGTTCGGCATGTGTGAGTTCTTCAGTGGCATGCAGCTCCAGCTCACTGATAACTGCATCCTTCATTGGTCCCTTTACCACTTTAGCGCCTATCCAGTACTGGTAATAGGCCAGCCACTCGTCAGCCAGCGCCTTGTTAAGGAGGTTAAGAAGTTTGTCAACGTCCATCTTAACGATTGATCTTCCGGTTTGTGCCATAGTTCTTGTGTTTTAATTAGTTAATATCGTTGTTTATAACATCATTTTACTTTTTGGGCGGATACTTGATGCCGAGGCCTTTTGCCACCAGTTGTGCCAGCTCCTTGTCAGCCTTATGGAAATGATCAAGCTGACGCATCAGTATCTCTTTCCTTTTCGGACCTGTGACACCCTTCATGGAGGCCACGAAGTTTGCAACGGTATTAGCCCGCTCACTGTCAGTCATTACTTTCCTGAATAGGGCGCCTGCCTGCGAATAATGATCGTTGTCATTCTTGTTACGGTCCCAGTAGTCGGCCACAACTGAACCAAGCTCCATGGGATGCTCCCTGTAATCTTTATCGGCTTCGATGTCATCAAAACTGTTGGGATAGTAGTTGGGTGCGGAGCCGCCATTGCCGTCGATAGCCATGAAGCCGTCGCGCTGATGATTATGCACCGGCACGATGGGTCTGTTTACGGGTATCTGTTCGTAGTTGGCGCCGAGCCTGTAGCGATGAGCATCAGGATAAGCAAGTATCCTGCCCTGAAGCATCTTGTCAGGTGACAGGCCTATGCCGTTGACAATATTGGAGGGGGCAAAGGCGGACTGTTCCACTTCGGCAAAGTAGTTTGAGGGGATCTCATTCAGTTCCATGATGCCTGCTTCGATCAGGGGATAGTCCTTATGCGGCCATACTTTTGTCAGGTCGAAGGGATTCCACTTGAATTTTTCGGCCTGCTTGTCGGTCATCACCTGTATCATCAGTTTCCACTTCGGGTAGTCTTTTCTTTCAATAGCTTCGACAAGGTCTCTCTGTGAGTAGTCGGGGTCCTTGCCCCTGAGCTCCTCAGCCTGCGGTCCGGTAAGGGTTTTGTTGCCCTGCATGGTCTTGAAGTGGAACTTGACCCACACTCTCTCATTCTTCTTGTTGTACATCGAGAAGGTGTGGCTCCCGTAACCGTTCATGAACCTGTGTCCGTCCGGGGTTCCCCTGTCGCTGAAGAGTATCATGACTTGGTGCAGACTCTCGGGATTAAGGCTCCAGTAATCCCATAGCATGTTGGCGCTTTTGAGATTGGTCTTCGGATCGCGCTTTTGGGTGTGAATGAAGTCGGGAAACTTCTTCGCGTCTTTGATGAAGAAGACGGGGGTGTTGTTTCCCACCAGGTCCCAGTTGCCATCCTCAGTGTAAAATTTGACAGCGAAGCCCCTGGGGTCACGTTCGGTATCGGCGCTGCCCTTCTCCCCGCCTACGGTGGAGAAGCGAACAAGCACCCGGCATTTGTTGCCGATCTTGCTGAACAGTTTCGCCTTAGTGTATTTTGTGATATTGCCTGTTACGGTGAATGTTCCGAAGGCTCCTGTACCCTTGGCATGAACAATCCTTTCAGGGATACGCTCACGATTGAAGTGAGCCAGTTTTTCATGGAGGTAATAGTCCTGAAGAAGGACCGGTCCCCTCGGACCTGCGGTCATGCTGTCTTCGTTCTCGAAGTACGGCCTGCCTGCTGCTGTGGTGAGTTTTTTCTTTGCCATTGTGATTTGTTTCTAGTGGTTGCAAGTAATCTGTTTGTTTCTGTTGCAGAAGAAGTACCTGATCTTGAATACTGTTCCCGTGGCCCCGATGGCAATGAGGAGAATCCTGAGCCAGGTGGCATTGACAACAAAGATTGCTGTCAGTATGATCATTGACCACATTATGATTATGGCTGTGATCCCGGCTCTTCTGCCTGCAGAAGGGGTCATGTACCTGGAAGTGAGGCGGCCGGTCATGATTCTGTTGTAGAGCGCCGGGGAGCTTTTCACATACAATCCTGCTGAAAGAATCATGAAAGGCGTGGTGGGCAGAACCGGGATGAAGATCCCGATAATCCCCATGATAAGTGAGGCTGTACCGCCGGATATCAGTAAGATTCTCTTCATTTTTTTCTTACCGATTCCCGTTTGTCTGTGAATTTGCCCATTATCTGGAGTCTGATATCCTCTATCCGGAAATCAGGAATCTGCTTCTTCTCGAAATAGCGATTTAGCATCTCCGTCAGTTCACTGTCAATGTAATCTTCTATCCTGTCGCAGTGAGTACAGTAGAGATGGTGGTGCGTGTCCCTCACGGAATCATAGCGGAGTAGTCCGCGCTCGGTCTTGACCCTCTTCAGAATATCGTTCTCAACAAGGGTGTCAAGGGTTTTATATACAGTTCCCGTTGCAATGTCAGGATGTTTTTTCCTTATAAACTGACTGACCTCCTCGGCAGTGGGATGGTCATGCAGAATATCCACTGCCTCATAAACCGCAAGCCTCTGAGGTGTGACCTTGAGTCCCCTCTCTTTAAGTATCAGTCTGAAATCTTCAATTTTCATTAAATAGGAATAATTCTTAACAAAGAATAAACAAAAATAAGATAAAAAAGTTACGAAACAAAATATATATGCAGATATTTGGTTTAGATTTATGGCTGTAGCAAAGTATTTGTCGGTATAACTAAACTGTATACAATTTATCAAGTACGTCAAGCATTATCTCATCAACGTTTTCGCGGTTATCAATTGCCACCATCATGCCGTAGGCGGCAGCGCCGGTTGTTGCAGCTGCTTTTTCCCCGCTGTTCACTGATCCGGTGAACCGTGATGTGAGTTTTCTGAACCATTTTACGGGAAGGAGTCTTGACATTGCCCTGACGACAGAGATCAGCACGTGTGATGATGCATCCCGAATCTTATGTCCTTCCACAGCAGCGACTGATTCCCTCAGGGCTGCAATGAATTCATCCTCGTGGCCTGTGTTGCAGAATGAGACAGTCATGTGGAGGGCTGATGGGAACTGCAGTTTATCAAGGTTCCATCCACGTTTTGCCAGCTCATCTCCTATACGGTAGATATCATGTTTTTCGGAGGTGAATGCGAAGATGCTCATAACAGGTTTTGCCATGACCTTCAGGCCCGGGATTGCTTCGATGCCCTCCTTCATTCTGGCAGTCGAGACCATAACGGCCTCAGCCATCCTGTCATACCCCTCTCTGCCTATGGTCCTGATTGCTGCCCATGCGGCTGCCATCGGGGCCCCGGACCTGGTGCCCAGCATGGTGGGGGAGGCATAGAGTCCGCCGGGCCAGCTGCTCATGACAAAGTACTGTGATTTCCTGAGTTCATGCGACCGGTAGATAATCACCGATGCTCCCTTGGCTGAATAGCCGTATTTGTGGATATCTGCGGAAAGAGAGGTTACCCCGCTAACCCTGAAGTCGAAGGGCGGTATCTCATAACCCAGGTCCTCAACGAAGGGCAGCATCATACCTCCCAGGCAGCTGTCGACGTGAAACAGGAGTCCGTGCTTCTGTGCCACAGCCCCGATCTCCCCGATGGGATCAATGACACCGTAAGGGAAACAGGGGGCCGAGGCTGTTATCATTACTGTATTGCTGTTGATCATCTTCTCAAGTGCATCAACATCAACCCTTTTGTCATCAGAGATCGGGGCATACCTGGCAGTCACGCCGGTCAGGTCAACGGCTTTGGAGAAAGCCGGGTGTGTGGTTACCGGTGCTATCATCTCAGGCTGACTGATCTCCGGTTTGTGTTTCCGGGCCCAGTCGCGACCGGTCTTGACGGCTACCAGGATGCTTTCCGATCCACCGGTGGTCAGGTTGCCTGCATAATCCTCTCCGGCGTGCAACAGGTCGGCTACCATAGCTACGGTCTCGTTCTCAAGCTGCCTGAGTGAGGAGAAAAGCGACGGATTCAGGGCGTTCTCATTGCAAAACATGTGATAGGCCTGCTCAATCACTTTTGATTCACGGTCGCCGGGATGGTATACATATCCGAACATCCTCCCATTGCGCCAGGGAGTGTCATTCATTTTCAACGACTTAAGTTTTGAGATGACCTCGTCTCCACTAATACCGGTACCGGGAAACCCAATCGAATGCCTGTTCATCTTCGGTGAGTTTTATCCGGGAAAGGGTGATAACATGTTCCCCTTTACCTGATGATTAAAACAAAGTTATGCCATAATTGGACCTGTGTCAAATATTTATCACAGACGGTAATTGGAAGGTAAGAGGTATAAAAAAACTTTGTTTCTTTGTGCCCTGGCTTGAACTATGCAGCTCTTTTTATGGTTGTAGGTTATACCTTTCAGGGAAATATTTGTCTTTATAGGAAAAAAGTTATGAGGAAAACGGCAGTAATACTTTTCATGCTGGTTGCGTCGGTAGCTGTAACGGCGCAGGTTCTGGAGCCTGTCACCTGGAGTTTCAGGAGCGAGAAGACCGGAGACAACACTTTTTATCTTGTCATGACGGCCGAGCTCGAGGTAAGCTGGCATCTCTACGCAATGGATATCGGGGAGGGCGGACCGATTCCCACCAGTTTTACATTTGAACCTGACAGCGGCTTCATTCTGTCGGGCAGGACGGTGGAGGTCACCAAACCTGAGGTGAAGTTCGACAACAGCTTCGGGATGAATATTGGCATGCACAGCGGCAGAGCCGAGTTTCGTCAGAAGGTGACTGTCACAGCTTCGCCCGTAACAGTGAAGGGATACGTCACGTTCATGTCGTGCGATGACAAGCAGTGCCTGCCTGCCAGGGATGAAGAATTTTCTATTGAGCTCAAAGGGGGGGTGGCTGCAGCTGCAAAAGAGTCTGCTGCAGGAACTGATGCTGCGATGGCTGCCGGGAATGAATCCGCAACAGCTGCCGCAACGGGTGCTGAGACAGGCGCTGAAGTCCTGTCTACGGGGACAGAGCTTAAAACAGCAGAGGGTGCTGCCGATATCTCATTTGCAGAGGGTCAGACCGAGTCAGTCCCTGTCATAGAGACCTCTTCCGGAAAGCAGAGCAGGGGATTCCTGAAGTTCTTCCTGCTCTCCATGCTTGCAGGACTGGCGGGTATTCTGACGCCCTGCGTTTTCCCGATGATACCCATGACGGTGGCCTTCTTCAGCCAGGGATCGGGTAAAAAAGGCTCGGCTGTGGGCAAGGCGCTCTTTTTCGGGTTGACAATAGTGATGCTCTATTCGCTGCTCGGCATCATCGTCTCCCTCACCAGTGCCGGAGCCGGCTTTGCCAACACGCTAAGCACTCACTGGATACCCAACGTGATATTCTTCCTGCTCTTCCTTGTCTTTGCCGCATCGTTCTTCGGGGCCTTCGAGATAGTGCTTCCTGCAAAGTGGGTCAGCTCATCCGACTCAAAGGTTGACAGGGGCGGAGCGCTGGCAACGTTTTTCCTTGGGGTGACCACCGTGCTGGTCTCCTTCTCCTGCACCGGGCCCATCGTTGGCGCCCTGCTGGTGGAGGCTGCCTCGGGCGATGTACTCCGTCCGACCATAGGCATGTTCGGCTTCGGACTTGCCTTTGCCCTTCCCTTTACCCTCTTCGCACTCTTCCCCTCATGGATGAGCAAAATGCCAAAGTCGGGAGGATGGCTCAACTCGGTAAAGGTTGTGCTTGGCTTCATCATACTGGCATTCAGCCTTAAGTTCGCCTCAACGGTTGATACCGTCTATAACCTCGGGATATTGTCGAGGGATATTTACCTGGCAATATGGATAGTTCTGTTTGTGCTGCTGGGCATCTACCTCATGGGTAAGATTAAGTTCCCGCACGACAGCGACGTGCCTCACATAGGGGTTTTCAGGCTGGTGCTCATCATAGCATCATTCACCTTTGCCCTCTATCTCGTTCCCGGACTTTTCGGAGCTCCGCTGACGCGAATATCTGCATTGCTGCCTCCCCGGGAGACATCTGGATTCAACCTGATCAAGGCCATCAGTGAAAACAGGGGAACAGCTGTTCCCGGTGCTTTTGCGCCGGGTACAATGGGCGCAGGAGGGGCAGCTATATGCGGAACACCAAAATATTCCGATTTTCTTCACTTTGAGTACGGTCTGCAGGGTTATTTTGACCTTGAGGAGGGACTGGCATGTGCAGCACAGCTAAACAAGCCGGTGCTGATCGACTTCAAGGGTCATGCCTGCGCCAACTGCAAGGAGATGGATGCCCGTGTATGGTCTGACCCGGAGGTGCAGAGACGCATAAGAGAGAACTTCGTGCTGGTGGCGCTCTATGTGGATGACCGCACAAAGCTGCCTGAAAATGAGATCTTTGTCTCTAAAGTTGACGGGAAAGAGAAAAAGACTATGGGCAAAAAGAATGAGGACATTGAGATCTCGATGTTCAACACCAACACTCTTCCCCTCTATGCCATTGTTGACCCGTCGGGCAAACCGCTGATTGAAACCCGTGGCACCGACTTTGACATCCAGGCGTACATCGACTGGCTCGACCGGGGAGCAGAGGCCTTCAGGAATCAATAACCACGGTTTGACATATAGAAGACCAGGCTGCCGCCCTCCATTATCTCATCATGGGTGATCCACAGGCGGTCAAGCTTCGTACCGTTGAGTTCAGCCTTTCTAACATAGATGTTTTTCGGCCCCTGGTTCACCGCCGTCACGGTAAACTTTCTTCCGTTCTCAAGCATTATGGCAGCCTCTTTCACCAGCGGGCTGCCGAGGTCATAGCGGTCTGAGCCTGGCGCCACCGGGTAAAAACCCAGTGCGCTGAAGATGTACCACGCGCTCATCTGCCCGCAGTCGTCATTGCCGCTCAATCCCTCAGGTGCAGGCAGGTATTTGTGGTCCATGATATGCCTCACCCAATACTGGGTTTTTCGTGGTGCACCGGCATAATTGTAAAGATACGGCACATGATGCGAAGGTTCATTGCCATGGACGTAATTCCCTATTATACCTTCCCGTGTTATATCCTCAGTTTCGGCGAAAAAGCTGTCGGGGAGGTACATGGTGAAAAGCGAATCAAGATGCTCCGTGAATCTCTCTTTCCCGCCGTGCAACCGGATGAGTCCGGCCGGATCATGCGGCACATAAAGGCTGTAGTTCCAGGCATTGCCTTCGATGAATCCCTGCCCGTGGGTGCTCAGCACATCAAAATCATTCCTGAAGGTGCCGTCGCTTTTCCTCGGGCGCATGAATCCCACGGATTCATCCCACACATTCAGAAAATTTCGCGACCTTTC
>ENA-UPTA01003015-UPTA01003015.1-activated-sludge-metagenome-genome-assembly--contig:-NODE-3015-length-16887-cov-7.664389_pt1 | contig 16887 bp, 13 predicted proteins | sample MGYA00238184_ERZ773361 | MGnify/ENA primary metagenome ERZ773361 (study PRJEB29100, sample SAMN05720205) | activated sludge metagenome | isolation source: anaerobic digester from wastewater...
CGGGTCCGCGGGGCGCAGAGGCGCGCCGGGTGCTCAGCCGAACGCACGCGCGCGCGGCCCGTCCTCGACAACGAAGCCGGGCGGACGCAAGCGCGACGCATGACGCCGGCGCACGCGCCGGACCGGTTCAGCGCAGGCGCAGTGATTCGCCCGAGACGGTCAGGATGCGCGCCAGCGCCACGCCGGCACTCGCGCCGACCTTCTTGGCCAGCCGTTCGGCCAGGTTCTCGCGCAGCGAGAAGTCGACGACGTCCTCGGCCTTGATGAGGTCGCGCGCCACGCTGTCCAGGGTGCCCAGGCCGTCGGCCAGCCCGAGCTCGACGCCCTTCTCGCCCGTCCACACGAGACCGGAGAACGTGTCCTTGCTCTCCTTCAGGCGATCCCCGCGCCCCTTGCGCACGATGTCGATGAACTGCTCGTGGATCTCGCCGAGCATCTGCTGCACGTGGACGCGATGCTCGTCGGCCAGCGGCGAGAAGCTGTCGAGGAACCCCTTGTTGCGCCCGGCGGTGAACAGGCGTCGTTCGACGCCCAGCTTGTTCATCACCCCCACGAACCCGAACCCGTCCATCAGCACGCCGATGGAACCGATCATCGAGGCCTTGTCGACGAAGATCTGGTCGGCGGCGACCGCCACGTAGTAGCCGCCGGACGCGCAGACCTCCTCGACCACCGCGTACAGCGGCGTGTCGGGGTATTTCGCACGCAGGCGCCGGATCTCGTCGTGGATGATGCCGGCCTGCACCGGACTGCCGCCCGGGCTGTTGATGCGCAGGACCACGCCCGCCGTCTTGGTGTCCTCGAAGGCTGCGCGCAGCGCGGTGATCACCGTCTCGGCCGAGACCTCGCCCTGCGCCTCGATCACCCCGTTCATGTCGACGAGCGCGGTGTGCCGCTCGGCGAGCTTCTGCGACGAGATCGGCCAGAAGCCCGCGAACGCCAGCAGCACCACCGTCAGGTAGGCAAAGCCCAGCAGCTTGAAGAAGATGCCCCATCGACGCGCGCGCCGCCGCTCGACGACGCTCGCCATGGCGAGCTCATGGAGCACGGTGCGCTCCCACTCTCCGGCCGCGCCGCCGGCCGGGGTGCGCCCCGCCGCGGGCGGCGGCGGGTTGCCATCGGGCGGCGGCGGGTTGCCATCGGGCGACGACGGCACGCTTCCAGGATCCTGATTCATTCGTCTTCGCTTTCCTGTTCCACCTGCACGGATCCGTCCGACTCGCGTGCGGGCAGCGCCACGAGGCTGCGGCCGCGGCACGGACCGCTGACGCACAGCCCGTTCTGCGCGTCGTACAGCGCGCCGTGCACCGAGCACACCAAGTATAGGCCGCTGTCGTCGAAGAACCGGCCCGGCTGCCAGTCGAGCTCGACCGGAATGTGCCGGCAGCGGTTCACGTACGCGTGGACCCCGCCGTCGAAGCGCACGACGAACGCCGGCTCGACGCCGCCCTGCACCCGCGCCTCGAAGCGGAAGCCGTCGCCGCCTTCGACGAGGGCGTCGGACGGGCACACGGTGCGCCAGGTGCGCGCAGTCATGCGGGTGCGACGCGCGGCAGCAGCCAGTCGCGCAGTTCGCCGACGGAACGCACGATGGCCTCGGGTGCGCAGGCCTCGAGTTCGGCGACCGGATGCGCGCCGTAGGTCACCGCCACCGATCGGGCGCCGGCCGCGGTGGCCATGCGCAGGTCGTGCGTGGTGTCGCCGATCATCACCAGCCGCGCGGGATCGACGTCGAGCTCCTCGCAGATGTCGTGCAGCATCCACGGATCGGGCTTCGGCGCGCCTTCGTCGGCACAGCGCGTGGTCGCGAACAGCCGCCCCCAACCGGTCTGCACCAGCGCCCGGTCGAGTCCTGCGCGCGACTTGCCGGTCGCCACCGCCAGCGGCACGCCCAGGCCCGCGAGTTTGGCCAGCAGCGCAGGGACCCCGTCGAACGGCATCAGGTACTCGTCACGCTTGAGGAAGTGATGGCGATACCGCTCGATGAAGGCCGGCATCTGCGCGCGCTGGATCTGGGGGACCGCGTAGTGGATCGCCTCGAGCAGCCCCAGGCCGATGACGTGGCTGGCCCGCTCGCGCGTCGGCACCGGCAGCCCGAGGTCGGCCGCCGACAGGCAGATCGCGTCGGTGATCGCCGAGGTCGAGTCGACGAGCGTGCCGTCCCAGTCGAACACGACCAGGGCCAGCCGATCGCTCTGCGCCCCCCCCGGCCCCACTGCGGTGCGGCTCACGGCGCAGGCTCCCAGAGCCGGACGAAGTCCGCCGGCAGCGGCGCCTCGAGCCGCAGCGGCGTGCCCTCGACGGGGTGCAGGATCGCGATGGAGAAAGCGTGCAGGAACATGCGTCGGTGGCCTGTCTTCTGAAGATGTCGGTTGAATTCGAAATCGCCGTACTTGTCGTCGCCGACGATGGGAAAGCCGCTCTGGGCGAGATGGACGCGGATCTGGTGCGTGCGACCCGTCTCGATCTTCGCTTCCACCAGCGTGCACTCCCGCCCGCCGGCGAGCGTGAAGTGGCGCAGCCCCGTCACCCGGGTGACCGCCTCCTTGCCCTGCGCATCGACGCGCACGCGCCGCTCGCCCTCCGGGGTGAGGAACCGGAGGAGCGGGAACTGCACGGTCTTGGTGCGCAGCGGCCAGCGACCGCATACGACGGCGCGATAGCGCTTGTCGGTGCGGCGATTGCGCAGCTGCGCGTGCAGGTCGACCAGCGCGCGCCGCTTCTTGGCGATCATCAGGATGCCGGAGGTCTCCCGGTCGAGCCGGTGGGCGAGTTCCAGGAACCGTGCCTGAGGGCGGATCGCGCGCAGGCGTTCGATCACGCCGAACGCGATGCCGCTGCCGCCGTGCACGGCAACCCCCGCCGGCTTGTCGATCACCAGCAGCGACTCGTCCTCGTACAGGATGGGGAAATCGGCCGGCGGCACGGGTCGGGCCCCAAGCGGTGCCGGCCCCGCCGGCGCGCGCCGCGCGTCTCCGGCACCGGGCGCGGCGGCGCGTGCCGTCGGTGTCTGGCCGGTGCGCATCGGCGGCACGCGCACGACGTCGCCGGGTTCCAGGCGGTCGTCCGCCCGGCAGCGCCCGCCGTTCACCCGCACCTGTCCGCTGCGGATCAGCTGGTACAGATGGCTCTTGGGCACGCCCGCGCAATGCCGGATCAGGAAGTTGTCGAGCCGCTGACCGCCGCCGGCATCCTCGTCGACCGTCAGCTGACGGACCGCCGGACGGTCGGCCGGCCGCTCCGGGGCTGCAGACGGCGCATCAGCTTTTGTCGATAAGGCGTTCATGTTGCTATACTTTGTCGGTTACCGGTACGGCAACGCACAGCGCCGATTGTAACGATCCGATCCACCGGATCCGGGTCGTGCGCAGCCTGGTGACACCCGAATTTTGATCGCGGCTCCCGTCACAGGGAGCGCGGAACACACGGATTCCGAGCCAGCTCAGACAACTGCCTGGCGCCCTCGCAGGCGCCGGAGCGACAGAAGAATGCGGCCGTCCCCCACGTCCCCGACCCCGCGGCGCGATGCCACTCGCTTCGAGTGTGCCCCCGCGTGTCGTCGCGATGGAGCCTGGTGCGTCGGCCTCAGCCTTTCGAAGCAACCAAGCGTCTCGCCCCCCGTACCGATCCGCCTCTGATCGGTCGGTGGCTCGCATCCGTTCGCCCCTCCCGGGGCACGTTCCGCCGGCTGGCGCCCGCCGTGCCTTTGGCGCCATGGAGCAGAACGAATGAAGCGGATGCTGTTTAACGCGACCCACGCGGAGGAATTGCGGGTCGCCATCGTCGATGGTCAGAAGCTGATCGACATCGACATCGAATCGGCGGGTCACGAGTCCCGCAAGAGCAACATCTACAAGGGGGTCATCACCCGGGTCGAACCCAGCCTCGAGGCCTGCTTCGTCAACTATGGCGAGGAGCGGCACGGATTCCTGCCGTTCAAGGAGATCTCGAAGGCCTTCTTCAAGGCCGGCGCGGACAGCCGGGCGCGCATCCAGGACGCCATCTCCGAAGGCCAGGAGGTCATCGTCCAGGTCGACAAGGAAGAGCGCGGCAACAAGGGCGCGGCGCTCACCACGTACATCTCCCTGGCCGGCCGCTACCTGGTGCTGATGCCGAACAACCCGCGCGGCGGCGGCGTGTCGCGCCGCGTCGAGGGCGAGGACCGCCAGGAGCTGCGCGAAACCATGGACAAGCTCGAGATCCCCTCGGGCATGAGCATGATCGCGCGCACCGCCGGCATCGGACGCAACGCCGAGGAACTGCAGTGGGACCTGAACTACCTGCTGCAGCTCTGGCGCGCGATCGAATCGGCCGCGGGCACCGCCGCGGGGCCGTTCCTGATCTACCAGGAGTCCAGCCTGGTGATCCGCGCAATCCGCGACTACTTCACGCCGGACGTCGGCGAGATCCTCATCGACACCGAGGACGTCTGCGAGCAGGCCCGCCAGTTCATGGCGCACGTGATGCCCGACAACGTCGTCCGGGTGAAGCGCTACCGCGACGACATCCCGCTGTTCTCCCGCTTCCAGATCGAACACCAGATCGAGACGGCCTATTCGCGCATCGTGCCCCTGCCCTCGGGCGGCTCGATCGTGATCGACCACACCGAGGCGCTGGTCGCAATCGACGTCAACTCGGCGCGCGCCACGAAGGGCGGCGACATCGAAGAGACGGCGCTGCGCACCAACCTCGAAGCCGCCGACGAAGCGGCCCGCCAGATGCGCCTGCGCGACCTCGGCGGCCTGATCGTCATCGACTTCATCGACATGGAGAACAGCAAGAACCAGCGCGAGGTCGAGCAGCGGCTCAAGGATGCCCTGCACTACGACCGCGCGCGGGTCCAGATGGGCAAGATCTCGCGCTTCGGCCTGATGGAGCTGTCGCGCCAGCGGCTGCGCCCGGCGCTCAACGAAGGCACGCACATCACCTGCCCGCGCTGCAACGGCACCGGCGTGATCCGCGACGTCGAGTCGTCCGCGCTGCACGTGCTGCGCGTGATCCAGGAAGAGGCGATGAAGGAGAACACGGCCACCGTGCACGCCCAGGTGCCGGTCGACGTCGCCACCTACCTGCTGAACGAGAAGCGCGCCGAGATCGCCAAGATGGAAGCGCGGCTGAAGGTCGAGATCGTGCTGATCCCGAACAAGCACATCGAGACGCCGCATTACCGGCTGGAGCGCCTGCGCCACGATGACGAGCGCCTGAACAACTACCGCGCGAGCTACGCCGTGGTCGAAGGCCCGAGCGAGGACAGCTCGTACCTCGAAGCCAAGTTCTCCCCGCAGAAGCCCCGTCAGGAGGCGGTCGTCAAGGGCATCACGCCGTCGCAGCCCGCGCCGGTCGCGACGCCGGCGGCGCCGGTCGAAACCGTGCACGCCCCGGCCCCCGAGGCCGCGGCCGCCGCGCTCGCGCCGCGTCCCGCACCCGCGCCCGCACCTGCCGCGGACGGGTTCTTCGGTCGACTGCTGCGTCTGTTCCGCGGCCCGGCCGCCAACGAGTCCGCCCCTGCAGCGGGTCCGGCGGCGGCCGGCACTGCAACCGCTGCTCCGGCGGCGACACCGCCGGCAGCACCCGAGGCCGGCGAACCTGGCCTGCCGCCGCGTCGCCCCCGCGAGAGTGGCCGCGATGGCCGGGACGGCACACGTGGTCGGGGCCGCGATGGAGAAGGACGTGGCCGTGACGGCGAAGGCCGCGGACGCGAAGGCCGCGGGCCGCGCGACGAACGCGGTCGTGACGGCCGGCCGCGCGACGAGCGCGGCGGTGCACGCGAAGGACGCGGCCGCGAAGAGCGGACCGATGTCCGCACACCGAATGGCGAACCGGCCACCGGCGCGGCCGCCGAAGCGGCCGGCGCCCCGCGCGGTCGCCCCGGCCGTGAGCCGCGTCGTGACCGTGGCGCGGAACGCGTCGAAGGCGGCGCCGAGGGCGCCCAGCGCACCGAGGGCGCGCGCCGCGACAACGATCAGCGCCGCCGCCCGCGCGGGACCCCCGAAGGCGTCGAACCGACCGCCACCGTGGCGCCCGTCGGCGCCGTGACCGAAGCGTCCGTCGCCGTCGCGGCGGGTGCCGTGGGGGCGGCGGGTGCCGTGGAGGCCGCCGGCGTCGCAGCTGATGCGCTGGCCACCGGTGCCGCTGTGCGTCCGACCGACATGGCGTCCACCACGGACGTCACCCGTCCGGGTCCGGCGGCGGAGGGAGTCGAACCCGCTGCGGTCGAGCCGGCATCGCAGGACATGGCCGAAGGAACCTCGGTCGAAGGCGGCGAGGAGGAAGCACGACGCGGTCGCAGCCGACGCCGTCGCGGTCGCCGCGGTGGCGAGCGCGGTGACCGCGCTGGCGCCGCCGAAGGGCTCGCGGGCGACGACACCGGGCTCGAAGCCCAGGCCGTCGAAGGGGCTGGCGCCGCCTCCACGGACGGCGAGTCCGAGGCGGCACCGCGCCCCGAGCGACGCCGCCGGGAGCCGCGTGCTGCGGCCGCCGAGCGCGTGGCCGGTGCGGAGGCGGATCAGCGCGGCGTCGAAGCGGTCGACGCGCGTACGTCGGCACCCGATGCCGGCGTGAACCCGACGCCGGAAGCGGCGGCCGAGGCCGCAGCGCCGGTGCCCGCCATGCCGTCTGCGGCGCAGGAAGGCGCCGCGCCCGCAACGTCGGCGCCGGAGCCGTCAGCGCCCGTGCAGACGGCTCCGGCCGAACCGGCCGGACCGGCGCAGGCCGCCCTGCCAGCCGCCCCGGAATCGGAGCCCGCCGCGCCCGCCGAGCCCCCGGTCGCTGCGGAAGCGCTCGAAGCGCCCGTCGTCGCATCGCCGGCCGTCGAGCCGGCCCGCGTCACGTCGGTCGCCACGGCCGCACCTGCGGTGCCCATGGCCGAGCCGGTCGTGGCGGCTGCCCCGATCCCTGCCCCGGCACCCGCTGCGGCGGCACCCGCCCCGGCACGCGAGGTGATCGGCGCGATCGCCAGCAGCGCGGGTCTCGAACTGGTCGAAACCAAACCCCAGCAGCTGACGCTCGACGTCTCGGCGACGGCCCCGGCGCCGCGTCCGGTGCGCCGCCGTCGGCCGCGCGTAGAGGTGGTGGCCGAACCGCTGCAGCAGGTCGAGACACAGCCGGGTGACCCGCGCGCCTGAGGCCGCCCGCGTCCGGGTGACGGCGTTCGGACCCGCTTCATGCGGACCGGCGTCGCACGGCGCGGGTCGGTGGGGTTCCGGGGTGATCGAAGCAGCCCCGTGCCGCACGGTGCGGCACGGGTCAGGCGCCCCGTGCGCGCCGGGCGGAGCCGCGGCACGTCATCGGAAGGCGCGCAGATCCCCGCCTGACGGAGAGGTGTCTTCCGGGTGCCCGGCGTCCCGCATTGCTAAGATCGCCCGTTCCACCGCCACCTTCGCATGACCGAGCGCATCATCCCCATCGCCGACGCGCGCTACCACGCCGCCGTGCCGCCGGTGCCCGACGCACCCGCCGCGCCCGTGGGGCACCTCGAGGACGCCCGCGGGCGGCGGCTCCACGACCTGCGCATCTCGGTCACCGACCGCTGCAACTTCCGCTGCACCTACTGCATGCCGAAGGCGGTGTTCGACAAGGACTATCGCTTCCTGCCCCAGTCCTCGCTGCTGAGCTTCGAGGAGATCACCCGGCTGGTCCGCATCTTCATCGACCACGGCGTCGAGAAGATCCGGCTCACCGGCGGCGAGCCGCTGCTGCGCAAGGATCTGCACCGACTGATCGCGATGCTGTCGCCCCTGCGCACCGCGCGCGGCGCTCCGCTGGACCTCACCCTCACCACCAACGGATCCCTGCTGACCCGCAAGGCTCAGGCGCTGCGCGACGCCGGGCTTCAGCGGGTCACCGTCAGCCTCGATGCGCTCGACGACCGCGCGTTCCGCGCGATGAACGACGTCGACTTTCCGGTGTCGGACGTGCTGGCCGGCATCGAGGCTGCCGATCGGGCCGGTCTGGCGCCGCTGAAGATCAACATGGTCGTCAAGCGCGGCGTGAACGACCACGAGATCGTGCCGATGGTGCGTCACTTCCGTGGCACCGGCCACATCGTGCGGTTCATCGAGTTCATGGACGTGGGCGCGTCGAACGGCTGGCGACTCGACGACGTCGTGCCGAGTGCGGACGTGATCGAGCGCATCCGCGCGGTGTTCCCGCTCGATCCCATCGACCCCAACTATCCGGGCGAGGTCGCCGAACGCTGGCGGCTGCGCGACGGCAGCGCCGAGATCGGCGTGATCTCCTCGGTGACCCAGCCGTTCTGCGGGTCGTGCACGCGCGCGCGGTTGTCCACGGAAGGCCGTCTCTACACCTGCCTGTTCGCCACCGGCGGCCACGATCTGCGCGCGCTGCTGCGCGGCGGGTGCGACGATGCGGCGATCAGCGGTGCGCTGGCGGCCCTGTGGCAGGCGCGCAGCGACCGCTACTCCGAGATCCGCGCGTCCAACACCACGGATCTGCGCCGGATCGAGATGTCGTACATCGGCGGCTGACCCGCACCCGGAAACGCGCGACGATGAAAAGCGAGCGTCGATGAACCCACCGCGTTCAATGGCCGAAGCCGTCGCCGCCGTGCCAGGCTACGATCCTGCCGCCTTGTCCGTCGCGTCGGCGCAGGCGGTGATCGCGGCACTGGTGCAGCCGGTCCTCGCCGTCGAACACGTGTCGATCCGCGCCGCACTGGACCGTGTGCTCGACTGCGACGTCGTTTCGCCGATCGACGTCCCCGCCCACGACAACGCGGCCATGGACGGTTACGCCGTGCGCGCCGACGACCTGGCGCCGAGTGGCCCGACCCGTCTGCGCGTGGTCGGGACGGCGCTGGCCGGCGTGCCCTACCCCGGCGAGGTCGGGCCGGGCTGCGCGGTGCGCGTGATGACCGGCGCGGTGATGCCCCGCGGATGCGACACCGTCGTGATGCAGGAGGTCGTGACGCTCGACGCGGATGCGGACGCGGTCACGGTCCCGCCCGACCAGGTCCGGGGGCAGAACCGCCGCCTGCGCGGCGAGGATCTCGCGCTCGGCCGGCCCGCGCTGACCGCGGGCCGCATCCTGACACCCGCCGACCTGGGCCTGCTGGCCTCGCTGGGGTTGCCGGAGGTGGCGGTGCGTCGACGCCTGCGGGTCGCATTCTTCTCCACCGGCGACGAACTGCGCTCGGTCGGCGAGCCGCTGGGCCCCGGCCAGATCTACGACAGCAACCGCTATACGCTGTGGGGCATGCTCCACCGCCTGGGCGTGGACGTGATCGACATGGGGGTGGTGCCCGACCGCCCGGAGGCCCTCGAGGCCGCGGTGCGCACCGCCGCTGCGAGTGCCGACGCGATCATCTCCAGCGGTGGCGTCTCGGTCGGGGAAGCGGATTACACCCGCGCGATCATGGCGCGGCTGGGCGACGTCGCGTTCTGGACGATTGCCATGCGCCCCGGCCGCCCGCTCGCCTTCGGCCGCATCGGCGACGCGTTCTACTTCGGCCTGCCCGGCAACCCGGTCGCCGTGATGATCACGTTCTATTTCTTCGCGCGCGACGCGCTGCTGCGCATGATGGGTGCGGCCGCGCGCCCGCACCTCTACCTGCGCGCGACCAGCGCCGGCGCCCTGCGCAAGATGCCCGGGCGCACCGAGTACCAGCGAGCCCGGCTCACGGTCGGCGAAGACGGCACGCAGCGGGTGTCGGCGCTCGGCACGCAAGGCTCGGGCGTGCTGCGATCGATGTCGGAAGCGAACTGCATCGTGGTCCTGCACCATGCGCAGGGCAGCGTGGCGCCAGGCGAGATGGTCGACTGCCTGCCGTTCGACGGCCTCCTCTGAATCACCGGATCCGGGGCTCGCGTCCGACAACACGGCGCACCCGACCACACGGCGCGTTCGACAACACGGCAGGATCCTCCACGGCCCGCGTTCATCCGAGACCAGCGTGCGCCCCAGACGTTTCGATGCATAATTCGACACCCCTCACGGTGTCATGGGATTTCAGAGGTCGCATGCGTCGATATCGCCGGCTCGTCCGGCCCCTGCTGGTCGCCCTGTTCCTCTCGAGCCATGCACACGCTCAGCCGACACCCGCCGAAGACCCGGCGCCGCGTGTGGCACTGCCCGCCGACGGCGACGTCCGGCTCGACATCGGCCTGGCCGAAGCACTCTTCACCCGCAACAACCGCGCACTGAAGGTCGCGCAGCGCGCGATCGACGTGGCCGCCAGCGAGATCCGCCGGGCCGACGTGGCGCCCAACCCGGTGCTCTCCGCGTCGATCGCGAACTCCGACGCCGGCCGCTACCGCCCGCGCGACAGCGACCGCATCGTCCGGATCGAGCAGATGTTCGAACGCGGCGGCAAGCGTGACCTGCGGATCGCGGTCGCGCGCGCCGGCGAGCGGGTGGCGCGGCTGGACTATGCCGAGCTGCGGCGCAGCCAGGCGATCCTCATGTACCAGGCCTACTACGACCTGCTGGGGCAGCAGGGCAGCGTCGAGATCGCACTGGAGAACGCCGCCGGGTACACACGCCTGGTCGACGCCGCCGAGCGGCGGCTGCGCGCGGGCGACATCGCGGCGGTGGACGTGGCGCGCCTGCGGGTCGAGGCCAGCCGTGCGAACGCCGATGTCGGCGCCGCCCAGGCGGCCCGAGCCCGTGCGCAGATCGCGCTGGCCGCGCTGCTCGGCGTCGAGTCCGCGGCCAGCCGACTGCGGATCGCCGACGGCTTTCCCGACGTCCCCGAAGCGGAACTGTCGTCGCTGCCGCAGCGGATGGCGGCCGCACTCGACGCACGCGCGGACGCCGCGGCCTCGCGTGCGCGGGTCGAGCAGTTCGAACAGGCGCAGCGGCTCGCCGCGAGCCAGCGCACCCGCGACGTCACCGTCGGCCTGCAGACCGAGCGCTCGCCTGCGCTGGGCGGCAGCGTCTTCGGCGTGAGCGCCGCCATTCCGCTGTTCGTGTTCAACGACTACTCCGGCGACCGCGCCCGGGCGCTGGCCGAGCGCGACCAGGCCGCCGAGGACCTGACGCGGGTCCAGGCGGCCATCCGCAGTGACGTCGATCAGGCGACGGCCGCCCTCGGGGCCGCGCGCGCACGGCTTGCGCTGCTCACCGGCACCGCGCTGCCGCAGGCCCAACGCGCGGCGCAGGCGATCGAGTTCGCGTTCGAGCGCGGCGCCGCAACGCTCACCGACCTGTTCGACGCGCGCCGCCAGTTCGCGGCCGTGCGTCTGGACGAGATCAACGCACGCACCGAACTGGCCCGGGCGCTGACCGCATGGCGTCAGGCGCTGAAGGTGGAGACGAATCCGTGAACCTGCGTCTGGCTGGTGTGGTGGCCGCACTCGGCGTCGGCTGGGCCCTGTCCGCCTGTTCGCCTCATCCCCCCGCGGCCCGGCCCGCGATCCCCGACGTGCGGATCGAGGGCACCACGATCGTCTTCCCCAAGGACAGCCCGCAGCTGGCGACGCTGAAGGTGACGGAGGCGAATCCGGAGCGGGCCAGCTACGTGCGCATCAACGGGCGCATCACCTGGGACGAGTCCCGCACCTCGCGGGTGGGCAGCGCCATGGTCGGCCGGGTCACCGACATCGTGCGGGCGCCGGGCGACCGGGTGCGCCGCGGCGACGTGCTGGCGGTGCTCTCGTCGCCCGAGTTCGGGATCACACAGTCGGAAGCCCGACGCAGCGAGACCGACCTGCGGCAGGCCGAACGCGCACTGGCCCGCGCACGCGAACTGCACCAGGCCGGGGTGATCCCCACCAAGGAGCTGCAGCTTGCCGAGGCCGACGCCGAGCGCGCCCGATCCGAGCGCGAGCGCACCGCGGCGCGTGAGCGCCTGCAGGGCGGCGCCGGCGCGATCGATCAGCGCTACCGCATCGTCGCGCCCATCGACGGGGTGGTGGTGATGCGCAACCTCACCCCCGGACAGGAGGTGCGCCCCGACCAGGGCGACACGCCGCTGTTCGTGATCTCGGATCCCACCCGGCTGTGGATCGCGCTGGACGTGCCCGAGATGCTCAGCCAGGAGATCGCCGTCGGCGAAGCGGTGCGCATCTCCGTGCCCGCGCTGCCGTCGGAGATCTTCCCCGCGCGGGTCGAATACGTGGCCGACTTCCTCGATCCGCAGACGCGCATGATCAAGGCCCGCGCGGCGGTGGCCAACGCCGACCGCCGCCTGAAGGCCGAGATGTTCGCCACGGCGGACGTCGAGATTCCGCCGTCGAGCGCGCTGCGCGTCCCGAGCGCCGCCCTGTTCCTGCAGGGCGACACCTACTACGGGTTCGTCGAGGAGGCGACCGGCCGCTTCACGCGCCGCAGCGTCCGCGCCGAGGAGGCGCCCCTGGGCACGATGCGCGTGCTGGGCGGGCTGCGTCCGGGCGAGCGCATCGTGTCCGAAGGCGCGCTGCTGCTGCAGCAGCTGCTCAACCAGCGCGCCGCCAGCGCCGGCAAAGACACGGCCGCCGCGCGGCATCACGAACCGTGATCCGCCGCATCGTCAGCGTCTCGCTGCACCAGCCGCTGATCGTCGTGCTGGCGGTGCTGGTGTTCATCGGCGGCGGGCTGATCGCCTTCAAGAACCTGCCGATCGAGGCGTTTCCCGACGTCACCGACACCCAGGTCACGGTGATCACGCTGTTTCCCGGACGCGCCGCCGAAGAGGTCGAACGGCAGGTGACGATGCCGCTGGAGGTGGCGCTCTCGGGCATCCCGAACGCCGTGCGGGTGTTCTCGCACACCCAGTTCGGACTGTCGTTCATGGTGATCACCTTCAACGACAAGGCCAACGACTACTTCGCACGGCAGCAGGTGACCGAGCGCCTGCGCGCCGCCGAGTTGCCGGAGGGCGTGCAGCCCGAGCTGGCGGCGCTGACGTCGGCCATCAGCGAGGTGTACCGCTATCGCATCCGCTCCGATGCGCTCGACCCCACCGAGCTGCGCACCCTGCAGAACTGGGTGATGGAGCGCCAGCTCAAGACCGTGCCCGGCGTGGCGGACGTGGTCAGCTTCGGCGGGCAGATCAAGACCTACGAAGTGCAGCCGGACGTGATGAAGATGCGCGACTACCGCATCTCGCTCGACGAGCTGGCCCAGGCGCTGGGCAAATCGAACGCCAACGCCGGGGGCGGCTACGTCGAGCACGGCGCGCAGCAGTTCCTGATCCGCGGCATCGGGCTGCTGCGCAGTCCGTCCGATCTCGAGACGGTGCCGGTGGCCGAACGCAACGGCACGCCCATCCTGGTGCGCGACATCGCGCGCGTATCGATCGGCGGCGTCCCGCGCCAGGGGGTGGCCGGGCAGAACGACGACGACGACATCGTCTACGGCATGGTGCTGATGCGCAAGGGCGAGAACGCCTCGGTCGTGCTCGATGCCGTGAAGGAACGCATCGAGGAGCTGAACCGTACCCAGCTCCCGCCCGGCGTGCGCATCGAGCCGTTCTACGACCGCAGCTGGCTGATCGGCCGCACCATCCGCACGGTGTTCACCAACCTGCTGGAGGGCGCGCTGCTCGTCGGCGTGGTGCTGTACCTGTTCCTGAAGAACATGCGGGCCGCCGCCATCGTCGCGGCGCTGATCCCGCTGTCACTGCTGGGCACCTTCCTCGGTCTGACCTGGATCGGCATTCCCGCGAACCTGCTGTCGCTGGGGGCGATGGACTTCGGCATCATCGTCGACGGCGCCGTGATCGTGGTCGAGCACATCGTGCACCGACTGTCGCTGCTGCCCGACCGGGCCGACCGCAAGGCCCGTCTCGCGTCGGTGCTCAACGCCGCCGCCGAGGTCGGACGCCCGACCGTGTTCTCGATGCTGATCATCATCGCGGCCCACATCCCGATCTTCACGCTGCAGCGGCACGAGGGGCGCATCTTCGCGCCGATGGCGTACTCGGTGGTCTCGGCGCTGGTGGCGTCGCTGGTGCTGTCGCTGACGCTCGTGCCCCTGCTGTGCCACTGGGCGCTGCGCAAGGGCATCTCGCACCAGGACCCCGGCATCGTCGCCTGGAGCAAGCGCGTCTACACGCCCGTGCTGCGCTGGGCGCTCGCGCGGCGCCGCACGGTGCTGTGCGTGGCGCTGGGCGCACTGGCGATCGCACTCGCCGCCGGCACGCGCCTGGGCTCGGAGTTCCTGCCGGAGCTCAACGAAGGCAGCGTGTGGCTGAACGTCACCCTGGAACCCAGCGTCTCGATCAGCGAGGCGCAGCGCCAGGCGGCGCGCATCCGCGAGATCGTCCGCCGCACGCCGGAAGTCGAAGGCATCGTGAGCAAGCTCGGGCGTCCCGAGGACGGCACCGATCCCAAGATCGCCAGCCAGATCGAGGCGCTGGTCGACCTGCACGACGAGCCGCTCTGGAACCGCGGCCTGACCAAGCCGCAGGTGCTGGCCGAGATCGAGGCCAACCTGCGCACGGTGCCCGGGATCGCGGTCACCTTCTCGCAGCCCATCCGCGACAACGTGCTCGAATCCATCTCGCAGATCGACGGCCAGATCGTGATCAAGGTCACGGGCGACGATCTCGGTGCGCTGCGCTCGTACGGCCTGGCGATCCTGAAGGAGATCCGCGGCGTGCAGGGCGTGTCGCGCGCGTTCATCGACCGCGACGGACTGCTGCCGCAGTACCGCATCGAGATCGACCGCGACCGCGCGGCCCGCTACGGACTGAGCATCGAGCACGTGCAGGACGTGATCGAGACGGCGCTGGCAGGACGCACGGTCAGTCACGTGTGGGAGGGCGAACGGCGCTTCGCGGTGACCGTCCGCCTGCCGGAGAGCGACCGCGCGCTGGCGCGCATCCGCGACCTCGTCGTCGCCACGCCCGGCGGCGCATACCTGCCGCTGCGCGAGATCGCCACCTTCCACCACAGCACGGGGGCGATGAACATCGCGCGTGAAGGCGGCCGCCGCGTGCTGTCGATCGGCGTGTTCATCAAGGGCCGCGACATGGGCAGCGTGGTGAAGGACATGCAGCGCGCGGTGGACGGCGCGATCAAGCTGCGCCAGGGCTACCAGATCTCGTGGTCGGGCGAGTTCGAGAACCAGGAGCGCGCGATGGCGCGCCTGTCCTGGGTGGTGCCGCTGTCGATCCTGATCATCTTCGTGCTGCTGTTCAACGCGTTCGGCTCGCTGAAGAACGCGCTGCTGATCATCGCCAACATTCCGCTCGCCATGATCGGCGGCATCCTCGCGCTGTTCTTCACCGGCATTCCGCTGTCGGTGTCGGCGGCCATCGGGTTCATCGCCCTGTTCGGCCAGGCCGTGCTGAACGGCGTGGTGATGCTTTCGCACTTCGGGCAGCTGCGCGCGCACGGCGAAGACGTCTACGACGCGGTCTTCCGCGGCTCGCTCGACCGCCTGCGCACCGTGCTGATGACCGCCCTGCTCGCCTCGCTCGGCCTGTTCCCGATGGCGATCTCCACCGCCATCGGCTCCGAGACCCAGCGGCCCCTGGCGGTCGTCATCATCGGCGGCCTCGTCAGCGCCACGCTGCTGACCCTGCTGGTGCTGCCCTCGCTGTACCTGTGGGTGCACGGCCGCGAGGACCAGGCGGCGGGCGAGGAGCCCACCATGCGCAAGGCCTGACGCGCCGCACGACGCGATGGGCCCGGCCCGGCGCGCCGGGTCGACGCCGCCGGCAACAGTGGCCGGCAATGAGAGAACGGCCGGCAACAAGAGAGAGGCCGGCAATCAAAAGCCCGGCAACGAAAAAAAGCCCGGCAACGAAAAAGGCCGGCAATCTGCCGGCCCGTTCCCGGAACACGGCGGACGGGCGTCCGCCGCCGGCGCGTCCGCTTACCGGCGCAGGCTCAACTGGCCCGGCAGGCTGGCGTAGTACGCCGCGAGGTTCTGGATGTCCTGCCGCGACAGCTGCTTGGCCTGGCCGACCATGATCGCGTTCTTGCGGGCTTCGCTCTTGTAGTCGAGCAGCGCGCGCTCGAGGTAGTCGCGGTGCTGGCCCGCAAGCTTCGGGTACGACGGATCGATCGGCGTATTGCCGTCCTTGCCGTGGCAGGACGCGCAGATCTGGTCGGCCTTCTCCTTGCCCTTGGCGGCATCGGCAGCGTGCGCGCCGGACGCCAGCAGGGCGATGCATGCGGCCGTCAGCAGTCGGATGGAGGTGGTCATGGCGGTCGTCCTCACTTGGTGCCGTAGTAGGCGGCGAGGTCGGCGATGTCCTGGTCGGACAGGCTGCCCGCGATGCCACGCATGGTCGGATGGCTGCGCTCGCCCTTGCGATACGCGACCAGCGCGTTCTCGATGTACTTGGCGCTCTGACCGGCGATCATCGGCACGTGGTACACGGTCGGGAACGAGGCCTTGTAGCCGCCGATCGAATGGCAGCCGATGCACATCGACACCTTGGATTTCGCCGCATCGGCGTTGCCCTGCGCCGAGGCGGCGAAGGGGACGGCCGCGACGATGGCGGCGAGTACGATTTTTCTGGACATATCCACCCGAAGTGCAAGGTTCCGGAACGTCTCCACCGGCCCGGTGCGGCGAAGTCCCGGATGGGGTCCGGAACGCCGTCGTCACCGCCTGTTGCGGCCCACGAAACCACGAGCTGGCCGGCGAAGTGCTTGTTTTTGAACGAAAAGGCGGATTCTAGCCGAGCGTCGAAAGCAACGTCCAGTGCGGACACGGAAACGTACGCCATACCGTATACTCGGTTCACAACCCACTCAGCCCAGACCATCACGATGCGCTTCGAAGGCACCTCAAGTTACGTCGCCACCGACGACCTCAAGCTGGCGGTCAACGCCGCGATCACCCTGCAACGTCCCCTGCTGATCAAGGGCGAACCCGGCACCGGCAAGACCATGCTTGCCGAAGAGGTCGCCAAGGGTCTGGGCATGCCCCTGCTGCAGTGGCACATCAAGTCCACCACCAAGGCGCAGCAGGGCCTGTACGAGTACGACGCGG
>ENA-UPTA01003016-UPTA01003016.1-activated-sludge-metagenome-genome-assembly--contig:-NODE-3016-length-16887-cov-5.861751_pt1 | contig 16887 bp, 17 predicted proteins | sample MGYA00238184_ERZ773361 | MGnify/ENA primary metagenome ERZ773361 (study PRJEB29100, sample SAMN05720205) | activated sludge metagenome | isolation source: anaerobic digester from wastewater...
GAGACAACGATTCTATTTCATATAGATTTTTGATGAGGCAATTCGAAAATTTGACAAAATAAAAAATAATGTTAAACATTAAATGGTAAAGGAGGAAATTTTAATGGAACTTACAGAGATTGCGATTCCAAACGAATCCTCGGTGCCTCTTAAGCATGCAAAAGTCTTGAGGGGCTCTTATCAAATGTCATTTGATATCACAAACTTGGGTAGATTTTTTAGTTTGTTTGGGTAGGTACCTTTTATATTCTTTTTGAGGAGAAGGTAAGATGTTGTATTATTTTGGGATGGAAAAATGAATAAAAAAATAGACTCATTTAGTAAAGTTTTTAGGCCTAAATATTCAAAGTGGGCTTATTTATCCCTTTTTTGGGGATTATTATATTTATAGGATGGTTACAGTACGTTATATTCATATCTCTTAATCAAATCGGAATAATTCCATTTATTATTACGAGCATACTACTTTGTTCGATTGTACTGTATTCTATTTTTCTTTTGTGCATTTATCACACGATGCGTTATGAACTTAGAAGTGATGGTCTCTACCTTATTTGTGGTCCAATACGCTCAAAAATTGATTATAAGACAATCGAAATGATTGAAAAAACGGATTTACCTTTAGACATTATTTCAAGCACCAGATTTCCAGGATACGCTTTGTTTAATGTGTCTTATGGGAATAGAGGCATCATAAGAATGTATTCAACAGCTGCGCTTAAAAATATCCTTCTCATCAAAACTAAAGATGGCAAACAGTATGGCATTACACCAAAGGATGAAGAGCAATTTTTAAAAGAATTAAGGTTAAGAATAGAGGTAAAAGAGTAGATAAATATTGCTATGTTAAAAGTGCTCCCATACTTATTTCATAACTTCAAAAGATGAAAATATAGCTTTATTATAAAAATAGAGGAGAGAAAAAATGAAACTCTACATTTGGGCGCTGATTGATACAGTTGTAGCAATTCTTTTTATTTTATTGATAAGAGATTTTGGAGAAGAAAAAATTTCAATCGAGAATAAAATCTTTGCAATATTATTCGCTGCGTTCCTTTGCCCGATAGTGAACCTTTTTGTTAAGGAACCTATTTTTATAAATCTTGAGAGGTTGCTTCATATCCCTTCAGACCCAAAAAATTATCCAATTTACTATTCTCTCCTTACACCATTTATAGTTGGCATTACTGAAGAAGGTATTAAAATAGCCCCTCTGTTATTTCACAATTTTAATAAGTTTTTAAAGCATAAAGAATCTGCAATATCTATTGGCTTTCTATTTGGTCTTGGGTTTGGCATAGGTGAAGCATGGTATCTTGCCTATGAACTTACCCCATTATCCTTACAGTACTCTTTTATTTCTTTATCGGGCTTTGGAAGAGAAAGGTTAATGGCAATTGCTGTTCATTTATCTCTTACTGCTTTTCTTGCTTATGGAATATCAATAAAGAAGGGCTTTTTATACTATTTACTTGTTGTAGCTTTACATGGCTTTGTAGATATATTCGCTTCTCTTTATCAAGCTGGACTTTTACCTTCTTTAATTGCAGGTTACGGTGGTCTTGCTCTTTCGTGCCTATATTTCATTGCCTTGATTAGACTTATCCTGAAATTTCGAAAGGCAAACCCTAAACCACCCTCAGGAGAGATTTTATTTCAAAGGAAGGAATTGTGATAATTATATAATTTTTGGGAAAGATACAACAAAAGAAGCCTTAGAGTCAGGTCTTGCATTAACACATTTTTTATTAAAAGCACTAACAAAAATTTAATATTTTAAAGGTTTTGGATATCTCTTCTTAGTTTACAAAAATAGGCTGTCTACTTTTGTAAACTTTTTTAATAGGTTGTAAAATATAATTGGAGGTTTAAATGATATATATGAAAAAGAGTAATCTACTAATTTTGATTTTAGTTTCTTTGATAGTTATTTTTTCTGTGAGTTCATGCATAAAAAAGATAGATGAAGAGATAGTAAAATTTAATTCAAAACCTGAAGGTTCTACTATTTATATAGATAATGAAGAGATTGGAGTAACACCAATTGAATTAAAGTTAAAATATGGAAAATATTTTTTGAAATTAATAAAAGATGGTTTTTCTGAATATAACAGTGTAATTGAAATAAATGAGAAGACAAATGAAATTGATATTGAGCTTTTTGAAATCTCACAAGAAAAAGAGATTGAAGAAAGTTTAAGAAACAAACATTCTATTGTTGGTCCAATCATTTTCGATAAATACACCTTGTATGAAGTTTGTTGTTCAGCAGCATTTTATGCTTATTCTAAAATTTATTTGAATGATGAGTTAACCATAAGTGGATATGCATACAAAGATATTGAAGGTTTTAATATTGTTTTCCCAAGTGGCAAAAAAGTGCATTTTGAAACAACAGAATCACAATATCCTGATGAAAGATTTTTTTCGCAAGAGGTTTTATTTGATGAAATTGGAAGATACAAGGTTATTTCAGATAATGGTGATTTTGTGTCAACTTTTGATGTTTGTTATAAATTAGAATTAATTTCTGGTTATGATGAAACAATAGAATTATTCGATGATATTAACAAAGAAGATTTTATTATGGTTCCTTCTAATAAAGAGATAACATTGACTTTCAAAGTTTCGGATGCAAAAGGTAGTCTAATAAAAAACAAAGATTTAGGAGTCTACAACTTAAAAAGTAATTCAAGTGGTTTAATTAAATTTAAAGTTTTAGTAAAAAAAGATAGATCTCTTGAACCATTTGAGGTTTTTATAAATGGTATAAAAGGTGATGCAAGAATATATGATGGTAAATTTTTGATAGCATATGATTATATCATCTATTCAAAAGATGGAAAATTAATTGAAACAAATTCACTTTTACCTCCAACTTATGAAAATATAAAAATTATTGAAGAGAATGATTCTATCTATTTATCTTTAGATTTTTTGAACATAGGATTTAACAATTTAATAAACTCAAATTTTATAAGTAGAGAGAATAATATATTTGTTTCAGAAAAAGGAAAGGAAATAATATATCTTGATAGTGCAGTCTCGTTAGATGGTGGAAAAACATGGAGAAAATATAATATAGTAGACTGGTTTGATATAATAGGAGTTGATAAAAATAGTCCTAATATAATATATGCTTGGACAAATAATTACAAAAACTTTTTATTAAAATCAGAAGATTATGGAGAAAGTTTCAAAAAAATAGAGATACCTGAAGTTGATTTTGTTGAAAAAATATTTATTTTTAATGAAAATATTTATCTTGCAACATGGAAGGGGCTTTTAAAATATGAAGATAATGGAAAAAATTGGGAATTTTTATTTAAAGATGAAAATATTAAAACTTTTGCTATAAATCCAAAAAATGAAAAAGAAATTTTAGTAGGAACCTATGATAAAATTTTAAAATCAATTGATGGTGGAAAAACATGGAAGAAAATAGATTTTAAAATTTATTCTCCAGTTTCAATTGTTTATGATTTTAATAATACAAATATTATTTATTTAGGAAGTGAAAATGGTTTATACATTTCAAAAAATAGTGGTGAGAGTTTTGAATTATTAGAATCCTTTAAAATAACAGGAAAAGAAGGAATTGTAGTTGATCCTAAAAATAGTAAAACTATTTATGTTGCTTCAAATAATGATGGAATATATAAAATAGAAAATTATGGTGAAAAAATTTCAAAAGTGGATTTCCCATTAATAGAGAATCTCTCAAATATTGCTATCAATGATAAAAATGAGTTATTCATAAATTATAGCGGTTTACCTTTTAAAATAAATTCTAATGGGAAAATTGAAATGTTAAATGAAATGATATTTTTAAATGAAAACACAAAGGTTAAAATATTTGATGACTTATTATTTCTCGATATTAAATCAGTCGATCTTTGGACAATAAAATTTATTATTGAAAAAGATAAAATTAAAATTTTCTATCTTATAGATTTAAATCCCACTTAATTTTTAATTATAAAAGTTTGAAAATGTAAAATTATTTTGAAATTAATTTTTTTACGATTATATTGGTATTTTTCCAATACCTGTTTTTAAATATTGAAATTTTTCGCTATATCTTCCACATCTATCCCCCCATATTGCTATACTTTCTCCATTTTCTAAAATTTCATAGACTTCACAATTATTTGCACATTTATTACAATAAAACACTTTTGTCTCATATTCTCTTTTCGACACATCGAAACCTTTAAATTTTGTTTTTGTGTTCTCTTTTTTTACTAACTCTTTTGAAATAATTGCGACACCTATTGCTCCCATAATTTTGTTGTTTTTAGGAACGATTACTTCATTCCCAATAACTTTTTCGAAAGTCTTTACAATTCCAATATTGTTTGAAACACCTCCTTGAAAAACAAATTTTGGATAAAGAGGTTTTCCTTTTGCTACATTGTTTAAATAATTTCTAACAAGAGCTTCACATAAACCCATAAGTATGTCTTCTTTCTTCGCACCCATCTGCGCTTTATGTATCATATCAGATTCCGCAAATACAGTACACCTTCCAGCAATTCTTACTGGATTTTTTGAAAGAAGTGCAAGTTTTCCAAAATCTTCAATATCTATATTTAATCTTTCTGCTTGATGATCAAGGAATGAACCTGTTCCAGCCGCACAAATTGTGTTCATAGCAAAATCAACAACAACACCATCCCTTATTATTATAATTTTTGAATCCTGTCCACCAATTTCGAAGATTGTTCTAACATCAGGGATTTCCCTTAGGGTAGCTACAGCATGTGAAGATATCTCATTTTTTACGATATCACTACCAACAACAATATTAGCAAGATATCTACCACTGCCTGTTGTTCCAACAGAAAAAACTTCAAATTCCTTGTATTTTTCTTTTAGTTCTTCTTCAATGCTAATTAATCCATCCTTAATAGCTAATATTGGATTTCCAGCTGTCCTTAGATATCTTGAAGTTATAACATTTTCATTCATATCAAGAACAGCAATATCTGTTGTTACTGCTCCAACATCAATACCAATTATTAATTTTTCCGTATTAAGATCTCCTTTCTTTTTTCGATTAAATCTACAAAGGCTTCTAATCTTGTTATAAGCCCTGCCTCACCTGTTTGTTCATCTAAAGTAAATGTAAGCACTGGCATATCGATATCTTTACTTACCTTTACAAGAATTTCCTTTGCTACAAGTTCTGGAAGACATCCAAAAGGTAATATATGAACAACTCCATCATATCCTTTTTCTTTATATAATATTGTATTCATTATACTCTCTTGTCCATCACCTCCAATAAACTCTCCAAGATATGGTTTAACAATCTCCATCATATGTTTTTTATGTCTTTTAACATGAATTATTCTATCATCTGCCCATGTAGTAGTTGTAAGAGATCTATCAGTTTCAACTCCCATATAGGATAGTTTTTTCTCAATTTCTCTATTATTATCATAATCAAGAAGCATATAAACTTCACCTATAATTCCAACTTTTAAAACCTCTTTTACTTCATCTATTTCAACTTCTTTCAATACATTCAACGCTTTTATATGGGCCTCTTTTATTTTTTTTAAATTATTATATGGTGCTTCATCTATAATTTTTAATGCCTCACTAAAAGCTTTCTCTGTGTCTCCTCTATTTAATTCTCTAGGCATAATTTTATAAGCTTTTTTTTCAACATCATCGATAGCTATAAGTTTATATGCAGCATTTATGAAACCTCTTATTATATTCCAAGGAGCATTGAAGCCAATAAGTTTAAAAACCATTTTTATAAATTTTGGTAGCCCCTTAATTAATGGCCCATTTATCCATTCAACAGTTACTATTTCAAAATTTTTATAACCAAGTTCTTTTAGTATTTTCTCATGAAGTGCATTATAATATCCAAATCTACAGGGGCCATAACCACCAAGACACAATATATAAACTTTTTTGTCTTTTCCAATTTTTAATTTTTCAAAAGTATCGAGATATTGGCCTAAAAGAACTTTAAAAGGAAAGCATATACCTTCAGGTGCATATTTAACTCCAAGCTCAAGTATCTCTTTATTTAATGGTCTTGGGACAACTGGAATATCTCCTATATTTTTTATATATGTTTTGAATGCAATATATGAATTACCCATTCTTGGAAATATTATTAATCTTTTAGACATAACCTTCACCCTTTTTAATTCTTAAAAGATCAATAAAAGCTTCAAGTCTTGTAATAATTCCAGTTTCACCTGTATGTTCATCTATAACAATGTGCATAAGTGGTTTTTTTGTCCTCTCTTCATTAAAAATATCTAAAAGTTTTGTATAAATTGAACTTAATCCACAACCAAAACAGGAAAGAGTTATAACCCCATCTATTTTTTTATTTTTTAAGAAATATAATCCCGATTTCAGACAAACATTGCTTTGATGCCAAAAAAGGTCTTTACTTAGAAAATCATAAGAGTTGTTTATTTTATCATAATATAGCATATTTGAAACAATATATTTTACTCCCATTTTTTTCAATTTCTCTAAAAGCGAACCATTTAAATAACTCTCATATATATCATATGGAAAACCGACAATTCCAATTTTTAAATCATAATCTTCTTCATTCTTTGTTAATATCTTCAAATTTGAAAGTTTTTCATAAAGTTCAAGAGTATCACCATAATTTTTATATAAATATGATTCATAAAGTCTTTGAAACCTTATCGATTCTCTAATAGCTTTGTTTATTTTCTTTTCATCTTTTACAAAAATTTCACCAATTTTTTTCATCTCCTCTCTGCTTTTTTTACTTCCATAATTTAAATATATTTTTGGAGAAAGAATTTTCGAATCCTGTATATCAAAGGAGTCTTTTATTAGGTCTGGAAGGGCTAGAAGTTTTGGGCAGTTAGATTTATGATTTTCTTCATATAAGACTCTTGGAATAAAAACATAATCTACACCTTGATCAATTAGATATTTTACATGTCCATGAAAAAGTTTAATCGATATACAAATTTCATCAATTGAATAGTTAATACCTAAGTCTAAAATCTTTTTATTAGTTTTTGGAGAGAGAGCTATTTTTATATTAAGTTCTTTAAAGAACTTTTCCCACATTGGATAATAAATATAATAATATAATGCCCTTGGTATTCCTATTGTCATAATGACCTCTTATTAAAATAATAATATTTTTAGAAAAATCCTTTTCAACAACTTTATTTAAAATAGACAGCTTTTTCAGGACAACGAAGATAACATTCAAAGCAAGCAATTGATTTTTTATTATTGATTGTATGAGTTTTTAAATCAATCGCAGAAACAGGACAAACTTCCAAACAGATTTCACAATCTGTGCAAAGATTTTTATCTATATAAAATTTTGTGCTATTAAAAGCTGATTTTTTTCTTTTTGTTGGTTGTTGAACTTTTTTTATCAAATCTACAAAATTATCTCCAATGATATTAATCTCATTTAATCTGTTTACTCCTAAACCTCTTAATGAAATAGAATTAAATATTTGATTCTCTGAGGGTTTTAAACCAACAAGTACTGAACCAACTGAATCCAATGATAATAAATCCGAAGAAGCTAAAAAAGAATTTAAATATGTTTTGTTTCCTCTTATCTCATTTTCTTCAAATATCTCAACACCATCAAGGAATGCAAGTTTGAATTTCTCATTTAAAATTGATATTAATTCCGAGAGAGCTTCACCAAAAACAGAAAGAGAAGCACCATAGAAAAAAGTTTCTACTCTTGTATATGATGGAGTTAGGGAGAGCACCCCAGTTATGACTCCTTCAAATTTAAGAAATGGGTGAAGTTTTATTTTTGATATAGGTACGATAGAATTTGCCCAGTTAAATGATTGTGGAAGATAAATTTTACTTAAAACCCTTCTATGTAAATATTCACTTTTTCTTCTTTCTTTTCCCACTGTTATTTTTTTATAAGGGAATTTTTCGAAACCTTCAGCCATAAAAGAAACGATTTCAACTGGGTAACCTTTTATTAAATTAATCAGATTTTCGCTTAGATTTTCGAAAATAGAAACTCCAATTCTAAGGTGAACATTTAAATTTAAAAAACTTTCAATTATACTTTTTAAAAATCTTTCATCTGGATATGTAAATATTCCTCTTTTTCTATCAAAATTTCCATCAAAATAGAGTAAAACTCTTTCGCCTGAAATAAAAGGATTCTCTTTGAAAACATTCAGTGTTTCTTCAACAAAATCTGAAGAACCATCATAATCGCTTTTCTTCAAATAAACCTTTGCTTTTGCCATATTATAATTATATAATGAAATTGAAATGTAACAAATTAATTTATTTTTACTCTTATTATTAAAATATTATTAGGAGGTTATTATGGAAAAGATTGGTTTAGTTGTTGATACAGCAGGAGATATACCAAGAGAGTTGGTTAAAGAGTATGATATAAGAGAGGTTCCATTTTATTTGTATTTTGAAGGTGAAGAAAATAATGTTTATAAAGAACATATTACATTAACACCAGAAGATTTCTTTAATATAATGAAAGCAAAGAAAAAACATCCAAAAACATCACAACCAAATATGGAAGATTATTATGTTGTATTAGAACAACTTGTAAATGAAGGTTACAAGAAAATTATAATTATGACTCTCTCAATAAAGTTAAGTGGAAGTAACCAATCTGCTCATCTTGCAAAAGATGAGATGAAGTTGAAACATCCTGACACTCGAATTGAGATAATTGATACAGAATCTGCAACTTTAGGAGAAGGATTACAACAGATTTTAGCAGCAAAAATGATAAAAAAAGGAGTTCTATCATTTGATGAAATAGTCAATCTACTTCTTAAAATGAGGAAAAATAGTCATGTATTTTTTACAGTAGAAGACCTTTATTTTTTCTATCTTGGAGGAAGATTAGGTAAGGGCTCTGTTTTTTTAGGAAATATAATGAATTTAAAACCAATAATGTCTGTTGTTGATGGAGAAGTAAATCCAATTGAAAAAGTAAGGGGAAGAAAAAAATCATTAACAAGAATAGCAGATCTAAGTAAAGAGACAATAAAAGATATGAACAATATTTTTGTTGCTTCACCTCAAGCAGTTTGTCCAGAAGATCAAAAATTTTTACTTGACTATTTCAGAGAAATAACAGGATATAAAGGAGAAATAATAACAAGAATTATGGGAACAACAATTGGTGCTCATCCTGGACCAGGAACAACTGGGATTTGTTTTGTTGAGATGGATTTAAAAGGAGTTATTTAGTATTAATTGATATAATTTATATGTGAGAAAAATTTTATCATTATTCATTCAAGGTTATGCTTTTTCTCTTTTAAGAAAAAGCGAAGAAAAAGCAATAAATTTTTTAAGTAGAATAGATCATAAATTCTACACACCAAAAATTTATGAAATTTATGGAAATTTACTGATAAGAAAAGGAGATTTAGATTTAGGAGAAAATATTTTAAAGGAGGGAGTAGAAAAATATAAAAAATCTAAAGGAATCTATAGAGCATTATCACAAATATTTTTAAGAAAGGGCGAAATCGATAAGGCAATTGAAATAATAAAATTAGCGAAAGAAAATAATAGAGAGACACACTGGTATAATCTTATTCTGGGAGATATTTATTATTATGAAAAAAAAGATTTAGATAATGCTTTAAAGGAATATATTGAACTATTAAATAGAAAAGATGTGGTATTTTCACCTGATGTCAAATCTCCAGCAAGATATCTTTATAAAAGATTATCAAGAATTTTTTATGAAAAAAAGGATTACAAAAAAGCAAAAGAATATTATAAAAAATTTTATGATCTCAAACCATCAAACTTTTATGAAAAAGATTTTCTATATTATGGAGAAGTTTTATATAATCTTAATGAAAAAGAGGAAGCAATAAAAATATGGGAGGAAGGAACTAAAAGAAGAAGAGGAAATATAATTAAAAAGGGAGTAAAAAATTTTGGTATTGACCTTGGAGAGGTGGAGAAAATTGATAAAAAGGACGAGTTTACAAGAATCCCAGTTTTTACTGAACTTATTACTGAAAGAACCAATTTTTTTGATGTTGTTAAAAAGAGAACAGAGAATTTAATAAAAGATGGTGATATTATAAGTATAGTTTCTGCTGTTGCTGCAATTGCTGATGGAAGAGTTTTTTCAGTTGAGACAATAAATGTATCTCCTCTTGCAAATTTTTTATCTAAATTTGTATCAAGGCCCAAAAATAATCCATTTGCAACAACTGCTCCACTTTCAAACCCTTATGCAATGCAAATTGCAATAGAAGAAGCAGGGGTTTTAAGAATTTTATTTGCATCATTAATGAGCTTAATCGGTAAAATTTTTGGTGTTAGAGGATTATTTTATATCATTTCAGGAAAAGTTGTAACTCAGATTGACGATATGCCCGCATCTATGCCACCATATGATTATTATGTAATATCTGGAGTGCATAATTCAAAAAGTTTTTGTAATAAGATAAAAGAGGTAACTGGATGTGAAGCCTGCATTGTTGATGCTAATGATCTTGGAATTGCATGGGTCGTTGATTCAACAGATAATATGGACAAAAAAGAGGTTGAAAAAGCTTTATCTGATAACCCACAGGGAAATGAGGATTTTCAAACTCCAATAATAATATTAAGAAAAAATTAGAAATGTTAATATGGTGTTTGACACCAAATTAACATTTAAAAGAAATAGGCTTTAAGTTTATTTTCTACAACCTTAAGTATCTCTTGACTAAGTTCGTTTTTTTCTTTGCTTCCATCAAATATTACATATCTATTTTTATAGAGTTTTGATAAAATAAGATAACCATTTCTTACTCTTTCGAGATAATCAGTTCCCTTTTTCTCAATTCTATCTGGTACTTTTACTCTTTTTATAGAAATAAGAGGAGAGATATCAAGTAAAATTGTAAGATCAGGTTCAATTATTGTTATTTCTCTATGTATTCTTTCGATAAAATTTATTGAAAGTCCTCCTCCATAACCTTGATATGCAACAGATGAATCCTTAAATCTTTCTGAAATTACAATTTTTCCCTTTGATAGTTCTTTTATTAATTCTTTTGCATGAGCACTTCTATCTGATGCAAAAAGTAAAAATTCTGTAAGTACATCTATTTCCTGATTGTATTTAAGTAATATTTCTCTTACCATATTTCCTATATCTGTTCCACCAGGTTCTTTTGTCCAGTGAGCATCATATCCAAGATTTTTTAGATTTTCTTGAAGGAGTTTTGCCTGTGTTGATTTACCACATCCATCGATACCTTCAAAAGTTATAAAAAAGCCACCTATTTTGGAAATATAATCACGCATCTAAATGGCTCCTCTCCTTGGCTTTCAGATTTCAAACCAAATTCTGTTATAATTTTGTGTTGAATTTTTCTTATATGACTTGGTGCTGGATAGAGAGGGTAAGGTTTTCCTGTTGATAAAACTTCTCTAACTCCCTGTTCGATCTCTTTTAAGTAATCTCTTTTCTTATCTAAAAAAGCATTTCTTAATTCTAAAGATAGTTTTCTTATGTTTGATTTTGTATTTGAATTTATCTTGAAAATTTCAATTCCTCTTTTTTTCGCTTCACTCATAATTCTTCCACTTTTCTTTTCCTGACTTTTTGTCATAATCAAAACTTCAGCTTCATCTATTGAGTCAACAAATTGCCAATCAAGACCAACTGATCTTAATCCTTGTTCAAGATAATCTCTTGAAACTCCATAAGTAAATATTTTTAAAGGTGTATATTTTGGAAGTTTTTCAAGCTCGCTCTCTTTTTTAATCTCAACCTCTCCGCTCTCTTTTCTTTTCCTTATCTCTGGATTCAATGGATAACCTCTTAAATATTTATCAACAACCTTTGCAACATCATAATAGACAGCAAGAGTATCTCTATCTCTTATTTCAATGAGTATATCAAAAGATGGAGGAGAAGATCTTTCAAGGACTGTTTTTTGGGTTCCTCTTCTTTGCGCCTCTTCATCTCCTAAGATAACTGTAGTTATTCCCCCAAGGAGTTCAGATAAAACTGGATTGATTAAAAGATTATCAAGTGTGTTTCCATGTGCTGTAGCAATCAATTGAACTCCTCTTTCTGCAATAGTTCTACATGCTTCAGCTTCATCCCTTCTTCCAATTTCATCAATTATGATACATTCAGGGTTATGGTTTTCAACCGCTTCAATCATTACATCTGCTTGAGTTCTTCCATAAGGAACCTGCATTCTTCTTGAAGAACCAATTGCGGGATGCGGAATATCACCATCTCCTCCAATTTCATTTGAAGTATCAACAACAACTACTCTTTTATTTAACTCTTCACTTAAAACTCTTGATGCTTCCCTTAAAAGAGTTGTTTTCCCAACACCTGGCCTACCAAGAAGTAAAATACTTTTTCCAGTTTCAAAAAGATCTCTTACAATATCAATTGTTCCATAAACTGCTCTACCAACTCTTAATGTTAATCCAACTATATTTCCCATTCTATTTTTTATACAGGATATTCTGTGAAGAGTTCTTTCTATGCCTGCTCTATTGTCTCTGTCAAATTCACCAACTCGACTTCTCACATATTCAATGTCTTCTCTTGTAATTAAATCATTTGATAGATAGTTAAATGAATCAACAAATCTTGCTTCTGGCTTTCTTCCTAAATCAAGGACAACTTCGATTAAAAACTCCCATTTATCCAATTTTCTAAGTTCATTTTTAACATAAGGAGGAAGAATGGAAAGAAACGCCTCCATTTCATATTCTTTTAACCTATATAATTCATTATCTTTTAACATCTTTTTTTGCCTCCCAGAAAAATTTCTCTATCTCATCAATAAAGTGTGAAAGATCAGAAAAAAGGTTGTGTATATCAAATTGAGTTGTATCAAGTTTATAAACAGGAGATAAATTGTAGCTACTTATCCAATTTTCGTACGCATCGTTTAATTTTTTTAAATATGATTTTTTTATATTTTTTTCATAATTTCTTCCTCTTTCTCCTATCCTTTTTAAAAGAACTTCAGTTGGTGCATATAGATATACGAGTAGATTTGGTGTTGGAAAATTTTTATATATCAAATTATATACCTCCTGATAAAGTTTATACTCTTCTTTATTGAGCAGCTGTTTTGCAAAAATTTCTGCATCTTCATAAATGGTTCTATCAATTATAAAAGAATCATCAGATTTTTCAATCTCTTCAAAAATTTTTAATCTATGGATAAGAAAAAAAAGTTGAGAATGAAGTGCCCACCTTTTCTGATCAGCATAAAAATCTTTTAAGAATGGATTTATATCTTGTGGTTCAGATATTATTGAATAACCCCATCTTTTAGAGAGCAGTTTTGCAAGTGTAGATTTACCAACTCCGATATTTCCACATACCGCAACAATAAACTTTCCCATAAATTAATTTTATCATCATAAAAAATTATTTAAAACTAAAATTTTTCGAATGATAAAATTTCAGATAGAGGTTTTCTTCTTTTTTCAGGTATTTTATTCTCTAATGAATAGCCAAGTGTCATTAGTGATGCGACTCTAATATTTTCTGGAATTTCAAGAACCTTTTTAACAAGTTTTTCATCAAAGTCTCCAACCCAACAAGTTCCAAGTCCAAGGTGTATTGCTTGAAGGGCTATATGTTCCATTGCAATTCCAATATCAAGAATTGCACTATCATACCAACCACCCATATTAAAACTCTTATCTGTTATACATCCAACTATTAAAACTGGGGCATCCATAATGAACTTTGCCCATGTTGTTGGCTCTCCAATTTTTTTTCTTTTTTCAAAATCTCTTACAACAATAAATTTCCATGGTTGCTTATTATTTGCTGATGGTGCAAGTCTTGCTGCTTCAATGACCTCTTTAATTAGCTCTTCAGGAACCTCCTCTTGTTTGTATTTTCTTACACTATGTCTTTCTAATATCTCTTTTAAAATCATCAATCTACCTCCTATTCTTTTAATAAACTTTCAATGTTAACTGTTAAAATAGATTCAAGATTATCAACTGCTCCTACAACTTCAAAGGCAATTTTTCCATCTTTATCAATTAAAACGAATTTTGGTATTCCAGAAACATCATATTTTGAGGCAGCAGGAAAGCCCTCAAGAAGTATTGGATAGGGAACCCCCTCGTTTTTGACATAACTTCTAACCTTTTCAATATCTTTTATATCATCAAGATTAACTCCAAATACCCTTAATCCCTTATCTTTATATTTATTATAAAGTGAAATAACAGTCGGTGCTGCTATTTTACATGGACCACACCACTCTGCCCAGAAATCAAGTAGAACGACCTTCCCTTTAAAGCCTGATAGTTGTATAACTCCTCCATCAAGAGTTGAAAGAGTAAAATCTGGTGCTTCTTTTCTATTTTCTTTTTCTATAGTTGATACATTTATTACCTCTTTTTCACTACAGGAGAGAATAAAAGATGAGAAAAAAATTAAAATTACAAATATTAATAATATATTTTTTATTTTTTTCATTTTTTCTTCTTTTTTGCCTCCTTTTTAGAAGATAGAATCACCTTTGACCACTTTTTAGATTTATAAAATACATACCAAAATGGAACTATTACTGAAGCACCATATAGAATCGCTGTTACTATATTTAAAATATTTAAAGCTATACCAGTTACATTAATTTTATTGAGTAAAGGCATAAGAACCCTAACAGAAAGAGTATTTTCAAGAATGATTCCTATAATCACAAGAATTAATCCAAAAGGAACGAGGAATGTTGCATTTTTTAGATTTTCTACAAGATACTCTCTTGGTCTATAATCTTTGAATTTTTTAATTTCACTTCCAACTAAAGAGAAGAAATGGTTTCCAATTGAAAAGAAATAAACAATAAGAATTATATAAAGAGGACCAGTTAATGATAGAAGTTTAATATCATTTAATAAGGGCTTTAAAATAAAATACAAGACTAATATGTGAGGAATTATTATAATTACTACAAAAACAATAATTTTTGCATTTAATGGTTTCATATTTGGAAATCTATTTTTAAAGATTCTATAAATGAAAGTGGTAAATGAAAGAAGTACAATTAACGCTCCAACAAGTGAGATAAAATAACCAAAGGAAAGAAAAAGAGTGTGAGGAATCTGCGATAGAAAAACTGAAAAACCTTTATGTTCACTAAGAGGAAGATTCAAAAATGATTGTGAACCAATTTTTGTAAAAACAAGAGTAAAATTTTCGGTTAATTCAAGGAAGAAATAGATAATGAAAAAGAGTGGAATTCCAATCCAGGATAAAAAGATATTTCCTACATAAAAAAGTGAAGCAAAAATTATAGAAAAAATTAAGTATATAAATGGCGATTTAATAAAACTAAAATTATTTATATGTAATTCTCTTAATGTTCTTAAATTTAATCTCAAAATATAATCAGGATCTGATGTTAGTGATGGGGCGATAAAAGCAACAATTAATATGAAAAATATAAAATTTACAACAAATAAAAAATTTGGGTGAAGTTCGTAAACTTTTAGTATGAAATTATTGAGTTTTTTTCTCATTCTTTATCCTCCTAAAAAATTCATTAGATTAAATTATATCACAATTAAGAAAATTGAAATATGTTATAATATTTACAATATGAGAACTTTTCTTGCTTTGCCTATTGAAGAAAATCTTAAAAAAGATATAAGTAAAAAAATTGATTATTTCAGAAAAAATATATCTTCGAAAGTTAAATGGGTTGAAAAAGAAAATTTACATTTTACAATATTTTTCTTTGGAGAGATTGAAGAAAAACAATCAGTTGAGATTATAAAAATTATTGATGATAAAAAAGAGAAATTTAAAAAAATAAAAATATTGTTCGATAATATTTCCTTCTTTCCTGATGATAAGAATCCAAGAGTTATTTTTTATAAACTTAAAGAAGGAGAAAAGGAAATTAAAGAGATATATGATACACTTTATGATCCATTTTCAAAACTTACCAAATTAAAAAAAGAGGATTTTAAAGCACATCTAACTATTGGGAGAATAAAAGAGAGGATAGATGAAAAAGATTTAAAAATATTAAGGGAAGACAAGAGTGAATTTAAAGTGTCATATTTGAATAAAATAACTTTTTTTGAATCAAAATTAACTCCGCAAGGTCCAATATATAAACCATTAGGAAACTTTATTCTTTCATAAGGAGGAGTTTTTATGGTTGTTTTAAAAGAGGAAATTATTAATGGGAAAAAAATAGAGATTGTGAAGGGTGATATAACTGAAGAAAAAACTGACGCTATTGTTAATGCTGCAAATAGACACCTTTCGCATGGAGGTGGAGTCGCTGGAGCAATAGTTAGAAAAGGTGGGGAGATTATTCAGATTGAAAGTAATAAAATAATTGAAAAAAGAGGTCCACTTAAAACAGGAGAGGCAGTTATAACAAGAGCAGGTAATTTACCCTGCAAATATGTTATTCATACAGTAGGCCCTGTATGGGGAGAGGGAGATGAGGAAAATAAACTAAAAAGAGCCATTGAATCCTCTCTTCAAGTTGCAACAGAGAATCTTTTAAAATCTATTTCAATTCCAGCGGTTAGTTGTGGAATTTTTGGTTTTCCTAAAAAAAGAGGAACAGAGATAATTTATAAAACAGTTAAAGATTTTTTAAAAAATAGAGAAACAACAATTGAACTTGTAAGATTAATTGGAGTTGGAGACGAGATACCAAACCTATTCAGAGAAGCGATGGAGGGTAAATAAAACGCCTTTTACTCCATTCCATTGGGGACCAAGTTCTTGGATAGGTCTACTCCTTTTTAAAATATTTGATTTTCCAACTCTGCTTATCTCCTGTGTTATAGTTGATGTAGAACCTTTTTGTGTTTTTGTTTTTAATGCACCTTGGCCACTTCATGGATTTTTGCACA
>ENA-UPTA01003020-UPTA01003020.1-activated-sludge-metagenome-genome-assembly--contig:-NODE-3020-length-16875-cov-4.850713_pt1 | contig 16875 bp, 19 predicted proteins | sample MGYA00238184_ERZ773361 | MGnify/ENA primary metagenome ERZ773361 (study PRJEB29100, sample SAMN05720205) | activated sludge metagenome | isolation source: anaerobic digester from wastewater...
CTCTTTTTTGTTATAAATTTCATCATCTATTTCAAAATCATAAATATTACCACATCTTATACATTTAAAATGGATATGTGGTTTTGTATACGCATCGTATCTTAATTCATTTCCCTCTATTGTTATTGACTTAACTAAATTTTTTTTAATAAAAAGTTTCAATATATTGTAAACTGTTGTTTTAGATAAAGTGGGTATTTCATCTTTAATACCTTCATATATCATATCAACAGATGGGTGATTTCTATGTAATAGCATATATTCATATACTTTTAATCTTTGAATAGAAGGACTTATTCCATTCTCCTTTAAACTTTTTTTTAATTTATCAATTGTTGATTCTTCTTTTTTCATTTAAAAACTTCTCCTGTCTCTTTATACCATAGAACAAAATCTAAATGTTCTAAAGGTATATTAATTTCTTTTGCAAACACTCTCATTCTATTTTCGATATCAAGATATATTTTTTTAGATAAAGAAGAAGGTATATTTTCAATTATACCAATTCTATATAGATTTTTCAAAATATGTCTGTCAAGAATTGCTAAATTTTCACCAAAACCAATATTTCTTAAAAAATGTGAAGCCTCTTTATATCCTAATCCTTTTATATTTTTGACAAGCCACTCTCTTAAATCAAAAATTGAATTGAAACTCTGAATTTTATTTTTTAAAGAACCTTTTTCATTAAAAATTTTTAAAATATTTTTTATATAATCACTTTTTTTATATTTAAATCTCACTCCTTTTAAACAATTTAAAATATCATCAGAATTATAATTAATATTTTTGAAATTAAGTGTAGCTTGAAAACATATTTTTGCTTTTGATTGTGGAGTTAAAATACAAAAAATTAACTCATCAAGTAGTTCTTCGTGATTACCTCTATTCCATAAATCTTTAAACTCTTTTAATCTTTTTTCAATTTTATCTTTTATATCTTTATATATATTTAAAATTTCATTAACATATTCTTCCTTAATCATAAAAGTTCTAATTTATTTTGTATTATTTCTATGCTCAGAAAAATTAAATTTTCAATATCTTTTATAGAACAAATTTCAACAGTTGAATGTGTATATCTAATTGGAACACATAAAGGAACCGACTTATATCCTTTATTAGAGATCTCTATAATACTTGCATCTGTTGAACCACCACTTACCCCTATCTGATAAGGAATTTTAGATTTATTTGCTATATTTTTTATAAAATCAAAAACATCTTCATTTACAATCATTCTTGCATCAACCTTTCTTATCACAGGTCCAAAACCCAAATTAATAGAATTTTTATAAATAGATGGAGTGTTATAGATGTCTGTAGAAGACATAGAATCTATAGCAATAACAAAATCTGGATTAAAATTGTTTGCTAAAACTGAAGCACCTCTAAGTCCTATCTCTTCTTCAACTGTAAATGCTATAATTATGTTATTATATGGTTTTTTTTCTTTAAAAAATTCAAGAATTTTTGTCAAAATATAAACCCCAACTCTATCATCTAAACCTCTTGAAATAATTAAATCATCATTAGCATAAAACTCTTTTTGAAAAACTATTGGAGTTCCAACTTCAATTCCTTTTTCTAAGACCTCTGATTTAGATTTTGCTCCAATATCAATTTTTAGATTGTACCAAGGAATAGTATTTTCAGATGTTTTGTTATCTATTGACAAATGAGGAGGTAATAATCCTGTAACTCCTATAACCTCACCTTTTGAACCTAAAATTCTGAAAAATCTTGATGGTAAAATTTTGTCATCAATTCCTTCAATCTTTTTAAAAGAGATTAAACCATCTTCATCGATTGCTGAAACGACAAGTCCTAATTCATCCATATGGGCTACAAATAAAATAAAATCGTCTGATTTACCCTTTTTTATAGCAATTAAATTTCCAAGATTATCTATTTTTATATCATCAGGTTTTGATTTTTCAATTTCATTTTTTATTTTTCCTCTTATTTTAGATTCAAAACCTGAAACACCTTCAACAAAAACTAAATCTTTAATTAAATTTAAATCCATTTTTTTCCTCCAATTAATGACTTTCTCTAATGATAAATTTTTTTAAATCATAAAAATTTAATAATAATGAAATTGATTTTGATAAATCTTCGTCTATTTCTGAAGAATATATTAAAACTTCATCACCTACGCTTACCTTTTCATATAAAACTTTAACATCTTCGTTTTGTAATCTTACACAACCTAAAGATACATTTTTTCCAATTGAAAAGGGGTCATTTGTTCCATGTATTCCATAAGTAATCCAGGAAAGCGCTATCCATCTTATTCCAAGTGCATTTTCTTTATTTTCAATATACGGAGGATAGATTTTATTCTCAAAATACCATTTCGGATTTATACTTTTACCAGTTATTTTAAAAACTCCTTCTTTAGTATTTGTTTGATTATTGCCAATTGCTACAGGAAAAACTAAAAAATCATCTTCTTTTTCATAAACAATAACAAAAAGAGATTTATCAACTTTTATAAATGGTAAAGAAAAAATAAATATGAATAAAAATGTAAATATCTTTTTCATTCTTCTACAAGTTCATTTAATACACCAAAGGTACTTTTTGGATGTATAAAAGCTTTTTTTGTATTATGCGAACCGTATCTTGGTTTTTCATCAATTAAAGAAACACCTTTTTCTTTTAATTCTTCTAAAGTTTTATATATATCTTTTACAAGAAATGCTATATGTTGAATTCCTTCTCCTCTTTTATTAAGAAAAGATTTAATTGGAGAATCATCGGTTAAGGGTTCAAGTAATTCAATATTAACATCACCTATTTTGAAACTTGCAACTTTTACTTTATTTTCTTTCAATTCTTCTATAAATTGAATTTTAAAATTAAAGGTATTTTCATAAAATTTCATACTATCTTCTAAATTTTCTACAGCAATTCCTATACGATGAATCTTTTCAAACAAATTAAACCTCCTTTTTAATTAAAGACTTATTATACAAATTTATACCTATAAAAAATGCCTTTTTATTATTATCTAAATCCTTTTTAAATTTTTCTAAGGATTTTATTACAGAATCTTCTTTAATAATATCAATTAATTTAATTAAAAAGCCAAGGGTTATTATGTTTGTATAATCACATCTATTAAAATAATCAAAAGAGTTTTTTGTAAAAGATAATTTATATATTACATTTTTTTTGAAAAGATCATCGTTAAAATCTTCATATGTATTATCAAAAATTATAATTGTATTGTCATTTATTAACTCTCTAAATTTTAAAAGTGACTTTTTTGTTAAAGATATAAAATAATCAGCAGATTCTATTTTTGGATAATCAATTTGATAATCAGAAATTATAACTTCTGATTTTGAAACATCACCTCTTTGAGCAGCTGTATAAATTTGAGTTTGAATTGAATGTAGATTTTCATTTATAGCTGATTGTGATAATAAATTAGCTGCAAATATTATACCCTGACCACCTTTGCCACAAAAAATAAAAGTTTTTTTCATTTCGTTTTTAAACTTTCAACTATCTTAAAATAAATTTCCTCGAATGTTTCTCTTTCCTCATTTTTAAATATTCCAATTGGTAATTTATCCTTTTTTTCTTCTTCTTTGAGTCTATCTTTTTGATCTAAACTATAGACAAAATCTTTCTGCTTAACAAAAAATTTTGCTGGGTCTTCAAATCCCTGTAATCGTCCATAATAAGTTGGACATGGAGATAGTATCTCTACAAATGAAAAACCTTTATAAGTTATTGATTGTTTAACTATTTTTAAAAGCATGTTGTAATGATAGACACTACCTCTTGCTATAAAACCTGTATTTGCACCTTTTAATAATTCAACTGAATCAAAATTTGAATCATATTTTCCATATGGAGTTGTGGATGTTATTTTATTAAGTGGTGTTGTAGGAGATGCTTGTCCACCTGTCATTCCATATGTCATATTATTGAAAAGGAATGTTTTGATACTTATATTTCTTCTTGCAGCATGTATCATATGATTTCCACCAATAGATAAACCATCACCATCACCAGTTATAACAATAACATTTTTTTCTGGATATGATAATTTAACACCTGTAGCAAAAGGAATTGCTCTTCCATGTAAGGTATGTAATGAATCTAAATCAAGATAACCTGGTATTCTTGAAGAACATCCAATTCCTGAAACAAAAATGACATCCTCTTTTTTTATATTTAAATCTGACAATGATTGAAGAATTGCTCTTAAACCTATGCCAATACCACAACCAGGGCAGAAAATTGTAGGTAGTTTAGAATAATCTAAATAATCTTTCCAATTCATAAAAATTCCTCGATTTTCTTATAAACTTCTGTTATAGTTGGGATTTCTCCTCTTGTGTAGCCAATAAAATTTATCTCTTTATCGCGAGAAAAAATTCTTTTAATGTCAAAATACAATTGCCCTTTGTTGAGTTCAATAATAAAAATCTTTTTTATATTTTTAAATAGATCAATGATTTTATTTTCATCTAATGGATTTAAGGTTATAGGTCTAAAAAAACTACTTTTTATACCTTTAGCATCAAAAATTCTTTTCAATTCTTTAACCAATCCACCAATAATACCAAATCCAACAAATGCAATATCTGCATTTTCTAAATCTTCACTTTCATAAATAAAAAGGTTTCCTTTATTGTTTTCAATTTTATTTATCAAGTGATTCATTTTCATTTCTACTTTATTTTGCTCATTTGTTGGAAAACCTGTCTCATCATGGAATAGACCTGTTATTTTAATCTTTTTTCCTTCGCCAATAAATGGATTTGTAGTTAAATCATATTCAAAACTAAAGGGTAAATCAATTTTTTCTTTTTCTCTGAAGTTAAAATTATATGGAGGAGTTGTTCTTTCGACTTCTGTTCTCATATGAGCAACGCTCTCATCAGATAAAATAATTACAGGATTCCTATAATAAAAAGCTACATCAAAAGAAGCTCTTGTTAGCCAATAAAATTCTTGAGGATTCTTTGGAGAAAAAATGATTATTGGATGATCACCATGCGTTCCCCATTTACTTTGCATATAATCTCCCTGTGAAACATTTGTGGGCAATCCTGTTGAGGGTCCTCCTCTCATAACATTGATAATAACACATGGTGCTTCAGCCATTGTTGCGTAACCAATACCTTCTTGCATTAAAGAAAATCCCGGACCAGAAGTTGCTGTTAACGCTCTTTTTCCCGTTAGAGAAGATCCAACAACAGCACAAATCGAAGATAGTTCATCCTCCATTTGTAAAAAAACCTTACCCAATTTTGGTAATTCTCTTGAAAATGTTTCTAAGATTTCACTTGAAGGAGTTATTGGATAACCAGCGAAAAAATCTATTCCTCCGTCAATTGCGCCATAAGATGCAGCAATATTACCTTGTAAAAATTCCTTCATATCTCATCAACCTCTATAGCAAAATCTGGACATAGATTTTCACATAATTTACAACCTATACATTCTTCTTGATATTTTACAAATATTTCATATTTATCATCCAATCCAAATACCTTTTTTGGACAGATGTTTAAACAAATAAGACAGTTCTTACAAAAATTTCTATTTATATTGACTTCATAAGTTTTCTTTTTTATATTTTTCAAAATATGCCACCTCTTCTTATCATTTTTTCAACTCCTTTATTTGAAATTAAATTTTTCATAACTTTAAAATTTTTTAGAAGAGCGTTAACATCATTGATAGTTGTGCCTGAACCTTTTGCTATTCTTTTTTTCCTATCTCCATCAATAATATCTGGATATATTCTCTCTTTTTTAGTCATTGATTGAATAATTGCCTTCATTTTTTTTATATTTTTTTCATCAAAATCTATATTTGTAGGAATTTGAGGTAAGTATCCTAAAACCGAGGATAAGCCACCCATCTTTTCAATTGATTCTATCTGCTCAAGAAAAGTTATAAAATTAAATTTTTCTTTTTTAGTTTCATACTTTTTCTCTTCTTTAAGAGATTCAATTTTCTTAATTAGATTTTTTATATCTCCAATACCAATTATTCTTGATGTTAAAGATTCAGGATCAAACTCTTCAATATCTGAAATCTTCTCTCCGGTTCCAATAAATTTTATGGGCACAGATGTAACATACCTAATTGAAAGTATTGCTCCGCCTTTAGAATCTCCATCAAGTTTAGTTGCAATAATTCCAGTTAAACCAATTTTTTTCTTAAACTCATTGGCTATTTCAACACTTCCCTGTCCTAATAGAGAAGAAACAACTAATAGAGATTCTGTTGGTTTAATCTCTTCTCTTATGTTTTTTAACTCATTCATCATTTCATTATCAATATGAATTCTACCCGGGGTATCATATAATATAAATTCAATTTTTTCTTTCTTTGCGACCTCTTTGGCTTTTTTTATTAGTTTATTTATTGGTAAATTTTCTTCATAATAAAATTTTGATTGTACAATATCAGAAATCTCTCTAAGTTGAGTAATTGCCCCTGGTCTTTTCAAATCTAAAGGAACATTTAATGTTGTGTAACCTCTATTTTTTAAATAATAAGCAAGTTTACCAATTGAAGTAGTTTTACCACTTCCTTGAATACCAAAAAGAACAATTTCAGTAGGTGGAATTGATGAATATTTTAAGCTTGAAGGTTTTCCCAAGATTTTTAAAATTGTTTCATATAGGATTTTTGTTATCTGTTCTTCAGGAAGAGCACTTTTTAGATTTTCTTCTTTTATGGCCTCCTGCTCAACAATTGATAAAATTTCTTTTACAACTTTATAGTTAACATCTGCTTCAATCAATATTTTCTTGAAATCATTTAATCCCTCTTCAATATCATTTCTTGTAAGCAGTCCTTTTCTTCCGAATCTATCTAAAACATCTCTTAAACCTTTTCTTAAATTTTCGAACATTCCATTTTTAATAATATTAATTTATTGTTAATTTGTCAACAAATTTTATAAAATGTTAAAATGTTTTTATGGACAAATTTAATAATTATAGTGGTGTTGTTCATATTCATACAACTTACTCAAAAGATAGTGTTTTGAAGCCTCTTGATTTAATTCCTTATTTAAAAAAATATAAAGTTGATTTTGCGATTATCACTGATCATAACAATTTAGAAGCAAAAAAATATGAAGGTTTTTATGAAAATATTCTATTATTAATCGGAGAGGAGATTACACCTGAAGAGGGTAATCATCTCCTCGCTTTTAATATTAAAGACCTTATAAAACCTAAAGAAGATGTTCAATCTGTAATTGATGAAATTAATCTTCAAGATGGTTTATCTTTTATTGAACACCCATTTTTTGAAGGTAATAAGATAATAAAAAACGAAGTAAAAATGAAGTGGTTAGATTGGAATGTTGAAAATTATACAGGTATGTCTGTGTTTAATTTTACTTGTGATGGAGGAGAAAGAATAAATTTATTTAATTATCTTATATTCTATTTTTTTCCAGGTTTAGATAAAGATAGACCAAATTATAAAACTATAAATAAATGGGATGAATTAAATAAACATAGGAAAATTGTGGGTATTGGTACATTAGATGCACATTTCTTATATTTTAAAATTCTCAATTTTAAAATTGAGGTTTTTCCTTTTAAATATTATTTTAATTCAATAAGAACTAACATAATAACTGAAAAACCACTTAATAAAGAAACTGTTTATGAAGAGATAAAAAAAGGTCATATTTATATAACTCACAACTATCTTGGAGAAGCAAAAGGTTTTAATTTTTATATACAAAGTGGAGATGGAAAATTTCTAATGGGTGATGAAGTTGAACTAAAAGGAAATGAAAAAATATTTGTAAAAGCTCCATTAAAATCATTAATTAAACTTATTTATAATGGTGATTGTATATATCAAAAAGTTGGAAAAGAATTTATCTATGAAAAAGTAGATAAAGGTTTTTACAGAGTTGAACTATATAGATTTCATATGTTTAATTATAAACCATGGATATTTTCTAATCCTATTTATGTTAAATAATATATGATAAAATTTTAATTTATATTAGAATCTTGGAGGTAATTATGAGAATTGGAATTATAGGTGGAAGTGGAGTTTATGATGTAGATGAGTTGAAAAATATAAGTGAGAATAATTTGATAACACCTTTTGGAATATTTGAATATATTATGGGTGAATATGAAGATAAAGAGGTCGTTTTTGTTACAAGACATGGAAAAGGTCATACCTTACCTCCTCATATGATTTCATATAAAAAAATCATCTGGGGAATGAAAGAACTTGGGGTTGAAAAAATCATTGCAACATCTGCTTCAGGATCTTTAAATTTAAATATGAAACCAGGAGATTTTGTCATAATAGATCAATTCATTGATTTTACAGATTCAAGAGAGATAACTTTTTTTGACACTCCTGGTAATGTAGTTCATACAGATATGACTGAACCTTATTGTGAGTATTTAAGAACATTGATAAAAGAGGTGATGACAAGTTTAAATTTATCTTTTCATGAAAAAGGAACATATGTAACAATGAATGGACCGAGATATGAAACAAAGGCGGAAATCAATATGTTAAAGATTCTTGGAGGAGATATTGTTGGAATGACTGGAACACCAGAGGTTATTTTAGCAAATGAGATGAAAATTTGTTATGCTTCTATTGGTATAGTCACAAATTTTGCAGCAGGAATTAGTGATAAAAAAATCTCTCATGAAGAGGTAATTGAAATGATGGACAAAAAAATTCCTATCTTGAAAAAGGTGATTTTCGAAGTTATAAAGAAAATTGATATCAATAAATAATAATGGAGGAATTTAATGGATATAGAACCATTGATATGGGAAAAAGATTTTTTAAAAGTTCTTGATCAGAGATTATTACCATTTGAAATTAAATATGAAAATTGTTCTACATATATTGATGTTGCTAATTCAATTAAAGATATGAAATTAAGAGGAGCCCCTGTTATTGGTGTTGCTGCAGGTTATGGATTCTATCTTGGAATAAAAGAATTATTTAAAAAAAATCAAATAGATAATTATAAATTAGTTAGTAATTATTTAATCAATGCAAGACCAACTGCAGTTAATTTAATGTGGGCAATTAAGAAGATGGAGAATGTACTATTAGAAAATTACAGTGATGAGAATTTATTAAGAATATTAGAAGATTCAGCAATAAATTTAGAAAAAGAGGAAGAAGAGAAATGTATAAAAATATCTGAAAATGGAGAAAAACTGATAGAAAAATTTGATTCAATACTAACACATTGTAATACAGGCTCTTTGGCTACATTAGGTCCTGGAACAGCACTTGGAATTATAAAATATGCATTTAGAAATGACAAAAAAATTAAAGTTTATTACACAGAAACAAGACCTTATCTTCAAGGAGCAAGATTAACTGGTTATGAATTAATTAATGAAAATATCGATTCAACTTTAATTACAGATTCAATGGCTGGTTATGTAATGAAACTACATCTTGTTAATAAAGTTATTGTAGGTGCTGATAGAATAGCTAAAAATGGAGATACTGCAAACAAAATAGGAACATATAGTTTATCTGTTTTAGCTAAAGAAAATAAAATCCCATTTTATATTGCTGCCCCAACATCATCAATCGATTTTAATATTGAAAATGGAGATAAGATAATTATAGAAGAGAGAAGTGCCGATGAGATCCTTTATATAAAAAACATTAGAATCGCTGTAGAGGGAACAAAAGTTTATAATCCCTCATTTGATGTAACTCCAAATATTTATATAAGTGGAATAATAACAGAAAAGGGAGTTATATATCCGCCTTTTGAAGAAAATATTTTAAAAATCTCTAATCTTTGAATCAATAATAATAGTAACAGGACCAGAATTTACAAATTCTATATCCATTATTTCACCAAAAATTCCCTCTTTAACTTTTAATCCATTTTCTTCTAATGAATTTTTAAAAATTTTTATTAAATTTTTAGCTTTCTCGCCTTTTTCTGCTCTTGTAAAGTCTGGTCTAAAACCATTTTTTACACTTCCTAAAAGAGTGAACTGAGATATCAATAATATTTCACCATTAATTTCTTTAATTGAAAGATTTAATTTCCCATTTTCATCATCAAATATTCTCAAATTAGATATTTTTCTTGTTAGATAATTAATATCATCTTCATTATCATTTATCTGAACTCCAAGTAAAACTAAAAAACCCTCTTTTATTTCAGATATAAGGGAATTTTTTACAAAAACTTTTGCATATTTTACTCTTTGTACAACACATCTCATTAAGAGTTCCTTTCAATTTCTAAAACATTTGGTACAATTTTTATCTCTTCTAATAGATCATTCAACTTTCCATATCCTGGAATTTGTAAAGTCATATATATAGTTGTTGTTTTCTCTTTATTTCTACTTGGAGGAGCATTTACAGATTCAATATTATAATTATATTTTGCAATTATGGATACTATTTTATTTAACACGCCAGGTTCATCTTTGATATGTATATTGATTTTCACTGGATATAATATTTTAACATTATTTGCCCATTCAACTTTAACAATTTTTTCCAAACTATTATCAACATTTCCTAAAATTGAGAGTAAATTTTTGCAATCTCTTCTATGAACAACAACTCCTCTTCCTTTTGATATATATCCAATAATTTCATCTCCAGGTATTGGAGTACAACATTTTGCAAGTGTGAGCAAAACCTCACCTTTTATTTCAGGTATTACCACTCCAAATTTATTTGATGTTTTGATTTTTCTTTCTAAAATAACACCTTTATTCTTCTTTTCAATCTCTTCTTTAACTGTCTCTTCTTTTTTTTCTTCTTCTTTTTCCTTTTTTCTATAAAATTGTCTAATTTTTTCTTTTGTTGATGAACTTTTAACAAATTTTAACCAATCTCTTGAAGGACCAGGAGATGTTTTTGATGTTAAAATTTCAACTCTATCTCCAGTTTTTAATTTATAATTTAATGGAACTATCCTTCCATTTACTTTTGCTCCGATACATTTGTTTCCTATTTCTGTATGAATCTTATATGCAAAATCAATAGGAGTGGCATCAACGGTCAGATTTATAATTTCACCTTTTGGTGTAAATACAAATATTTCATCAGAAAATATATCTTCTTTAACTCTATTAATAAATTCTCTTGCAGAAGGTATAGTTTTCTGCCATTCAACAATCTGTCTTATCCAGTTAATCTTATTTGACATATCTGGATTAATTTTCTTACCTTTCTCCCTATAAGACCAGTGAGATGCTATACCATATTCACAATTTTTATGCATCTCCTCTGTTCTTATTTGAATTTCAAATGGTTCTCCATTATCACCTATTAATGTAGTGTGTAGGGATTGATATCCATTTGGTTTAGGTATTGCTATATAATCTTTTATACGCCCAGGAATGGGTTTCCATTTTGTATGAACTATTCCAAGTGTCTTATAACAATCTTGAATAGTTGGAACAATTACTCTAAGAGCAGTTAAATCAAATATCTCATCGAATGTTTTATTATCTTGTTTCATTTTTCTATAGATAGAATAGAGATTTTTTGCTCTACCTTCAACTCTACAGGTGATATTATTTTCATTAAGTAAATTTTCTATTTTTATCTTAATATCAAAAATTTCATTTTCTCTCTCTTCTCTTTTTTTTGATACTTTTATTTTTAAATCTTGAAAAATCTCAGGCTCAAGGTATTTAAAAGCAAGGTCTTCAAGTTCCCATTTTAAGGTATAAATACCTAATCTATGAGCAAGTGGTACATATATTTCTATAGTTTCTTTAGCAATTTCTCTTCTTTTTTCCTCTGGTAAATAATTCAATGTTCGCATATTGTGTAATCTATCTGCAAGTTTAATAAAAACAACTCTAAAATCAGAAGCCATAGCAATCAGTACTTTCCTTAAACTTTCAAGTTTCCACTCCTCAAGAGATAAAAATTTTATTTGAGATATTTTGCTAACTCCATCAACAAGTAATGCTACTTCTTTACCAAATTTATCTTTTATTGTATCTAAAGATACTGAAGTATCTTCAACAACATCGTGTAGTAAAGATGCCTCAATTGTTTGAAGATCGACATCAAAAGTAAGAAGAATTAAAGCTACATTTATTGGATGTAAAATATATGGTTCATTAGATGCTCTAATTTGACCTTCATGAGCTTTTTTAGCAAATTGATATATATCATCTACAATGGATAATTCACTATCATTAAATTTTTCTTTTGCTTTTTCTTTAAATAGATACCAGAGTTCATCTTCACTCTGATATATCTCTTTTGAATATTCCATACATTAATTATAATTTCAAAAGAGAAAAAAGTGTATATTTTTTTAATATCTCCTTTGCCTTAAAATCAATTAATTCAATTAAAAAATCAAATCCTAAAACCTCTCCCCCAAGTTGTTCTACAAGATCTGCAGCTGCTTTTGCAGTGCCACCTGTTGCAAGAACATCATCAACAATAAGAACTCTATCATTTTTATTTATTGCGTCTTCATGTATTTCAAGAATTGCCATTCCATATTCAAGTTCATACTCTTTTCTTTGTGTCTTCCATGGTAATTTTCCTGGTTTTCTTATAGGTACAAATCCTGCTCCAATATAAAAAGCTATTGGAGCTGCAAGAATCAAACCTCTTGCTTCAATTCCAACAACAATATCAATTTTTTCTTCTTTAAAAGGTTTACTCATCTCTTTAACTGCAAACTCAAATGCCTTTTCATCTTTTAGAAGAGGAGTAATATCTCTAAATAAAACTCCTTTTTGGGGAAAATCAGGAATGTCCCTGACAAATTTTCTTAAATCCATTTTTACCTCCTACCGCCTTTTCTCTTTTTCTTACTCTTACTCTTACTTACATTTTTTTTAACAGGCTTAGTAGTATCTTGAACTTCATTTTTCGTAGATTTATTACTGTTTTGAATTGTAATTTTTTCTAATTGAGGTTGTGTAACAGGTGCTTTTTCTGTTTCAGTTTTATGTTCACTTAATCTATTCCAAATAACAAGAAGTGGAGCAGCAATAAAAATTGAGGAATAAGTACCAGCTGTAATTCCGATAAATAGTGTAAGAGAAAAGTCTCTTAAAGTTACTCCACCAAATATCAAGATTGCAATTATTGCAAGAAGAGTTGTAAAGGATGTATTAAAAGAACGAGTAAAAGATTGTGTTATGCTTTTATTTATAATCTCATCATACTTCAGCTTATTCTTATATATTTTTAAATTTTCTCTTACTCTATCAAGAACAACGACAGAATCCTGAACAGAATAGGCAATTATTGCAAGTAAAGCTCCAATAAATGGACTATTGACCTGCTGTCTGAATAATGCTAATAATCCAACAGTTATGATGGTATCATGAAGTAATGCAAGTACAGCAACAACTGCAAATCTAAATTGAAATCTTACTGTTATGTATATAAAAATAAAAGAGAGACCAACAAGAAGAGCAATTATTCCAGATTTTTTTAGTTCATTTGATACTGTTGGACCAATAGATGAAACTCTCATATTTTCCCTGTCAAGTTTTCCAAACTTCTCTTCAAGTTTAGAAAATATTGACTCTCTCTGTTCGTTTGTAAGAGCTGTTTCATTTATCCTTATTATCAATCTTCCTTCTTGTGAAACTTGGATAACACTGTTTCCAAAACCAAACTCTCTCATAACATCTCTTGCCTCTGAAACTGTTGGTGTTTTTTCAAATTTCAAATCAAGTATTGTTCCACCAGTAAAATCAAGACCATAATTTAAAGGAGCTTTTATGGTTGTCAAATTAAGAATTATTCCAAATACTGCTATCAATATAACAATAAGTGATATTGAAAAATAAATTTTTGATTTTGGTATTATCTGCCAATTTTCAATATTTATCTTTTTCATCTTTATACTCCTTTAATATCCAAAAATTTTTGCATTTTTTGCGATTGGTGTTGAAGCAAAAATATCAATTAATAATCTTGTTGTAAAAATTGCTGAAAAGAAGGATACAACTACTCCTAATGCTAAGGTAATGCCAAAACCTTTTATTAAACCTATTCCAAAATATATAATTGCAAATGCACCTGATAAGGTTGTTATATTTGAATCTAAAACAGTTGTAAAAGCTCTTGTAAATCCAAGGCTTATACTTGTTTTTAGAGTTTTTCCGCTTCTTATTTCTTCTTTTATTCTTTCAAAAACTATTACATTTGCATCAACTGCCATACCAAGAGTCAAAACAAATCCACCTATTGCAGGAAGAGAAAAGGTTGCGTTGAGTAAAATAAGAATTCCTAAATCAACGATTACAAATATTGCAAGTGCTATTGAAGCAAGAAATCCCATAAATCTATAATATACTATCATATATAAAACAATTAAGATAAAAGCAATAATTGCAGCTTTTGTACTCATACTTATCATATCTTCACCAAGAGATGGACCAATAATTTCAGAAGATAGGATATTAACTTTTAAAGGAAGTGAACCACCTTTTAAAAGAGCAACATATTCTGAAGCTTGATCAACTGTAAAATCTCCTTCAATAACTCCTTTACCATCTGTAATTTCACTCTTTACGGTAGGATTCATTAATAGTTCTTCATCAAGATAAATTGCAATTTGTTTATCAATATTTTCCTTTGTTGCTTGTGCAAATTTTTGAGCACCTTCTTGATCAAGTTCAAATGCTATAAGTGCCTGACCAGGAGTATTCGGATCAGTATTTAACTGTACTCTAACATCTTTTAAATTTGCTCCTGTTAAAATAATAGTGCCATCTTCTAATTTAAATTGAAGTAAAGCAGTTTTCCCAATTAAATCTTCAATTTTTGCTGGATCTTGTGTCTGTTGCCCTGGAATATCAATTATAATTCTTCTTGAATTTAAACCACTTTCTTTTTGAACAATCGCTTCAGACAAACCTGAGGCATTAATTCTTTTTTCGATAACCGCTCTTGTACTTTCTACAAGTTCTGGAGTTACTTTTACCTGTTCTGTATCAACACATTCAAGAACAATATGTACTCCCCCTTTTAAATCAAGCCCTAAAGTAGGAGTTTTTGTTTTAATTGCCCAAATAGCAACACCTACTATTAGTGCTAAAAAAATTAATCTCCATATAAAGATTTTTAACTTCATAAATAATTCCTCCTATGTTGACTCAACTCTAATAATTTTATTTAAATTAACTTCATTGTCAAGTTATAAGAACATATAATATGATAACACATTTTGTATATAAATATAGTTAGTTATTTGATAGTTAAAATAAAACTTTATATAATTTTAAAAGAAAGGAGAATTTAAGTTGATTAAAAGAAAAGATGAAAGAGGTTTGGAAGATTTAAGAAAATTTAAAATAGAAATTGATATTTTAAAATATCCTAATGGTTCAGCATTAATAAATATGGGAGATACAAGGGTTTTATGTACAGCAATGGTTGAAGAAAAGGTCCCACCATTTTTAAAAAATACAAATCAGGGTTGGATATCAGCTGAATACTCTCTTTTACCTGGCTCAACTTATCCCAGAACAATAAGAGATATTGATAAAGGAAGAATAGAAGGAAGATCTCAAGAAATTCAAAGACTTATTGGAAGAGCACTGAGAGGATGTGTTGACCTTACTGCACTACAAGGAACAACAATATGGATTGATACAGATGTTCTTCAAGCAGATGGTGGAACAAGAACAGCTGCTATAAATGGTGGTTTTGTATCAATGTATATTGCTCTTGCAAAATTATATAGAAACGGTAAGTTACCATACTTCCCAGTAAAAAATTTTATAGGAGCAGTAAGTGTTGGAATTTTGAATAATGAAATTTTACTTGATTTAGATTTCAATGAAGATTTTGATGCACAAGTTGATATGAATGTTGTTATGAATGAAAATAAAAAAATTATTGAAATTCAAGGAACCGCAGAAAAAAAAGATTTTAATGTCGAGGAGCTTTTTAAAATGGTTAAAATTGGATGGAAAGGAATTGGTAGTATTATTGATTATGAAAAAGAGTTACTTAAAAACATTGTTTATAGCTACTGAAAATATAGGTAAATTAAATGAATTCAAAGATATATTAAGCTCATTGAATATAAAATTAGATATAATCTCTATAAAAGATTTGAAGGATTACAGACCTCCTGAAGAAAGTGGTAAAACATTTTATGAAAATGCTCTTATAAAGGCAAGAAATGCATATGAATTTTCTAAAATTCCTACCATAGCTGATGACTCGGGTTTAGAAGTTAACTGTTTGAATGGTCTACCTGGTGTGTTATCTAAGAGATTTTATAATGATAGTGGAAATTTTGATAAAAATATAGAAAAATTATTAAATTTATTAAAAGATGAATCCTTTGAAAAAAGAAAAGCAAGGTTCAAATGTGTACTTGTTTATAAAGACAATTTATATGAAGAGGTTTTCGAAGGTTCACTTGAAGGTTATATATGGTTTGAAAAAAGAGGTAAAAATGGTTTTGGATATGACCCTATATTTTATCTTCCAGAATATGATAAAACTGTTGGTGAATTAGAAAGTAAAGAAAAGAATAAAATAAGTCATAGATATCAAGCAATATCAAAATTCGCTGAATTTCTTAAGATAAATTTTTCCTTCTAATTATTTTATTAATTTTTAAAACTTGCATTTTTTTATCATCATATACATAACAAAGTTCATTAGAATCAGATGGTATTAGTAAAATATTTCCTCTGTTTATTGATAAAGTACAAAATTTTACAAAATTGTTTATAATAGTTATTAACTTATCACCACTTTTTAAATTATCAAATTTTGTTACTAATAATAAATCATCTTTTTTAACTTCAAAATTGTCTATATCTAATCCTTTATATTGAATTACAAAAGCCTCTTTTTTAACATACTTTTCTTCCAAGAACATTT
>ENA-UPTA01003022-UPTA01003022.1-activated-sludge-metagenome-genome-assembly--contig:-NODE-3022-length-16874-cov-6.176110_pt1 | contig 16874 bp, 19 predicted proteins | sample MGYA00238184_ERZ773361 | MGnify/ENA primary metagenome ERZ773361 (study PRJEB29100, sample SAMN05720205) | activated sludge metagenome | isolation source: anaerobic digester from wastewater...
AGTGACCGTCACCACGGTGGTAAAACAATGCGGACGAAACAGGTCAAAATAAACGGGAACTTATCTCCATCATTTGTTGCCTTGAAATGCAGATGTTTAACATTATAAATCATTTGCAATGGGACCAGACAGAAACAAAAGTGGAAAAGGTCCGGATTTCCGGCCGGAATCGATTGCTCATTATTCATTTTCACTTGAAGACAGGGTTGAGATCCTTGCTCAGGATCCTGTCCGCTTTTTCACTTCAGCTAACGCATGGTGCGGAAGGGGAGAGAGCAGGCTGGAGATCCTCGACGGCTATCTCGAGGAAGCCCTCCAAGACGAAAAGTATGGGTTGTGCCAGCGGATCAGGCAAGTTCAGCGGCTCCTGTTGAGAAAGGCCTGGCTGGGAAAGAACCCGGTCAGGCCTGAAGAAGGACCGGTCAGGGTAAACCTTAGGATCTTCCGGCCGAGGTTTACTGTGCCTGTATATGAGGTGGAATGCGATCTTGCAGATGATCCGGTTACTGCCTTCAGGTCGCTGCATATGAAGCCAAGGAAGGAATTTGTAAGACCGCTGATCCTGAAGCCCGACGATCCTGACCTTCCGATGCTTGTGTACTCATCATTCCAATATCCTGTGGAACAGATTTGCATAACAAGGTCAACCCGCAGGATTGAAAAGCTGGAGACCATTGTACCGTCGACAACCTGCGGTCAGTTCATCCAGTCTTTCACCGGTCACTCGATGGTGATCCTGGCGCCTGAGGGATTCATGAGAAAGTACAAAATAGACCGGATAGAAACTGATATCGAGATCAGTCTGGCAATACCGTACTAACTGCAGATTCAATGGTGAGTTTGCTGTTTATTTGCCAAATTAATGTGGATTGATTAGCGAGTTTAAACCCTATTAACTTTTTTTCCTTTCAGTTACCTCCGGTATGTAGTTTATTTCATGGCCACAAAGGATATTCAGGCAGGTTACCAGGTCTGCGGTATGAAGAGACAGTACCGAATTGTAGTCATCCTTCCTGTATCCTCCCAGCAGAAAAAGTATGAGGGGTATCTGCCTGCCGGTGACAGCCTCGGTTTCCCTGATCATCGTGTAGACCAGCATGGAACACTCTATCCATTCTTCAGTCGATAACTGGCTCGCAAGCTCATCCCATTCGTGGCTGTCGGCACCGTGTCCGAAAACAACATAATTCACACGGTTACTGATTATCTCTTCCCTGAGGACATCCAGGTTCGCCTTAAGCTCCTCCATGTATTTCTGATGGTAAGCCATTATATTGATATTTCCGCACACAGGCGAAATGGCTTTATCGATATAAGTCACAAAATCCCTCGAATTGTCGATGCTGTTTCCGTAATGCCCGTCCAGATCGATGTAAGCACCGCACAGTCCGAATTCATGATACACCTTCATGGATGCTATGACCTGTCCGGAAAAGGGGCAGAACAAGGCGCCGCGTGTCGGGTTGGCATGGTGAAATGCACCGGATGGGCTGAAGCAGACCTCTTCAGGGTTTTGAACTGCGTATCTGATCGCATGATACAGGCTTGCGCCCTCGTAAGTCGTGGCTCTGGCATAATCAGGGGTCCATTTGACACCCAGTATCCTGCTGGTTTTCCCCCTGTCGAAGAAATTGTCAACCATTTCTTTCGTGTGGGCTATGTAGTAATCTTCCCTTGAAAGAGGCGGAAAATCGCCTTCTGTATGGAAGTTCTCAATGAGACCTTTCCTTTCAAGGTATTCCATTATCAGTCGCGGTTTGGCAGGATTGTATGTGTACTCGCCGGGATTTTCCGGATCCATCGACATGAGTGGATTATAGAAAGTGCGGAGTCTGGGGCTTTTCATTTTAGAAATAGTATGTGGTCAGTGACAGTCAATTACGGATCAGTCTTGAGAGCAGGTTCAGTATCGGCTAAAGTAGTAAATTAAAACCCCTTTTATTCGCGGTATTTCTTTCTCAGGCTGTTTTGATCAGGTGCTTTAAAACATATCCCGGTGGTGTAATTCCAATCCTTCGGCCGGTTAAGCATGGGCCTGGTACTGTCATATTATATCCCGATTGTCAAATTTTATGATCTAATGCCGGGCATCCATATTTCATAAGTAATTATGTCCGGACGACCCAACCATGACATTTTAGGCATATTGCCTTCTTATCCAGGCTTTTTAATGCAATAAACGCCTGGTAATTCCGTAAATAATCAAAAGACGGATCATGATCAGCGATCTTTTTATTCCTGCTACAAATAAAAGTCCTGAGATTTGTTTGTCTGCCAATGGTAAAATAACAATATCCGGCAGATGTATTCCATATGAACCGGATGATTTTTTTGCACCTGTAATGGAATGGGCATCAGGCTATTGCCTTGAGCCTGCAGAGGAGACTGTCATTGACCTCTCCATCGAATATATTAACTGCACGAATAGCGGAAAGCTTTACCGGTTTCTGAAAAAACTGAAGGAGGGAACCCTTCCAGGCAAGAAACTGGTCATAAACTTCATCTATGAGACAGATGATGATTTTATGGAGGACTATGGCCATGATCTGAGCGAGAGACTGGCATTGCCTGTAACCATGAATCCTGTTGAAAAGCTTACTGCTCCTGTAATGGTTAAAGCACCTCCGTACAAAAGCATTGAAACTTCCTCCGAATGAAGACACTCTTTAAAATCATCGTTTTTGTTACTGCAGTGCTGGCAGCTGTGTACTTTTTCCGGAACAATGGGGGAGATGTCCTACGGCGAATTGAAGGGTGGACGGAAAGGACAGCCGAACATCTGGAGTCGCTTGCTGCAACATCTGATGAAGATACCGGCAGCGATGAGGAACAGGCACCTGAAGCAAATGAAGACTGGTATGCGAGTCTGCCTTCTGAAACACCCGCCTCCACCGGCGATGCTGAAATCATATCACAGGTCGGCCTTTCTTCAGAAGAAGGAAATGTGGGATTTCCGGGTTACAGGGGGCCTGATGACCAGCCAGCGGATGAATTCCGCGGACGGTCTGAAACGGAGAACATACAGTGGGTTAAGAAGGTTACTGAAAAATATGCCCCTACCGCCTGGACCCTTCTGATGCTCTACGATGCCCTGCCCTCGTCCCTGGAGGTCAGCAGCGCTGACGGCATGGTGATGACAACCGGAAAACCGGTACCGACATTTGCCTTCCTCGACGGGAACTCAGCAACGGATCTCCTGCATGGAATGGCAACAAATGTGCACGAGATTGCCCACGCCTACAGCACTCAGTATGTATTCAGCCATGCCCGCGACAACGGACTAAGACTGAATTGGGACGAAGTAAAAATTGCCTATTATCTTTCTCCTGCGAGGACATACATTGTGACATTTCCCAAGGCCTCACTTTTCCCAGCTGCAGAACTGGTAAGGAAAATACCGGGTGAACTCAGGACATTCCGTTTTGACGAATACATTAACGGCAGCACATCAACCCAGGGACAGGGTGTATTGGGACTGCTGGATGAGTTTCATGCTTACTACCAGGGTTCTCTGTGTGGTTATGAACTTCTTGATGCCTACATTCTAGCGGAAGGTTCGGAAGCGAAGGGACTGCTTGAATGGATCACCTCATTGCAGAGCATCATGACGGGATTCTGGGAATTTGATTTCTTCATCCGGGAGTACATGCTGCATATGAGCATGTACTACCCGGACGATTATGCCCTGCTCGTCCGGCAAGGTGAATTTACCAGGACTTACAGTGTTTTCAGAAAGGCGTACAGTGACCTGATAACGAGATATGACAACCGTGTCACTGAAATGGTGGACAAGCTTAACGGTAAGGATGGTTATGAGGCATATATCGAAGAAGGAACCGTCTGGATATCTCATCAGAGCAGCACACAAATCAGAGGTGCACAACTATTTGGCAAAGACAGAAATATCCTTGAGCCAGTCATAAGCAGCCACAGGTATGATCAGGTTGAAGCTTGCCTGTCCGGGCGGTAATCCTTATGTTTTGAAGCGAAACCTCATCATTTCTTAAAAATCTCAGTCTCGCACTCAGTGCATTTCCATGCCGGGTCATCGCCGGTCAGTTCACATCCTCCGATAGCTATCCTTCCGGCTTTCATGTCAGCCTCGAGCTCTGCCGACCAGGCCGGATATCCGTAAAGGATTCTGGCAATGCGCAATGACCCGCATTCAGGGCATCTGGAAGGTTGACTTCCTGATTCGTGTCTCTTGTTCATTATGATTTCTTTGGTTCGTCAGGTTCGTAAAAGTCGTTATCCGTATTCTCCTTGTTCCTTATCTTGTTGCTGTACATTGCCCTGGCATGCCTTTCCTTCTCGAACATGTCATTTACGCCGCGGAGATCTTTCTTGAAGTACATCACATTGGTTATCGAAATGTTCGCAGCGAATTTCTCGATGTCGTGATCGGTGCCGATATATGTGAATGTCCAACCTGAAAGTTTCATCTCCTCCACCAGTTTTTTGATGGCATCGCCATTGTACTCTTTCGAGGCGTTTTCTTCACCGTCGGTAAGTATTGTTACAAGGACGTTGTAGTCCGACTCCTTCTCAAGCTCCTGCTTCAGCCTGTTGATTGAGTCTCCCATTGCATCATAAAGGGGAGTCATCGAGTTTGGCTGGTATTTCGAGCCGTCAATCTTACCCAGCCTGGCAGCTGGTTCACGGAAATGTACGACTTTCTGGCCCATCCCGTTGAAGGTCACGAATGAGATGAAATGCTCCTGCTCCGGGTATTGTTGCTCAATTCCGTGGATTGTCTGTACGAGCTCATTGAAACCGCTGATGATGAATTCCTTGATTGAACCCATAGAACCACTCTCATCGAGAATGATGAGATTGTGAACCTGATGCTTCTTTTCCATGTCTGTTCGGTTTATTTGTTTATTCCAAAAGATTGCTCAAACATTCTGGCCATACGGCCCGAATCTGCCGCAAATAAACACCCTCACTTTGCAGCCTATCTGCAATGTGAAATATTTTAAAAAATTTTGTTACCGGTGTGCAAGGAAAGCAGAAAGAATCTAACCTGACTTTACCCTCTCCTCCTTCTTTCCTTCCGGTCATCAGGAGAGAGACAATACTGCTGGTACCCATCCATGTATTCGTATATCCAGACCAAGGCTTCAGGTTTCATGTCCTTGACCAGCGAGCTATCTTCCCTTACACGATTCGTAATATGATAAACCTCGCACCACTTAAATTCATGGACTTTGGTTTGAGCCATGATAAGTGCACAGATAATGTTGAATGTGAAGCTGCCTGGATTCTTTGACAGGGCTTTTTCGGCGATCTGAGTGGCCAGGGTTACATCAAAATAATCGGCCATGGCAGAAAGGTAGGCCATACATAACAATTCATCGGCAGAGCCTCTTTCCAGAAGGTCATTGATGTCTTTGTACCCCCTGTATTCCTTTAGATATTCAAGGAAAAGGGAATCATTTTCCGTTCCTTCCGTATTCCATCCTATCCGGTTGATGACAGCCATCCTTAAATCGATCGGATTTCTTTCATCTGAAAGGTAACTTGCCAGGGTGGTAGTGAGGACACCATTGCCAGCTTCGATAACTGCCGGTTCATTAAAATAAGCTCTGTTGAATTCGGTGGAAGTAAGGGGTGAATCGCCCAGAAGAGTCATCCTCAACGCCACCAACCCTAACAGGGTAAGAAACAAGACCTTCTTTTTCATGCTATTGATTTTAAATCGTGATTTAATCTGAAGAACAAACGATTATGGTTATATTCAGCTACCGGATTTGTAGTTGCCAGGAGACCGTATTCCCGTTTGACCTTTTCGCAGATACTTTCCGGAGAAGGCTCATTTATATGCCGTCCTGCTGCCAGGCTGAACCAGTCATTGGACTGGTCGATTAGCACTTGGCTGATTTCCGTCAGCCCCATCATTGCTGCTTCATGAACTTCCGAAACGAACATCCCCGAGTAGAAACCGTCAAGCTCGTAATATTCCACGAAATGATCTGCATTGCACCAGATGAAGATACTGTTTTTCTTCTTCTCCAGGACAGACATTAGCCTGTGATCAACAATGAACAGGCCGGCTCCGGGGAACTGACCCACTGCCAGTAAGCCTGCCGGAGAACCATGCCCCATCATCATTATTCTGTCGTGACTGTCAATCAGTACCCCCAGCTCCTCCCTGGTCACGCCTCCGGTAATAACTGTCCTGTTTGGAACATGTTCGTAGACTGGCTTCAGGAAGTCCGTGGTTGGATCGTTAGGGTGTATAACCAGTGTTTTCATTCTTTTTCTTTTACCAGGTTAAGACGATCAGGTTCTAAAAATGGTGGAAGTCGGTTTCACGCAATCCCTTCTGTTTCCTTTGGTATGCAGCCATCTCCCGTATATATCTGGCCCAGGCGTCTCCCTGCCTGATTCCGTACAGGCACAGATAAGGCCTGAAGGGTTCGGATGTGATCACATCGACGATTGAAATGCCCACCAGGCGCATCAGAAATGGTTTTCTGACCTGCACTGATTTGACCCTGAACCAGTTTACCTCGGCAGTCTGAACGGAGAATACTCCCTTTCTTTCCGCGATTGCTTCGGTGCTGTTGTCAAACCTGAACTGCCAGCATTCTATGACAGCGAACTTCCAGAGCCACCAGACTATCGGTGCGGCAAAGAGCCAACACTCTGTATAGACTGCAGTCATCACTCCGGTAAAGCCAAGCAGGAACCATCCAGTATTGACCCATTGTGATGGGGTGATTACATCTGCTACGGGTTCTGGCTCGTTAGTAGTTGCTTTCATATTTTGCTTTTTAATAAGGTGTTTAGCTTCAAGGTGCTTCAGGCAGCTGTCGCGATGCCTCGCAGCAAAGTCCCTGCACTCAACCTCGAAAGGATTGTTCCAGTAACCCACCTCAGCGGTATAACGGTCATAATGCTTGTAATGCCTGTCGGTAAGGGATTGGATATAGTGCTGTACCTCATGCAGAACGGTGTCGACCAGCTCCGGAATCTCGCGGTTGTTCTCCAGGTACACTACGACTTCCCCATTGTATACTCCGGAATATTTCTTATGGCGGTAATACCTTATTTTGAATGACGGGAAGTTTTTAATCCCCTTTTGTACAAGAATGTCGTTGGTGAAAAGTATGATTTCCCTCACCAGCGTAGAATATGGGGCTTGGCTGACCCATTTTGCATCACGTGAAGTATTTAAAAAACCTAAAATGAGATCAATGATTAAACCCAGGACAAGTCCGGCGAGTCCCCCAATGAGTGGGGGGAAAATTATGTATGTCAGAATATCACTCATCTGTTTGATTTATTATGAATTGATTCATGTTCTGGTTTCTTCTTAAAAATGGTCGGCCGGATCAATTCTTTTTAGCTTCCCAGCTTCGCAGTACAACCTCCGTACGTTGACCCGGCCGTCACCTTTCCTGTCAAACCAATAAAACTACACGACATTGAAAAGAACTCTAAATGATCTCACATAAATGGTACTCCGCGCAAACGGACAAGCAAAGTTTTCTAAAAAAAATCCTGAAATTCCCGGTTGCGGTAAGCTTGCCGTAAATGTTCGTTATGATTTCAGATTTATTTTTTTTGGAATCGTTTTCCATTAAAAAGAGGGAAGGCAAATAATACATGTAGCATGAATCATTTCGCCTTACATTTTTTTCAGCTGTCTACAAGAATTCAATATCATGAAAAAAAGCAAAACCTACTATCACCTGATCCTCGACCGCAGCGGTTCGATGGCCAACTGTATTGAACAAACTATGGAAGGGATCAATATGCAGATTGGAAGAATAAGGGAAGTTGCCGGGAGATTTCCGGATCATGAGCTGATAACGTCACTTACAATTTTCAACAACAATGTCACAAGGGTTTGGAACAGGCTCCTGCCTGGCCAGCTTCGGGGATTGACCTTTTTTGATTACACTCCAACAGGGACTACCGCCATGCTTGATGCTGTTGGCGAGGTGATTTCAGATATGCAGAGGGTTACGGAACCGGAGTCGTTGGAAATTGGGGCTACAGTCGTAGTGGTAATCATAACGGATGGGCATGAGAACTCCTCCCGGACCTGGTCTCATGAGCAGGTTTCATCCCTGATAAGGGAGCTGGAGAAAACAGGCCGGTGGGTATTCAGCTACCTGGGAACCACTATTGATGCGGTCGAAATAGCGTCTGGGCTGAATATAAGAAAGGAAAATTCAATGTATTTCGATATTAAAGATACTTTCCTGATGTACAATGACCTTGGTGTTTCCCTTTCTTCATACGTTGAGAAGAAGGAGTCCGGGAGTATTTCCGTTGATTTTCTTGGTGATTCAGACGAATAGGATTATTTTTAGAAAAACTCATTTTATGAAAATTCATCTTATCCGTTCAGAAGAAGTTTCCAAAGACAAGTTCAGAATGATTGTCAGTATTGTGAAACAGTCAGTGGGACCCATAGAATTCATTGTCAGGGACGAAGACATCTCCCGGGAGGACGGGGAGGAAAATGATCCTGCCGTGGCTGATCAGGAATCAGGTGAAGTTGCGAAACATCTTGTGAGGCGTCCATGGTCTGAACTTTTCAAGCGCTGCGAGCAGTACAGGGAACTAAACAATAAAGTTAAGGAAAGTGATCTGGTTGTGTTATTTACTGATTACGCAAATGAAGAGAACTGGTTCTCTTCATGGGACGAGTCAGGAAAGCTGAATTTTTTTATTCAGACCTCAGGATGGGAGGATTTCGTTGAATCTGAAGAATGTTACCCTGTAGTTTATGAGCTTGCTACTTTGCCCTTATTTCTTTCTGTATGCGGAAGCCTGAAAGAAGTGAAAGCGATGGCTCATTACGATAGACCAAGAGGATGTCCTTTCGATTTCTGTGAATATAAAACTGATGTCAGGTTAAAACTCAGGACTGGAGATGTATGTCCGGACTGCACAAAAAAAATGATTGAATGCAATCTTGACCCTGCCGTGGCAAGGCAGGTATTTAAAATACTTGATCATATCAGGAGCCAGATGCTTTTCAGGAACAGCTTTGCGTTGACTAAACAACTTTCCCGATTGGAGGTTAGCACATTTCACAGGGAACTCAGGTTCACAGATATCGGAAACCAGACAGTCTCTTTAAGTGCCAGGGAGATTACAGTTTATCTCTTCTTTCTCAATCACCCTAAGGGACTTTATTTCAATTATATCCCGCAGCATCAGGATGAAATCATAGACATATATCGTAAATTCAGTCACGAGGCTACCATTGCCGCTTATGCCAATACACTGAAATCGCTGATTTACAATGAAAAACATACCTTGAGCCAGGTTATTTCCAAGATAAAAAAGAAAATTTCGGATACTGTCGGAGACGATTTGGCCCCCCATTACATTATAGAGGATGAAAAAAGACTCGGTAAACATCGGATACCACTTGACCGTAAACTTGTTTCATTTCCTAAAGGTGATGCATACTATCAGGGCAGTTAAATCTCGTGCTGATCCTGATTTACCTTCACAAAAGACGAACTATTTCTGTGTAGAAGCTATTTCTCACTGGGACACCAGTCAGCAACGGCAAGCTTGCTGACGCGCCAAAATTTACTATTACTCTCATTTAATTTTTGGCAAACGGCCATCAGGTCTGATACTTTGCAAAGAGGTCAGACATTGATGCAGAAGCATTCAATTATCTAAAAACAATAAAAGACTTTCTATGACATTCGGCAAAATCAATGTAAACAGGTTGGGCTTACTATTAATAACTGCTCGATCGGAGCGGATCGACGAGCATGGTGGTGGAGGATGAAATTATCAGTGTGAATAACAAAATACGGCCCATCTCGAGAGATCAGATTTCTGTTATAATTAATGAGCTTGAGATTACGGAGAGGATCACTTTCTTAGGGCTCGGTTCAACACTTAATGCTGTTGCTACGGCCATTGACATTAGGGTCAAGGGGAAAAACGCCTTACATATGGCTACAAGGATCCTGACTTACCCTGATAAAAGATCTGAAAGCTAACCCAGGACATATTGTATACCATAGTTTACGAGGGGGGAAATGTTGAGAATGATCCCTTGCCGACCCACCTGGCTTTATAGGGATACAACCAGTTTATCTCCTGGAGGTACCAGAACAAACCTTCCTCGACAGAGATTTTAACGGGTCTGCCGATCAAGATTACCTCAAAACTTTCGGAATACCTTACATCGACGGTTGCAACATAAACTGTACCTGTGTCCGTGAATGCCCTGGCCAATGTACACGGATTCAATGCAAGAGCAAACCTGCTCTCCCGATGACCGAAAGTGAATTCAACCGCACTCCAGGAGACTCTGCTTTCATTACTTTCTATTGCCTTCCTGATTTTTCGGGATTTCAGGAAAAAATCGCCATTGAAAGTTCTCACATCATTTTTTGACGGTATGCACAAATACAAAGTCTCCTTCGCGACTTCGGGATAGACAGGCAGGGCAACCAAACCCAGGATCAGATTAAGTCCGTAAATACTTATCTTCTCATTCAGTATCAACTGCTGACCTTTCTCTATTTTCCTGTAAAATTCCTTGGTTTTTACCTGGTATTGCCACAAGGTAAGCGGAATGGTGACGAGGTACAAAAACGCCAGCGTGCAAATAAGAAGCAGGGTATGCCTGAGGGTTTTCTTTCTGAGGAGCGGGACGAATCCACAAGAAGCCACAAGAAGTATATACCCGGCAATGAATCCGAAGCAAATATTCCATAGGATAAAGGGTAGGGCCAAAGCATAGATCAGGACTCTGATCAAAAAGATTACCGGTGAAATCTTTTTTGGTTCTTTCATTTCAGTTTCATCAGTTTCAGTGACCGTCGATTAATAAAATATCCGGCATCGGCAGATCATAGTTTATAAAGTGTTCATTTTTCTGTAAAAGTCGAAGATTATTGCATGCCGGAATCTGATTGACAAGCTTGCCGGCTTTCATTTCAGTACAAAAAACCCTTGTAACTTTCCCCTTTCAAAAGCAGAAAGAATCAATGATCAGGACCCAATTCACTTTAATCTCAAATACTTTAACAATATATGAACAGTGGTGAGATCACGTTTCAATTTACCTTTATTCCCGAAAATCCGGAAGTAACGGACCTTGATGGTCTACCCGGGTATGATGTTCTGAACGATCCGGCAGGTGATGAATTCAGGGAGCTCTGCCGTGATCTTGTCTGGTACCACTTCACGGAGACATGGGAAACAATGAAATCGTTCCTTGAGAACGAAAGGATTGAGTCTATTGGTTTTTGTATTGACCTGACGAAGGCACCCTGCAGGCTGGCCTCAGTCCGGATATCTGGATCAAGATCCCTGCGTTCCGTGGAGAAAAAGCCTGTCTATTATATCAGCAGGACACTCCTCGAGGAATACCTCAGGAACTATTTCAAGAAGGGGTACAACATATCTCCCTGTGAAAGCACAGCCATGCATCATGAGTTTGTTCACACACTTGACAGGTTTCAGGAGGAGCTTTTTGCTTTGAATGAAGGACGCAGCCGTGGTAAATCAGTACTCCTTCATCTTCTCAGGTTCAGGTCGGAAGGGATTGCGAACCTTCTCCACACACTTGTTTCAGATACCGGAATAAGGAATATGGACTCAGCCAGGAAAATGTTTGAAACCGAGCTGTACAGGGTATTTGAGATATCCTGGAAACATCCGAAGGATTTTGAGAGTCTTTCTTTAAATCTCCCCGAAACAGGCACATTCTATGATATCGGACCCTGGATGGTACTTCATGTACTGAGTTGTCCGGGTAACCCTAAAAGATGTGAGAAGATCAACCTCGTTCTCGAAAACCTGAAACGGGGTATCAGGACAAGGGATAATATCATTTATTCCCTGATCCGGGAGGCCCTGGAAATTACGAATTTCACGTTCCTGAAATACCTTACGGAACCCGGACTTGACGGTCATCCCTTCATTGACAAAAAGGATATGAGTCTGCTGGTAAATGTTACCGGTCAGATTGGAATGAAGACACCGAAAGACAGGTCTTTCGACGACAGGGATTCTCAGATTGCAGGTTACTATGTCAACAAGACTATTAAGATGTACAATCACTGGGGGAAAGTGGACAAACCCAGGAAAAAGTAGATAATCAATTCTTACAATAATTTGTGCCACTTTAAATCAATGTAACATGGAAAGAACGCAAAAACCCAAAGCTACACCAGCCGACTTTGAAAAGAGGGAGAAACTTACGGCGACTCTCAGGGAAAAATGGTCTGATGAAGTCAACGATGAATTGATGCGAATGATGAATTCATTGGACTGGGATACGGAAATCATTTATGATGGGGACAAATGCGGATTAAGAAACTGGAGGGGAGAGATCCTTCTGCCTCCTGTCTTTGAAGACTTCGGTCTTCTAACAGGACTTGCCGGGAAATATCGCGAGATGTACAAGGGTGAAAGGGTTTCCGCAAAGAAGGATGGCAGATGGGGAGTGGTTGTTGCCGACGGTACCGGTAAATGGATTGTTGATCCGGTTTATGACTCCATCGGTTATCCCTGGGGTCTGACATACGTTTGCCTTGGCGGGAAATGGGGAGTCCTCAACATCCCTGAGAGCAAATATCTCATTGAGCCCGTCTGTGATTCGGTTGTGGACTATGACGGTTTCCTGTTCTGCAACGGCATCGGTTTTTATCGGAAAGAAGGAAAATACGGTGTAATTGGAAGCTGGGGCAGTTTTACCGAAGCCATCTTTGATGATTATGAAGGCGCTGCGGAAGGAGCTGTCAAGGTCAAGTACAAGGGAGAATGGGGCTTTGTGTCAAAGGAAGGCAGCTTTACCCCGGATAAGGACGAAGCCTACTATTATTATAGCGAATAAATTGGTTAGAGTACTAATCTTTAGTTTATTTTCGTTAGTAAGGTACAGATCAGTGTGGTAGAAATTGGGAAGCGCAAAACCTAAATACTTAATTTACTAAACCGGAAATTTATGTCTTTGCAATTACTGAAAAGTCTTAATGGTGGCAAAACCGGAAGGCTATGGACCTTTATTAAGGAATATGAAGGCAGTAAGGAACCCCGTATATGCTGGTATCCGTCAGCCGGAACTGATTTTCGCGCACTTATGTATCTTCATCCTCGCTATGCTGAACTTAATCCTGGATCTGAACCAGATCCCGCCCCACCTGATATATTCCTGTTTACTGATTACTTCCCTTGGCAGTATTCAGACTTTCTCGATAACAATATTATTTATTACGATGACAGGACATCGGTTAAAGTTGACCACATCGAGGAATTGCCGCGTCTTCATACAACACTACATCCGGAACTGCTGCATTTTCCGGAGGGTAGCCAGGCAACAAACAGGGCGGTCTTTCTGAATGTCAGGGTTAATTCAAACAGATTGGGAAGTATGTCATATCCTGTTATTTATGCCTTTGCAGAGAACGAATCATTTTGTGCTGAAAAGATGATACCGGAGAATGCCGTGATCAGCCATATTATCCATATTCGGTACGGTGGCGGATGCGGAGGAGGAGGAACTGCTTCGGGAATATGGATACTCAATGTCCTCACCAGATTAAAGTGCGAACTTTTCGTATCTGACGGTCACTTCTATATGCAAAGAGGAGATGAATTTGCAATGCAGACCTATCTTTCGCTGACTAAAAACGGATCCGAACCAGAATTTCGTGAGTTAAGAAAGATTCCAGGGCTGGCGTGGTCAGGACATGGAGATGTTACATGGAATTTAGTAAAAAGTTCAAAAACTGATAACGAGATGAAAACAGAAAACACCAATCAGCCGCTTGAGAGTTTTCCACATGATAATTGGGCGGAATGTTACGATTATGTCTACGAACGTACATATGGAGCTCTTTACGGGCATTTTACAAGCACATCCATAATGACTGTCAATGGATTTCTTCATCCTGGTATGAATTCTATCCTGGATTATGGTGCCGGTACGGGAAGATTGTCTGTCCCCCTTGCCCAGGCCGGGCATGATTTAATTGCAGTGGAACAGTCACTCCCAATGCTGAAAATGCTGAAACAAAAAGCATTGGATCTCACGTTGACAATTCAGACTGAAAACTGCAAGATTCAGGAGTACAAAGGTCGAAGTGCGGATATTGCCTTATGTGTTTTTACTGTTTTGAACTATACCGTTGCAGAGTCTGAGATGGTAAAGATCTTTGGAAATATTCACAAACATCTCAAGGATAATGGATTCCTCTTTTTTGACCTGGCTGATTTGGTTTTCTTTCAACAAGGAGTATTATTCAATATTAATAAGCCTGACTTTAGAAGATTTGTAGAAATACTTTCGGATAGAGGGAACAACTACACTTATCATGAACGCAGCAGTTGTATAAAGGATGGCAAAACCTGCAATTACGAGGATAGTTTTCCATTACGGTATTGGACTCACACAGAAGTTGATGAAATGCTCAGTAAAGCAGGCTTTCTCCGTGTGAACCAATCTTTTCCTGAATTCAATGGCACAGGTTCAACTTACCATCTGTATCGAAAAGTTTAGACCTCTATAAATTCGAGGGATAAAATACAGCCTAAGGGAGTGACAAAATCTTTAAAGAACAAAAAAGGTAAGATGAAATGTTAAGTGAACTTATACATAAAAACAAACAGAACATTACAACGCTGATTGTGATTTACGTTGTGCTGGATAATTATCTGACATCTAAAAACGAGAGAAGGGCCTTGCAGGGCCTGACGGCACCTGAGATTGACAGGAAATACAGAGAAGTAGCTGAGAGGTTCAGCAGAAGAGAACGGTTCTCCAAAACCTATTTGCAAAGGCATGCAGGCAGCAAAGGATTTGTGGTGGAGCGTGACGGAAGATACCTCATGCGGGAAGCGATGGTAAATGATACAAGTATTGAAAATTTGCAGGTGCTTCGTCAGTCGATATCTGAAATTTTGATTGAACAAAATTTGATTTATCAGAATCTTTTTGGGGAATCGGAAGAACGACTTGCCGAAAATGATCAGGAAAAGTCAAAAGACTTTATTCTGAGTCTGTTCAATGAAAAACGCTTTAGGAATTTTGGACAGATCTTTGAGGTACTGTCTTATTCAATTCTCAAAGTCTATTTCGAATCATTTGGCTTTGGTCTAAAGCGATTATCGGTAGCATTCTCCAACGACAGTGGAATGGATTTTCTGTCATCAAATGGAGTGTATCAGGTGACTTCTTCACCGACAAAAATAAAAGTTCAGACTGATCTTGACAAACTTCCGGGAATTTCCAGGGTAATGGTTCTTTCACATTGCCCGGGAGGTATTCGGGATCTGTGCTTAAACTCAGAAATTGTGACTGAAGTAATAACCGCTGATGATCTGAAATCTCATTTCCTTGCATGGTTGTATGAGAGAGACACACAGTACCCCAGATTTATGAGGTGCATTATTTCGACTTTCAGGGATGAGATGATAAGGGAAACCACCTGATTGTAAATGAAGTATGATCCATAGACTTTATAATCCATGGCAGATTACCAACTCCGGTGAAAAGGAAGCTGACAAGCAGCTCTCTGTTCAGAAGGACGACGGGGAGCAGATGTTTGTCATGCACGGACTCAGACTGTCATCAAGGTATCACCGAACCCAGATGGCCGGTGAGTGTGACTTTGTTGTCCTGACAAGGCTTGGCATTATGGTCATCGAGGTAAAGGGCGGAATAATAGGCTACGGGAATCAACCGGAAGGAGGAACCGGATACTACCGCCTTGTGGGCGACAGGAAAAAAGAATCTCTCGACAATCCTTTCATTCAGGTCGACGGTAATGCCGATGCCATTCAGAAATACCTTCTGGAAAAGAATCTCCGGAACATCTTCGTGGGTAAGATGGTATGCTTTCCGGAATGCGCGTTCAATCGGAATTCCATTGGACAGGAGGATCTGTGGCACAGGGACCATGAGCAAACGCTATCCGGGATGATAATAGCCTCGCTTGAGCGGCAGCGGCAGAAGTTCCGTGACACGGAAATCCGGAACGGGATTGCCCGATACATTCAATGGAAGGAGCTGGATGAGGAGGAGATGAAGCGCATCTGCGATGCCCTCGAACCTGAGTTCAGCCCTTCAGCACAAAAGTCGCTGGTTAAACTTAACCTTGCGGAAGCCGATCGCCGGACCAGTGAAGGATTGGTTATCCTGAGCGGACTGAATGAAAACCGCCGGCTGATCATACAGGGACCTCCGGGCAGCGGCAAATCAACCTACGCTATCGACATTATCATACGGCTATGCAGGAATGAAGGTCTGACGGGCCTCTACATTTGCTGGAACGAGCTCCTGCTGGAGGAGATGAAATCCAGGTTGGCAGATCCTGATATTGATATACCAAAGGATAAAATTACCGCAAAACTGTATTTTGATCTTGCATGTGAGTTGGGAGAGCTGTCAGGAGACAAGTCCCTGGTGCCGACGACGCAGACGGTGAAAAGGGGAGGAGTGAGAGAGTGCATCAAGGGTGCAGTAGCAAAGATTGGATTCCGGGGGAAAATTGAAAAGTATGATTTCATCGTGGTTGATGAGGCGCAGGATATTTTTGACAAGGGTATTGATCATGTCATCAAGGCCCTGCTGAAGGTCAACAATCCGCTTCAAAACGGCAGGTATTACATCTTTTACGATGACAGCCAGGATTATCCCGGATCTGACGACCTCGGTTATTATGTTCGCACACGCGACATGTTTAAGGCCAATGCCGCATCATATGCCCTGACTGAAACGCTGAGGGTCAACACCGGCCACGGTATCAGTGAACTGATTGATAATGCCTCTGCGGGCAGAGTTGAAAGAGGTAGGGATTATGGTGAAGACGTGGTTGTCAGGGAGTGGAAGGATCCTGAGGAGGCGCTGAGGATTATCCGGCAGGCGGTGACAG
>ENA-UPTA01003026-UPTA01003026.1-activated-sludge-metagenome-genome-assembly--contig:-NODE-3026-length-16868-cov-7.087730_pt1 | contig 16868 bp, 14 predicted proteins | sample MGYA00238184_ERZ773361 | MGnify/ENA primary metagenome ERZ773361 (study PRJEB29100, sample SAMN05720205) | activated sludge metagenome | isolation source: anaerobic digester from wastewater...
AAGATATAAAAGACGGCCTCAAACAGCTCATTGACAACAACAAAAAACAGGACGCTCTATCAGTTGAAGATATCGCGAAAAAGAACCGGGAGCTTGAAGAGAAAATTGACGAGCTGTCACGGATAAAGGACGAACTTCAGAGACTTGAAGACCTCTCCCGGCAAAGAGATGAATCCATCACATCCGAGGAATTGTCCAAATTCAAGGAAAAACTGGAAAAGATCGACAACAAGGTCAGCAGGCTGGAAGAAATCGGGAAAGAACCCCATCCGCGATATGAACCGATCCCCGAGGCTGACAGAAAACCCACAATCATAGAAGCACGGTATGAATCACCGATTCCGGTAACGCTGGACCCGAAACCGATTCTTGAACTTTTGAAGAATCTTCCCCGTCAGCAGACGCCGGAACCAAAAGTTCTTGATGTTCCGGAAACTCCCGGCCCTGCTGTCCCACGGGATGCACGTCAAGAAAAACCTTCTCCCCCGGAGAAGATTTCAAAAGAACAGGAGGACATCGACCAGAATATTTTAAAACGGGAAAAAGAAGCGGAACCTGAAGAGGAATGGGAGCTCCTCAGCAGGTACGGGAAGGACAATGATGACGGGAGCCTGACCGATGAAGATATTTACGCGAAAATCCTTGAGGATGACAGCAGGGATAAAATTCAGGATTCCATTGAAATTCTCGGGGAGGATAAAAAGTCTTCCGATGAAGGACCACTTGGAATTTCCAATGCCGAATATGATAAAAAGCAGAAAGAGGAAGAGGAATTCTATGAAAAATTCCTTAAACACGAAAGAAGAATCAGGAAGGAACTGCCAATCCTGAAAGTTACATACGACTTTTCCCGGCTCCCTGACGAATTCAGCCTCTCGCGGGACAAGAATATTCTTGAGTATTCCTTTTACCGGTATAAGCCCATTCTGGAAAAAGCCAACGGTTTTATCAAGACACGGCACGTCCGCGATGCCCTGAATTATTATAAAACAGTCATGCAGCAGAATATTCCCCCGGAATTCAAGGTCATGATCCGGAAAAACATCAATGACCTTACCGAATACCTTGAAAAATATCTCTCAACCGACTGAGCGATCTTCACTGCTCAGACATATCGACATCCTGTTCCCGCAATAAAAGCTTGACACCATCTCACTAAGTTTGTACAATTATAACAGCTGGTACAGATTCAGCTGCGGGAGGGGTATAGGGAACGCATGTCAATCCTTAGAGTAACAACGACCGGTTCGTACCGCAATCCGTACAGTTCCGTTGTGGACAGCAGAGGGAAGAATGATCCTTTACGGTTCATGAAGCGGTTCAGCGCTGACGTGCGGCCGCCCCGTTATTCGGATAATTCAGCTAACGATGATCCCCTGACCCCGATGCGGAGATTCAGGAAAGACGTATCACCTCCCCGTTTTTCCAGGGCCGGCCAGAATATCTTCCGCCCGGAAAACTCCGGGAACACAGCTTTCTGGAGAACGGGTTCGCCGGAAAGCGACAGAAGGAGTACTGCAATAAACGCATATCAGAAAATAAAAAACCCATATACCCTCGGTTCACAGTTGAATGTTTTTGACCGCTAAACAATAACGGTATCAAAAATACCTTTTCCTTTTTTTATTCCACAAACCATATAATAAGTGATTTATTGCTGAATATAATTTTTCCATTTGCCGATTTTTACAGTAATGAGAAAACATTTCCAGACAATACAGTTTAAAAAGTCTGTTGTAGTGCGTATTATTGCATAAGAGAAAAAAAGTGTTGTAAATAAGCCTTTAAGGCAGTTTTTTATTGCATAAAAATCAAATCCGTGCATTTTGTCGTACAGTTGCTATTTCCGGATAAGCAAAAAAAGAGATATAAAGAATGCCAACGCCATCAACACAGTTTAAAGTTGAAAACTATGTAGCGAAATCATTTATTATCGTTGAAGGCAAAAAAAATGCAGGCAACTTCTATATAATCAGAAGCGGGAAGGTACGCCTCTCCAAAGAAAATCCTGTATCAGCGGAAGAGCCTTATACGGTCATCGGCCCCGGAGATTTCTTCGGCGTAATTTCCTGCATGAGCGGTCACGCGCGTCTTGAAACTGCGATCGCCCTGAGTGACGTTTCTCTCATTTCCGTCGAGAATGAACAGTTCGGCGTGCTGATTCAGAAAAATCCTGCCATCGCGATGAAAATAATCCGTTTTTTCAGCAGGAAACTCAGAGATTTCGATACCGCCATTACCCGTCTCACATTCAAGGACTCTGTTGAGGAGGACCCCTCCCATCTCTACAATATTGCCGAGTACTACCTGAAGAACAAGTCATATAAACATGCCGTTTACGCATACCAGCGCTTTGTGCAGTACTGCCCGAACCACCCGAAACGCGAAGATTCGCTGAAAAAGCTGAAAGCGCTGAAGGCGCCCTTTAAAATTGACGATCCCCCCAGCGCAGGAAGCCTTTCCCGGTCCTATCAGGACAACACCATGATATTCTGTGAAAACGAGCTGGGCAATGAACTCTACATCATTCAGGGGGGAAAGGTCAAAATAACCAAAATCGTCAATGAAGAAGTACTCCTCGCGGTGCTGAAGCCGGGAGATATTTTCGGAGAAATGGCGCTTCTGGAAAACAAACCGAGGAGCGCCTCTGCGATTACCTTTGGCGATGTAAACCTGCTCGTTATTAATAAACAGAACTTTGAAGGCATGGTACAGGCCCAGCCGCAGCTTGCCACACGGCTGATACAGCTCCTCAGCGAACGGATTTGGACTGCCTACCGGCAGCTGGAAAACCTGATGATAAACGATAATATCGGCAGGATATACGACACACTGCTGCTCCAGATAGAAAAGCAGAAGATAAAAGTGACCCCGCGCCTCGCGCACAATTTCGAGTTCGGTGTCAAAGAGCTCCTCAACATGGTAGGGTTTCCTTCCGAAAAGGGCGAAGTCTTTGCGGTGCAGCTCCTTGAAGACAAACACATCAAGCTCGAACAGGGCAAGATCATCTGCACCGATGTGGAAGAGCTGGAAAAGACCGTTCATTTCTACCGAAAAAAATCCGCCATGGAAAGGAAGCGTGAGGCCAGCAAGAATATCTAAAATTATTATTGCCGCCCTGATTCTTTTTGTCCTCGCATCCGCGGCAGGCATTACCCTCTTCGTGTATTTTTTCCCGCGGGAACGGCTGTTATCACTTATCACCACACATGCAGAAGATTTCCTGAAACGCAAAGTCTCTATCCGCGAAGTCGATTACGGGCTCCGGGGAATACTGCTGCGGGAAGTAATACTTTATGACGGCAAAACATCGAAAGATGAAGTGTTAGCCAGAGCCCTCGAAGGGAGGGTAAACTTTTCGATAAGCTCACTTTTCAGGAACAAGTTTGACATCAACTATATCACCATCAAAAACCTTGACCTCACCATTGAATATAAAAACGGCGAGTCCAATATCGCCCGCCTTATCAATGATATACATCAGCAGGACTCGTCAGATACAAATCTGTCCTATATAACGCTCGATAAAGCACGTATACATCTGAAGAATCCGAAAGAAAGCCTGCGGCCCCTTACGGGTTCCTATCTCATAAGCGCTGTTATCAACCTGTCCCGGAAAGACATGCTCGAAATCACCGACTGCGCCATTGTGCTCCCTTCGAAGCGGGGAACAATCAGGTCCGATACGATACTGATAAAGGGACTCGACAAAAATTTTATTCTGACTTCAGACCTCGACCTCGATGCCTGCGCGCTGCCATGGGTGTATACCTGGGGCGACGATCTTTCCCTTCCATTTCAGAATTTCAATGGAAACGTCAGCGGGCTCACGATAACCCGGTCCGCAGTAAAGGGAAAAGCACGGGGCACATCGCTTCTGACGAACTCACAGCTCCTTTCCGTGAACGGGAATTGCACCGTTACTATCCCGGAGAAGCATGTGTTTATAACCAGTGTTGAAGGTTCAATGAACGATTCTTCGACATTTCTGAACGACCTCAGGATCATTCCCGGCAGGGGGATCATAAAACTCTCGTTAAAAAATATCAGCGTCAATCTTCGCGACATTGACGGCCTGCTGCCCTTTATGCCGAGAGAGGCCTTCGGATTTGCCGCGGGGTGGTACAATTATGAGAACGGCCGTCATTCCGGAGAGCTGAAGATTAAGGACGGGGGGCTCGGATCATCAGGGAAACTGATATCAAAGATTAACGACACCATTATCATCAGAAACAACACCCTGCAAAAGGAAAATATCTCCATGTCAATACTGGAGAACCCGGCTTCGGTGTCAATCGCGACCCTTGACGGAAACTTCAGGCGGTTTGTGATAAACATCGCTTCGAAAAAATTCACCCTCCCCTCCGGGGATAATAAAAAAAGCGGCTTCACCATGGCCGGCGTTGATGTCACGCAGTTCATATCGGGGAGAGTTACCGTTGAAAAGCTCACTGTTGACGATATTACACTGCAGGAGTCTTTCATACAGTATCATCTCACCGGCAAGCAGCTGACACTGGACAGGTTTAACATGAAACTCTTCGGGGGAAATGTCAAAGGGACCGGTGTTGTCGATTTTTACCGGAATTCCTTTGGTGTCGATCTCTCTCTGGGTTTTGACAGGATGAAGGTCCAGAACATAGCAAACCTCAGCAAAAAAATGAATAACCGTTTTTTTGGAACCGCCACCGGCAGCGCGGAAGCATCATTCCGGGTAATCGGAGGTGCGGATATCACGAAATCGCTGAAAGGAAAGATGGAGTTCACCATTCATAACGGCAAGGTGGCAAACACCGGCATACAGAACGGTCTGGGGATATGGCTCTCGGAATTAAAGTATAAGCTGAAAGACCTGGAATTTAATACAGTACATGGAAACTTCAACATCATCGGAAATAATTACTACATCAATTCATTCAGCTTCACCGCCCCTGATATCAGGCTGAATCTTGCGGGATACCTGAACAAAAGCCTTGAGGGTGACATTAAGATGGACCTTGAGTTTACGAAAAACTTCATTCTTGACCTCCCCAACCCTGCCTTCCTGCAGCTGAACAAGTACAGGCAGGGGGGATGGTACAGCATCCCCTTTCACCTCAAAGGGAATGACATCACCGAAAGCAAAAACATCAGGCGGCTGAAGTAGCCCTATTTCAGCTCACTCCTGATTTTATTCATAAGACCGCCCTTCGAGATAATGTCCTGCATGAACGGGGGAAATGGTTTTGCGGTGTACTCCTTTCCCGTGGTAAGGTTCTTTATTTTCCCGGAATCGAACTCAATCTCTATTTTGTCTCCCGGTTTGATATCTTCAGCGGCTTCCGGGGACTCAACAATGGGGAGCCCGATATTGATGCTGTTGCGGTAAAAAATCCTCGCGAAGGACTTCGCAATCACGCAGGATATATTCGCCGCCTTGATAGCGATGGGAGCGTGCTCCCTGGATGATCCGCAGCCGAAGTTATTGCCCGCCACAATCACATCACCCATGGATATTTTATTCATGAACTCCGGGTCCGCATCCTCCATGCAGTGAGAGGCCAGTTCCTTCGGATCGGAGGTATTGAGGTACCGGGCAGGTATAATTTCATCGGTGTTGATATCGTTTCCAAACTTCCATGCGTTGCCGTGTGCTATCATAATTATCTCTTATCCTCTCATTCCATTAATCAAGTTCGTCAGGATGGCAAATCACGCCCTTAACCGCCGATGCTGCCGCGACAGCAGGATTTGCCAGATACACTTCACTCTTCGGGTGGCCCATGCGTCCCACAAAATTACGGTTTGACGTCGCGAGGCACCGTTCCCCCTCCGCAAGAATTCCCATGTGGCCCCCGAGGCACGGTCCGCAGGTAGGCGCCGACACCGCTCCCTCCGCTTCGAGGAAAATACTCAGCAGCCCCTCTTTCAGGGCCATTGCATACACTTCCTGGGTTGCGGGTATCACTATCAGCCGCACATCCTTATGAACTTTCCGTCCTTTCAGCAGTTCCGCGGCCACACGAAGGTCTTCAATTCTGCCGTTGGTGCAGGAACCGATGAATACCTGGTCGATCTTCACGCCGCTTTCCCGCGCTGGTTTCGCGTTTGAGGGAAGGTGGGGATATGCCACAATGGGCTCAACCTTTGTCATGTCGTATTCAATTATGTCGATATACTTCGCGTCACTGTCGCTTGTATACACGGTAAAGTCCGCGCCGGTCCGTTTCTTCACATATTCCAGCGTCTTCTCATCGGGAGCGATAATGCCGTTCTTGCCGCCGGCTTCAATGGCCATGTTCGCCATGCTGAGGCGCTCCTCCACGGTGAGGACGCTGATGGCCTCTCCGGTGAATTCCATAGCGCGGTACAGGGCGCCGTCCACGCCGATATTGCCGATGGTATGGAGGATAAGGTCTTTGCCGGTCACGTATTTGTTCAGTTTCCCTTTATACACGAATTTCATGGACTCCGGTATCCTGAACCAGGCTTTTCCCGTGGCCATGGCAGCTGCCATGTCAGTTGAACCTGAACCCGTGGAGAACGCTCCCAGGGCGCCGTAGGTGCAGGTATGAGAGTCGGCGCCGATAATAACCATACCGGGCCTCGCGAGCCCCAGTTCCGGAAGCAGGGCATGTTCAACCCCTACTCTTCCCACATCATAGAAGTGGCGTATATTCTGCTCCCGTGCGAATTCACGGAGGACCTTCACCTGTTCAGCGGATTTAATATCTTTATTGGGGGTAAAATGGTCCGGAATCAGGGCAATCTTTTCATTGTCAAACACCTTCGGTATTCCCAGGTCCCTGAATTCCTGTATCGCGATAGGAGCGGTAATATCATTTCCGAGGACAAGATCAACCTGTGCCTCAATCAGTTCCCCCGGCTCAACGGATTCTTTCCCTGCATGCGCTGCAAGAATCTTTTCGGTAATCGTCATTCCCATGCTGTAAACCTCGGATAGTAAAATCGTGTAATCAGAAACCGGCGGGGTGCGCCATGTTCTGCGCAATTTCCTGCCTGCGACATTGCCGGTTATAAAAATCGAATTTGCAATGTCAAATATGACTTGAAAAAAATCAAGTCCCTTTTAATTATTTTAGCACAAAGACCGCATCAGCACAAGTTCCGGAGAAAAAAAGCTGATCTCGATGTTCACGGGGCTCTGACCCCGAATTCCTTTTCAGAAGCGCGGGGTGATACAACTCTATGAATGAAATCGGCATAATCGGCGGCGGGGCAATGGGTTCCATCTTCGCATACTTCTTTCAGAAAAGCAATATGGCCCCCGTCATATACGAGAAGGACCCCCGCCTGGGAACATTGCTTTCGGAGGGGATTATGGTCACCGCCGGGACTACATCGGAATCCATTGCCTTCCGGGCAGGCTCTGACCCTGAAATCCTCGCCCCCTGCAGCACCATAATCGTCTTTGTGAAAAGCTACGCCACCGGCGATGCGATGCGCGATATCGCCCCCGTCATAAAGAAGGATGCGGTCATTGTCTCCCTCCAGAACGGCCTGGGGAACAGGGAAGTAATAGAGGAATTTGCCGCTCCGGGAAGGATCGTCTACGGGTCCACCTCCATCGGCGCATACAGGAGCGCCCATCACGCTCTCATACTGGGAGGCATGGGGGACACGGTCATCGGTGGAACGTCCGAAAAGGCCGTTGAAGGCGTCGCAGCCCTTCTCCGCGGCGCCGGGCTCCCTGTCACAGTAACCCCGGACCCGGAACAGACAGTGTGGCGGAAGGCTATCATTAACGCCGGCATTAATCCCCTGGGGGCCCTTTTCGGGATAGAAAACGGCAGGATCATTGAAAATCCCTTCTCCCAGGAACTTCAGATATCACTTGTCCGCGAAGCCGTCGCGGTGGCCAGGGCCATGGGAATTGATGTCAATGAGGATGAGATGCTCCAGACCACCGCTGATGTCTGCAGAAAAACCGCGGGAAACCGCTGCTCCATGCTGCAGGACATCGGGGCACACAGAAAAACCGAAATTGACAGCATTAACGGCGCGATCTGCGCGTACGGAGAAGGGGCTGGTGTCGCAGCCCCTGTGAACAGGACGATTTATCAGTGTATTAAATGCAGAGAGAGCATGTAGAAAAAGCAGCGTCATCTCTCTGTCGCGATCTCCCTGCCATTGTCGTCACAATGCCCCTGGTGCGTTTCTTAGTCCCTTTACAACGCGCCTTCATTCATCGTGCAGTTCCACCACTGACGTTCCTTCGTCCACACGATCGTTATTAAAGTAAACCATGAAATCCCCGAGGGCCAGATCAGACTTGACGGTGTTTTTTAAATTACTGATACTTTTCAGCAGATAATTTTTATCAAATCCCGGAACAGCCTTTTTGTGCGCTACGAGAATTGTATTATAATCACAGGTCTCGTTGGAGTATTTTACGGGAAACCGGTATATAAGGGGAAAGTTTTTTTTCTGCGAAAGATGAAAGGATGAATAGTGCCGCTGGTTCACGAAGATATAATTTGACACCAGAATTCCGTTATCAGCCAATCTGCTTTTCACAAGGCCGAAAAATTCAATGGTAGCCAGTTGCTTCGGCAGGTCCTCAACCTTTGATATGCCTCCGTCACCGGGGCCGTATGCGTCAAGAAAGATTATATCATACCGCTTCTTCGTTTTTTCAAGAAACGCCCTTCCGTCATCGGTGAAAATTTTATATCTTGGGTCTTCCTGAACATGGAAATATTTTCTGGCGACACTCACCACAACAGGGTCAATCTCTACGGCGTCGATATGCATCCGGGGATACTGTTTCCGCAAATATCTGGGTATCGCACCTGCCCCGAGGCCGATAATCAGGACCTTCAGTTCCTCCTGTGTGTCCCTGTCAAAAAATGTCAGGGGGACCATCATGCATTTCATAAAGGAGCTTATCAGCCTTGCGGGATCCTTCAAGTCGATCGTACCATGGGTATATTCGCTGTCTGAAGAATGAAAGATCATGTCCCGTATGTTTCCGGTATCAGTGACGATCACTTTTTTATTGTATACGCTGTCATATCCGGCAATATTTTTCTGGGAAGGCTGCTCCGGATTCGAACATCGAATGACCGGAAACGAAAGAAAGATTGCACATAAAACCGGCACAATTGTTATTTTTATCATATACCATCCTGTATTCAGTTACCTCAGCTCCGTCAAAGCATCCGGGGCTGCATAGTGCCAGATGCAAACATTCCATGAGTAAAATACAAGCTATTTTTCCCGGGATCAGTTCTGCGGAGAGAAAAACATCCGGATACACCATAATGAATTTATCATGATATGGGCAGAACTTCCCGCAATTTCGTCAGAAGGGGAAAAAAAATATGCCGGAGCATGCCCCGGCATTTATTATGGGATTGATTGATATGAACTTATGGATAAAAACGTCAATCTTCTCTGTACTGATCGAAGGGCGCACTCCGCTTGTTGCTGCGGCTGAACCGGTAAAAAAAGTATTCAATCAGCACCCAGAGGATTGCTGAAGTCCAGAATACAATAAATATTTCAAATATTGATAATTTCATTGTTCCTGTCCTCTCTGCCAGTATATAAAGCATGTTCCGTGCCATCAGAATAATTTTATCGCCCGTAACCCCTGAACAATTCAGACCTTGCGGCGTGCGACATCGGGCGCCTCCCGGGGAACGTTATATTTATGGAATAAACTCAACAATGTATCATATATGCAACACATGGCCCTGCACAAAACTACCGGGCGCATAAAAAAGTTTTGCACAGATGTCCCTTCCGGTGTATGCTTTCGCCAGCAATATAATGTGACGCAGTACCGGTTACCGGAGAAAGCGCTGCCATGAAAAAATTCTTCAATTCACTGAGTGAGGGGATTGTCATTATCCATGAAGAAGGCGATGTCCTGTTCATTAACCGGGCCGGATCGGTTCTGACCGGAATCCGGTCACCGGGTAACGGAACTGCCGGTTCCCGGGAACTCTTCAAAAACGCGGGAAGCGAGTTCCTTTCCCTTCTGGACAATGTACTGGCGAAAGGGAAAAAGGTATCCGACAGGGAAATCCTGTACCGCAGGGGGAAAAAAGAGCTTCGCATTAGCATTTCATCCCTGAAAACTGCTGAATTGACAGCATGGGGGCCGGTCCATGTTATTCTGATCAGGGACATTACTGAAGTGTGGCGGCTTCACTGCAAGGAACGAGCGCTCCTTAACCAGCTGAGGAAAAACTACCTGTATCATATTGAATCACTGAGGGAAATTGCGGACAGCGTAGCCCATGAAGTCCGGAATCCTATATCCAGCATCGGAGGGTACGCGGAGCTTCTGATAAAGAAATGCGAGGAGGGGAACCACAACAACAGTGAACTAAAAAAGTATCTCACCTACATCAGAGACGATGCGGACAAGCTCGACAGGCTCGTGACCCTGGTGGAGAACTATTCTGATATTTCAGATGTAATCTTCACGAAAGAAAACGCCGCTTCTTTTTTCCGCCGCCTGCTCCGGGACGCCCGCGCCGAGGCGGCGGGCAACGGCATTACCGTTCAGGCGCCGGAGATACGTTCACCACGCTATATGGCCTATATCGACCGCGGCAGGATGGAAACAGCCTTCCGGGATATCTTTCACAAATCAATACACCTTGCATCACCGGACAGGCCCCTCTGTATCGACATCCGGTTTACGCCGTATGAGATACAGGTCCTCGTTGAGTTTAACACGGAGAAGATCACCAGGGACGACATCCATTTTATTTTCAATCCCTTTACCCTGACCAGTCCCAGGGAACACAGCTTCAACCTCGCAATTGCCCAGAGGATACTCATCCTCCATGGCGGCATGATCTCCATGTCGCTCCACGACAGGGGACTCATCAGGGGAAGAATTTCCTTTCCCAGGGAAAAACGCCTTCGGGGTTAAATCCGGCTTTTACAGAATATCGTCGAGGGTTTCCGATATCGCCGCAGCGGTCTTCGAGAGGTCCTCTGCCGTATGGGCCGTGGACAAAAATCCCACCTCAAATCCCGATGGAGAGAGATATATGCCCCGTTCCAGCATTCCGCGGTGATACTTCGCGAAGAGCTCCATGTCACAGCGCTTCACCTGATCAACGGTGCGGATTGACCGCTGCTCCGTGAAATACAGCGAAAATATGGACCCCAGGTGCTCCATGAGCACCTGTCCCTCATACTTCGCGAGGACCTGCTCCATCAGCTTCCTGAAATCCCGCTCCTTTTCATCAAGGAGACGGTACCCGTCAAGGCGCTCAATTTTTTTCAGCGTGGCGATACCCGCCGTCATGGCAAGGGGGTTCCCCGACAATGTTCCTGCCTGATACACCGGCCCGTCCGGAGCCACCCTGGACATGATTTCTTCCCTTCCGCCGTATGCCCCCACGGGAAGGCCTCCGCCGATAATTTTTCCCAGGGTGGTAATGTCAGCTTTCACGCCGTAGTATTCCTGCGCTCCCCCCGGTGCGAGGCGGAACCCGTTAATTACCTCATCAAATATGAGGAGCACATCATAGCGGCTGCAGAGCTTCCGCACGCCTTCAAGATACCCCTCCTCCGGGAGAATGAGCCCGTAATTGCAGGGGACCGGCTCCATGATGACCGCCGCCACGTCGTCGCTGTTTTCCTTTATTGCCGATTCCAGAAGTTTGAGATTATTGAACGGCACCACGAGGGTGCTCTTCGCCACGTCGGCGCTGACGCCGTCAGAGTCCGGGGTGCCGAAGGTGGCAAGCCCCGACCCCCCTGCCACGAGGAGATGGTCCGCGTGACCATGATAGCAGCCGTCAAACTTGATTATTTTGTCCCGCCCCGTAAACCCGCGCGCAAGGCGTATGGCGCTCATGGTCGCTTCGGTGCCGGAATTGACAAAGCGAATTTTATCAATTGAGGTGAAACGCTCTATCACCATCCCGGCGATTTCAACTTCAAACTTATTGGGGGTCCCGAAGCTCGTACCGAGCTTCGCGGCTTCCGTTATCGCGCCGATGACGTCGGGGTCAGCATGCCCTAAAATAAGGGGGCCCCATGACATGCAGTAATCGATGTAGGTGTTGCCGTCCTCGTCGGTCATGCGGGAGCCGGAGCCGGATTGTATGAACAGGGGGTATCCCCCCACGGATTTAAAAGCCCGCACCGGGGAGTTCACTCCTCCCGGCATCAGCCGGCACGCCTGTTTATAGAGATCAATTGAAACATCAATGTTCATCACAGCCACCCGTTTTTGAAAATTTCACGTGTGTGATATGATATCACCATGTCCGCTCCCGCGCGGAATATCGAAGTGAGAATTTCCGTCACCAGCATCCGCTCATCGCCATAACCCTTTTCCGCGGCGGCCTTCACCATGGAGTATTCTCCGCTCACATTATAGGCGCACACCGGAAGATCAACCATGTCTTTCACCCGCCTGATAATGTCCAGATACGACAGTGCCGGCTTCACCATGACAATGTCCGCCCCCTCCTCTACGTCCAGAAGCACCTCCTTCAGCGCCTCCCGCGCGTTCCGGAAATCCATCTGGTAGGTCTTCCGGTCCCCGAACTGCGGCGCACTTCCCGCCGCATCGCGGAAGGGCCCGTAAAACGCCGATGAGTACTTCGCCGCGTATGACATGATCACCGTATCGGTATATCCGTCATCATCCAGGGCGTCCCGTATCGCCCCTACCCGTCCGTCCATCATGTCCGACGGGGCCACAATGTCCGCCCCCGCCCGTGAGTGGGAAAGGGCTGTTTTCGCGAGAAGGTACAGTGTGGAGTCGTTCTGGACCGTTCCATCCTTCACGATGCCGCAGTGGCCGTGGCTCATATATTCACAGAGACACACATCGGTGATGACGCAGAGCTCCGGGAGGCGTTCCTTCAGCGCCCGCACCGCGCGCTGCACGATGCCGTTATCCTCCCATGCGGAGGTCCCGTTCTCATCCTTCGACGAGGGAATTCCGAACAGCAGGAGGGCCCTGATGCCCGCCTTCAGGTCTCCTTCTGCGTCCCGGAGGAGATTGTCGATGCAGACATGCTCTATTCCAGGCATGGAGGATATCCCCTCGCGGGTCCCCTTTTTATCGACCACAAAATGCGGCATGATTAGTTTTGACCGGTCAACTGTGGTTTCCGCGGAAAGGTCTCTCACGACCGGCGAAACCCGGAGCCTCCGGGGCCTGAATACTGGTTGCATTGCATCCTCCATGACAGATATAGCTGTGTCCTTTTATTACAGACTCTGCCGTGTATGCAAGAATAATTTGTAAACCACGGCGATATCGCCGGAAAGGGAGATATTTACAATTAATGGTTGTTATTTCACCATCTTTTCTATATTTTGTTTATACGATGAAACCTCTTGACGATTACAACGTTGTTGAGAAAACGACCATCCGGAACCTGCGGGAAGCTGATTTCAGCGCCCTCTTTGAGATGTATATCAGCTTTCAGCCCAAAAGCTACATGCTGGGACTCCCCCCCACGGTTGAGCCGGTATGCGCCAAATGGCTCGGAACCCTCCTCCAGGAAAAGCTCAACCTCATCGCCACCTGCGGGGAGCGCATAATCGGCCATTCCTCCCTTGTCGACGTGCCCCGGAGCGATCTCTGCGAGCTGATTATTTTCGTGCACCAGGACTTCCGTGGACAGGGCGTGGGGACAGCGCTTCTGAAGGAAACATGCAGAAGGTCCTTCAACCTGTGCAAGAACAGGATATGGCTCATGGTGTCCTGCGCCAACACCGCCGCTATCGCCATATACTACAAGTGCGGCTTCCGGGTCACCGGGATGTACGGAGACGTGTACGAAATGGAGCTGGACCTTGAGTCATGTATTGATTACATGTCAAGGTAAGGGCTGCAACGGCGGCATCTATTTTTTAAGGCGGGCGATAAGTCTCCGTATCACGGAATCGGCGTCCCCCACAATACCGATATCACAGTGACCGAACACCGCGGCATGCTGGTCCCGATTCACCGCGACGATACATTTACTCCCGCCGATTGCCGCTGTAAACTGCGCAGCGCCGGAAGCACCTGCCACAATGAGCAGTTCCGGCCGTACAGATTTTCCCGTCTGCCCGATCAGGCGGTCATGGGGCAGGAGATTCTTTTCCACAAGGGGCCGGGTGCAGCCGGTTTCCGCCGATATCAGTGCCGCCAGTTCACGGACCCGCTTTATCCCCCCTCTGCTTATCCCGTTCCCTGCGCACACCACGCACTGCGCCCCTTCAAGACCCCCGGACTCCGCCGGCTCCCGGGAGGAGGAAATGACCCTGATCCGCTCGCGGAATGCACCTTCATCGACATCGACACGGACCAGCTCCGCCTTCGCGCTGTAATCATGAGGACGTTCACGATAGACTCCGGGACGCACCGTGGCGATCTGGGGATATGCCTCCCGGCCTAAAATTTCCGCGACAGCGCTCCCGTCATGGACAGCGCTCATCTGGACGAAAAAACCCTCTTCGTCAATATCAAGGGCGATGCAGTCCGAGGAGGCCCCGGTCCCCAGGCGGGCCGCCACCTTCGGCGCGAGGAGCCGCCCGAAGTCAGACCCCGGCACCAGCAGTATTTCCGGCCTGCATTCGCGCACCAGTTCCGTGAGCACGCCGGTAAAGCGCCCAAGGGAATATTCCCGGAGCGACTCATGCTCCACGAGGAAAATCTTTTCCGCGCCGTGGGCGGTGTACTCCATGCAGTATTCATCCACCCCCGCACCGATCACCACCACCCCAACATAGGTGTGTATCTTTTCCGCCATATCACGGGCCCGGGCAAGGAGCTGCAGGGTGACGCGGTCCTGGTAGTAGTTCCTGTGGTCTCCGAAGACCCATATCCCCTCATGCATCATATCCGCCGTACCCCCTGTCGGACCGTACCCTGGCGCGAAGCATGATGTCACGCTCCTTCAGGAGCGCAAGAAGCTCCCCGATCACATCGCCGCCGGGCTTATCGTGCAGGATCACCGCGGCGCGTTTTCTTTCCGGATGTTTGACGCTGCGTACCCATGTGGGGCTGCCGTCCCTTCCGGTACGGGAGGTATCGGCGCCGATCATGTCCGCGTCCCACCGCTCCACAACGCCTTCCGTGAACACGCGTCCCAGTTTCCCGAGGGGAGGATACACCCGCTCACCGCACTCATCCACCGTTATAAGACAGGGGCAGTCCGCTTCGATCTCCTGCACAATGCCGTCGCACCTGCTCACCCCCCTCACCGTGCCCTTCCCCGCGCTGCAGGACTGCATGTAGGGCAGGAGCGGAATATCAAGAAGCTCCGAAAGCTGGGGTCCCACATGTCCCGTGTCGGAATCGATGGTCCGCGTCCCGCATATAACCACATCGGCGTTACCTAACTTTTTCACCGCACACCCCAGCACATAGGAAGTCGCGAGGGTGTCGGACTCCGCGCACCGCGCGTCGCACACCAGCACCGCCCGCCGGGCGCCGAGAGCAAGGGCCTCCCGCAGGGTGTCCTCCGCGCCGGGAGGGCCCATGGTGAGCGCAGTCACTTCGCCGGCGTTTCCCGCCAGGTGCACCGCCGCCCTGAGGGCCGCGCGGTCCCCGGGATTCATGATCCCCGGACGCGGGCACGGCTGGCTGCCGGGAGCCTTCCGCTTCATCACATGTTTTATGCACACCACGATGTTCACAGGGCACCCCCCTCCAGGTCATCAAGGAGGGAGCGCGCGATCACAAGCCGCTGCACCTCGTTGGCCCCTTCATAGATTTCCGTCACCTTCGCGTCCCGGAAGTACCGTTCAACAGGGTAGGACTTTGAATATCCGTAAGCCCCGTGGATCTGTACCGCAAGGGTCGCGGCGCTCATCGCGGTCCTCGTGGCGTAATATTTCGCCATGGCCGCCTGACGCCGGAACGGGATTTTTTTGTCTTTCATGCTGGCCGCCCGGAACACCAGCATCCGGGCCGCTTCAATTTCCGTGGCCATGTCTGCAAGATAGTTCTGTATTGTCTGGAGAGAAGAAATTGGTTTCCTGAACTGCACACGGTCCATGGAATACCGCAGGGAAGCGTCAAGGGCGGCCTGGGCGATCCCCACCCCCTGGGCCCCTATCCCGATACGGCCGTTGTCCAGAGCATCCATTGCCACCGCCAGCCCCTCCCCCTCATCGCCGAGAAGGTTATCGGCAGAAACAGCCGCGTCGGAAAGGTACAGCGAGCAGACGGGATTGCCCCGCATGCCGCAGAGGTCCTCCGGGTTTCCCCGCTCCACTCCTTCAGTCCCCCAATCGGTGATGAGGACGCTGATACCGCTTTCTCCCGTGCGGCAGAAAACCAGGTACATATCGGCCCACCCGCCGTTGGTAATGTAAGCCTTCTGGCCGTTCACAATATAGGGGCCGTTCTCTCCCTTCACCGCGATGGTCTCAATGGCTGAAGCGTCAGAACCGGCGTTGGGCTCCGTGAGGCAGAATGCCCCGATCATCTCTCCCCGCGCGAGGGCAGGAAGATACTTTTCCTTTTGCGCCGGGGTCCCCCGGCGCAGCACCGGGTATGCCGCGACGGAATTGTGCACCGACACGCAGAGTCCCACGCTCGCGGACACACGGGAAAGCTCTTCGATACAGATCGCTGCGCTCACGGTATCGAGGGCCGCACCGCCGTACTCCTCCGGTATCTGGAGGCCGAAAAACTGGAGTTCCCCCATTTTCCTTCTGAGGTCAGTGGTCATCACCTTCTCCTCGCTGTCGCGGGGAATCTCCGCCTCGGCAAAATCACGGGCCATGTCGCGGATTTTCCGCTGTGCGGTAGTATATGTCAGGTCCACGGTCAGTTTTCCTTAAGGGTCGATAAAATTTTCTGTTTTCGGTTGAGGCTCTGACCCCATAGAGAGGAGCTTCCCTGAAAAAATCAAGTCATTTTGAACGGGAGGATTCTTGCA
>ENA-UPTA01003027-UPTA01003027.1-activated-sludge-metagenome-genome-assembly--contig:-NODE-3027-length-16867-cov-5.489710_pt1 | contig 16867 bp, 13 predicted proteins | sample MGYA00238184_ERZ773361 | MGnify/ENA primary metagenome ERZ773361 (study PRJEB29100, sample SAMN05720205) | activated sludge metagenome | isolation source: anaerobic digester from wastewater...
CGACCGGGTTCACATTGCCCCAGTAGGTCTCCGGCTGCGGATGGACCAGCGGGTCGCCGTAGGTTTCCGAGGTTGAGGCCAGGAAAAATGTGGCGTTCTTGGCGCGCGCCAGCCCGAGGGCCTTGTGCGTGCCGAGCGATCCCACCTTCAGCGTCTGGATCGGAAGCTCGAGATAGTCAATCGGGCTGGCCGGCGAGGCAAAGTGGAAAATGTAGTCAATGTCGCCGGGGACGTTGATGTAGTTGGTCACATCGTGCTTGATGAACTGGAAATCCTCATTGCCCGCGAGGTGCTCGATGTTGGCCACATTGCCGGTGATGAGATTGTCGATGCAGACCACCTTGTGGCCTTTGCCCAGGAGATAATCGCACAGGTGCGACCCGAGGAATCCCGATCCGCCCGTCACCACCGAAACCTGTTTGCGATCTTTTGCCATAACACCCGTCCTTCCAAATGAGAGCTTTCAGACTAGCAGATTGTTCGGAAGAGTACAGCGTCCCGAAGCAAAAAAATCCCGCAGGCCGGAGCGCGGTCCCGCCGCATTGGATTGACGCGGCTGCCCCTCCGCAATATTCTTCAGGCCGAAAGGTTGAATCCGGCATGGGAGAGAAAAACACGGCAGGCGGAGACAACGCAGCTCTGCAGGATTCCCGTTTGGCGCACACGGTAAAGAAGGAGGAACTTGCCGCGATGCTGAGGGGTTCGTGCGACCGTCTTCAGGCAACTCTTGACGCGCTGCCCGACCTGATGTTTGTGGTTGATCGGGAGGGGAAGATTTTTGATTACCATGTTCCGGGCACAGGGCAGCTTTTTGCTGATCCGGAAAAATTCCTGGGGCGCAATGTCGGGGACATACTGCCCGAACCGGCCGCCGGCATCCTATGCCGGGCGATTGAAGAAGCCGCTGAGCGCGGCCACCACCACGGAGGCGTCTATTCGCTTCCGACCCCGGCCGGCGACCGGTGGTTTGAACTCTCCATCTCCGCCCATGACAGCATGCAAGCTCCTTCCGGCCGCCTCGTCGTCATCGCGCGCGACATTACGGAGATCAGGCGGGCGGAGGATGCGCTGCGGGAGAGCGAGGCATCAAAACGGGCGCTTGCCGACAATTTGCAGACGGCCATGATCTACCAGATTGACTCGGGGGCCAATGGCCAGCAGCGCCGGTTCACATACATCAGCCAAGGTGTTGAGCGGCTGCACGGGATCACGCCGGAAGAGGCGGCGGAGGATCCGCAGCGCATCTATGGGCAGGTTGTCGAAGAGGATCGCGCGCTGGTTGTCTCGCAGGAGCTCCGCGCGCTGGAAACGATGACGCCCTTGAACGTGCAGGTGCGTATCCGGATGCCGTCGGGCGAAATCCGCTGGCGGGTTTTCACCTCCAATCCGCGTCGTCTTCCGAACGGCCATGTGGTCTGGGACGGCATCGAATACGACATCACCGAACGCAGGCGCGCCGAGGAGGCATTGCGGGAGAGTGAATTTCTGAATCGGGCCATCAGTGATAATCTGCCGGACGGGATGATTTACCGGATTGATTCCGGGAAAGAGGGAACGGATCCCCGCTACACCTACGTGAGCCAGGGCGTCGAGCGGCTGCACGGCTTCACCGCTGAACATTTGATGACCGATGCGCAGCTTGTGTATCGGCAGATTTTGGAGGAAGACCGGGCGCGGGTGGCTGCAATGGAGGCCCGCGCCTTCAAGGAGCTGTCTCCTTTCAGCGCGGAAGTTCGCGTCCGGCTGCCGTCAGGCCAGGTCCGCTGGCGCCTGTTTATTTCATCGCCCCGCCGGCTGGAAAACGGGCATGTGATCTGGGACGGCATTGAACTGGATGTCACCGAACAAAAACAGTCGGAGGAGGCGCTGCGGAAATCGGAACGCCAGAACCGCCTGCTTCTGGCCAGCATGCATGATGCCTATTTCCTGGTGGACCTGGACAAGCACATCATGGATGTGAATTCGGCTCTTGAAATACTGACGGGCTACACCCGGAAGGAGCTTCTGGACCTGACCAGCAGGGACCTGATTGCGCCCCGCTGGCATTCGTATATGCAGCAGGCTCGCGATGAGCAGCTCATGAAGCGCGGCTATTCGGACGAATTGCAGGTGGAAGTGGTCAGAAAGGACGGTTCGCTGGTTCCCGTCGAGATTCGGGGAAGTCTCGTCCGCGGCGAAGCCGGAGAACCTGTCGGCATTCTGACCATGATTTGCGACATTACGCAGCGCAAGCGTGCTGAAGAGGCGCTGCAGCAGTCGGAGGCGAAGTATCGCCAATTATATGAGAACATGCAGGATGCGTTTGTCATTTCAGGCACGGATGGGCGCTTGATGGAATGCAATTCAGCCTTTGAGAAAATGCTCGGCTATTCCAGGGCCGAGTTGATGCATGTGCGATATCAGGATTTGACCCCGGAAAAGTAGCGTAGAAGCGAAGCGCGGGCCATCAAAAAACTGCTCCAGCGAGGCTATTCTGATTTGTTTGAAAAGGAATACATCCGCAAGAACGGAACAATCGTCCCGGTTGAAATTCGCGGCAACGTGATTTGGGACGAGTCCGGGAAGCCGATGGCTACGTGGGCCATCATTCGCGACATCACCGACCGCAAGCGGGCGGAGCGGGAACTGCAGCAGGCGCGGGAGGAACTGGAACACCGGGTCAAAGAACGGACTGCGGAGCTGGAGGCTTCGCGCCAGGCGCTGGCGAAAAGCGATCTTCAGTTCCGGCGCATGGCGGAAAGCATTGATGAGGTGTTCTGGCTGATTGATGCAAAAACATGGAACGTTCTGTATGCCAGTCCCGCCGCCGGCCGTGTTCTGCGCCGTCCGACCCGGTCGGCCGGTTTTCATGTGTCCGAGTGGTTTGCCGACATCCATCCGGATGACCGTGCCCGCGTGATGGAGGCCTTCCGCCGCGGAATGGAGACCGGCGTGCCGGCGACTGTCACCTACCGCCTGGTATGGCCGAATGGAACCATCCGCTGGATTGAAAACTCCGGCTCTCTGATCCGGGATGAAGACGGGAAACCCCTGCAGGCGGCCGGCGTGATGCGCGACATCTCCAACCGGCGCTATCTTGAAACCCAAATCCTGAACATGGCCGAAGAGGAGCGTCAGCGGATCGGTCGCGAATTGCACGACAGCCTGCGCCAGTCGCTGACCGCCATCGGCTACATGGCGGAGGCTCTGAGTGCGGACCTTGAAGGCAAGGCAAGGCCTGAAGCCGTGGACATGAGGCGGATCCAGCATTTGATTGAACAGACTGCGGAAGAGGCCCGGGCGATCGCGGGGGGCCTGCTTCTGGCGGACATGAAGCACGGCGGCCTGAAAGCGGCGCTTCAGGAACTTGCTTCCCGGACGGAAGATCTTTTCCGCGTGCCCTGCAGGTGCGTTATCCGGGGCGATATTCCCCCGCTGGATGAGCATGTGGCCATACAATTGTACCGCATCGCCCAGGAAGCCGCGACCAACGCCGCCAAGCACAGCAAGACGGCAAAGATCGAAATCCGCCTGTCGAAAAACCGTGAAGGTCTGCTGCTGTCCGTGAAAGACGCAGGGAAGGGGATATCCTCGAAAAAACGCGCCGGCGGGGGGATGGGCATGGACATCATGCGCTATCGCGCGGGCATCATTGGCGCCAGGCTGCGGATTGACAGCTCGCGCGGAGAAGGCACAAAAGTGAACTGCCTGTTTCCTCGCCCCCCCCCCCCCCCCCCCCCCACGACTAAGGAGATGAAAAAATGAAAACCACCAGAGGCAGGAAAAAGGTGCTGATTGTTGATGATCATCCGCTCCTTCGCGAAGGCCTTGGCCGCGTGATCAATCAGCAGCCGGATCTCGTCGTCTGCGGCGAGGCTGCCAACGAATCTGCCGGCCTGGCCGCTGTGAAAAAACTCCGGCCGGATGTGGTGATTGCCGACATATCCCTTGAGGAAGGCAGCGGGCTTGACTTGATCAAGACCATCCATGATCAGCACCCCGATCTTCCCGTCCTGGCGCTGTCCATGCATCATGAGGATGTTTATGCCGAGCGGGCGCTGCATGCCGGCGCGAGCGGATATGTGATGAAGCGCGACCCTGTTTCCCATGTCGTTGCGGCGCTGAGAAAACTTTTGAATGGCCAGATGGCGGTCAGCGACAGCATCGTCGGCCGCATCATGGGGCGCAGCTCCCGCAACGGGAAGTCTGCGAACGGCACGGCCGTCGAAGAGCTCAGCAACCGCGAACTGGAGATATTCCGCGCGCTGGGCGAAGGCCGCGGAACAAAAGAGATCGCCAGGACGCTGCATCTGGCCGTGAGCACGGTGGAATCGTACCGCGCGGGCATCAAGAAAAAACTTCATCTTCGGACGGCGCCGGAGCTTGTATCCTGCGCGACCCGGTTTGTCGCAGAGGAATCGGCCCGATGATGCCCTAGCGGATTCCACTACCCCAGAATCCTGTTCCCCACGATATTCTCTTTTGGGTGCCTCTGATAAAAATGAGGCATGGTGAGGAGAGTACCAGAGAGAGAACCTGCGTGTGAACAGGGGCAGGATTGGTCCAGCCGCTCGGAGGCCGCCATGGCCCGCGCGGCTTACTATGAAAATAAGCACCGGCAGACCCCTCTCTCCATACGCGTCGCCGCCTGGTGGGCGGGCTTTAAGCGCCGTCATGTTGTGAGCGACTGGCCCTTCGGGGGGGACATGCAATGAAGAGGGAGGGGCCGTCGCTCACATCTCCGGGGGGGCAGGGGCCGCTGATTCTTGTCGTGGATGACGAGGCGCCCATCCGCAGGCTGGTCAGGAGGGTTCTGGACCAGAACGGATTCTGCACGCTTCTGGCGATGGACGGGCAGGAGGCGGTGGATCTTTTCACCGAACGCCAGGAGGAGATCGCCGCGGTTGTTCTCGATCTCGTGATGCCGGGCATGGATGGCGCCGATGCCGCGCGCGCCATGCGCCGGTTAAACCCCGCATTGCCGGTGCTGGCCATGAGTGGCATGAAGACGTGCCCGGAAGACGAAATTACCACATTTCTCCGGAAACCGCTGAATACAGACGGACTTCTTGCCGCGCTGCGAAATCTGCTGGATACGACCAATTGCCCTTGAGCGTATCAGCCGTTAGCGCGTAAAACAGCCGAAAAATGCAAAAAAACGCTCAAAAACACCAAAAAATGGCCATTTTTTGCCAAAAATCGCCAAAAAACACGAAAAAATGACGATTTTTGCCTATTTTTTGATGTTTTTCAATTTCCGGTAGAGAGTGGCGCGGGAGAGACCCAGAAGCTTCGCGGCAGACTCGACGCTGCCGTTCGTCTGCTTTATGGCGGTTTTGATGCGGTCGGTTTCAAGCTGATCCAGATTCAGTTCACCGGGGGCGGGTTCTCTGCCTCCTTCACCAATGCCGGGCAGATGCTTCGCCTCGATGGAGCCGCCCTCGGCCAGCAGCAGCGCCCGCTCGAGCAGGTTCCGCATTTCGCGGATGTTGCCGGGCCATGTGTATTTTTTCATGAGTTCGAGCGCATCGTCCGCGATGGTTTTTTCCTGAGCCGGCGAAAGGGTTTTGACGATATGCCGGGCCAGCTCCGGTATGTCGCTTCTGCATTTGCGCACCGGCGGGATGGTGACGGGAAAAACGTTGATGCGAAAAAGCAGATCCTCGCGGAAGAGTTTTTCACGGCAGCGTTTCTGCAAATCCTGATGAGTGGCGCAGATCAGCCGGAAGTCGCTGAAGCGCTCCTCGGCCTCTCCGAGCCGCCGGTATTGCTTTTCTTCAAGAACCTTGAGAAAGCGGGCCTGCAGTTCGGGATCCATGTCGCCGATTTCATCCAGGAAAAGCGTGCCGCCGCTGGCCAGTTCGATGAGTCCCGTTTTGTCGGCCACGGCGGAGGTGAAAGCCCCCTTGATGTGTCCGAACAGTTCGCTGGCCAGCATTTCTCCGTGAAGCCCGGAACAGTTGACGCTCACAAACGGCTTGCCGGATCGTTCGCTGTTTTCGTGAATCCATCGGGCGAAAACGCCCTTGCCCGCCCCGGTTTCACCGAGGATCAGCACGGCGGCATCATTGCGCGCGGCGATTTGCGCAAGCTCCCATGCGCGGCGCATCTCGGCGCAATTGCCCCGGAAGGGGATGAAGGGCGCTTTTTTGCGCGCGCGCACGATTTTATCGCGACGCAGGGAGCCGGCCTCGAAGCCGCTTCGCAGATAGGCCTCCAGGCTGGCCAGGTTCACGGGTTTGGCGAGGAAGTTGTCGGCTCCGAGGCGCATGGCCTCGACGGCAACGGGGACATCGGCATTGGCGGTGACCATGACGATGGTCAGGTGCGGGAACTGCCCGCGGATCTGCGCGACGCAGTCCAGGCTGCTGCCGTCGGGCAGGTTCAGATCGAGCAGCACGGCGTCGAAACTGCGGCCCCGGAACTGCTTCCACATCGCAGCGAGGCTGCTCGCCACCCGGAATTCGTAGCCGTTCTCCTGCAGGAAGTGCGAGAAGAGCGACCGGATGCTCGGGTCGTCATCCACGATCAGAATGCACCGCTTTGCCGTCATGCGGGAGTCTCCGGAGGGTTTGCCGGGAGCGTGAACCAGAAGGTGGAGCCTTTGCCCTCGTCGCTGATGACGCCGATTTTCCCGCCCTGCGCCTCGACGGCCATTTTGCAGAAGGCGAGGCCGAGGCCATGGGAATAGACCTTTTGCGCCGTGCGCATCTCGATCTGCCCGAACAGTTCAAAAATGACATCGTGAAACCTGGGTGCGATGCCCGGGCCATTGTCTGTGATTTCCACTCTTGTCTGTCCGGCCTCCTGCGAGAACCGGATGCCGATGCGGCCGCCCTGCGGCGTGTATTTCACCGCGTTGCCCAGTATGTTGCCGATGATGCGACAGGTGATGCCCCTGTCGCACCACGCAGGCGCCGGGCCCGGCGCGGTTTCGACGGTGATCTTCTGCTCGCCGATTTCGTAGGCCAAATGCTTAACGGCATCAGCAGCGGCCAGCGCGAGATCTTCATGTTTTTGATCCAGCGGCATTTGCTTCTGCTCAAGACGGCTGACATCCAGAACGGCGATGATCATCTCGTGCAGGCGCTGCGTGGCGGAATATGCCTCGTCCACATAAACCTGCAGCGGGCCGCCTGTGGTTTTCGGCTGGAGCATTTCAAGATAACCGAGAATGCCGCTGAGCGGAGCCTTCATGTCGTGCACCAGCCAGTTGGTGAGATTTTCGCGCATCTTCGACATTTTTTTGAGTTCTATGTAGCTCTGCCGAACCTGGTCGCGGAGCTGTTTCATGTTCACGGCATTGCGTGTGCGCAGGAGCACCTCCTTGAGGTCCACCGGCTTGGTGATGAAATCGTCTCCTCCGGCCTCGATGCCGGCGAGCCGGTCGTCGCGCCCGGTGAGGGCCGTGACCAGCAGCACGGGGATGTGCGCGGTGTCGGGGTTGGCCTTGATCCTGCGGCAGACCTCGAAGCCGTCCATGCCGGTCATCATGACGTCCAGCAGCACGGTGTCCGGCGGGTCCGCGGCGATGATGTCAAGGGCCTCTTCTCCGCTCTCGGCCTGGGTGATCCGGTAGTCCTTGCTCTTCAGCAAGTCGTGAAGGAGCATCCGGTTGCGCGGATCGTCGTCCACCACCAGCACGGTTCCGGAGGGCCCCTTGTTCCGACTGGTATTATTCTGGGTCATAGAATCCTCACGATATTGCGCATGGTTCAGCGGGAATGACAAAAGTGAAGACGCATCCGCGGCCGGGGCCACCGCTCTCGACCCAGGTGCGACCGCCGTGGAGCTTGATGAACTCCTTCACAATGGGCAGGCCGAGGCCGGTGCCGCCATGTGCGCGCGCAAGGGTGGAATCCGCCTGATAGAAGAGATCAAACACGCGCGCCTTTTCCTCCGGCTCAAGACCCCGGCCGTTGTCCTTGACCTCCACGCGGAGGCATCGGCCCGGCAGGCCGAATTCTGATCCTTCGACAATTCTTCCGCTCACTTCAATCTGTCCGCCCTCCTGCGTGAACTTGATGGCATTGGAAATCAGGTGGTGCATGATCTGCTTGATTTTCACAAGGTCGGCCCTGATCCGCAGGCGGTCGGGGACGGAATGGAAATCCGTGGTGAGTTTCTGTTTGCGGTTGCGTGCGGCGGCCTGCAGCAGGAGCGCGCTCTCCTCCAGCACATGGCGGATGGGGAGGGCATCCGCGTGGAACGGCATGACGCCGCCCTCGATGCGGGAGATGTTGATCAGGTCATCAATCAGGCTGTTCAGGCGCCACGCGCTTGCCTGAATGTGCTCGAGGGGCTCTGTCTGGCCGGTCTGGAGCTTCCCGTAGATATTTTCCTGCAGCGCCTCGGCGAAACCGATGATCGCGTTCAGCGGCGTGTGCAGCTCGTGGCTCATGGTGGCCAGGAATATTTTTCTGGCCTCGTTCGATATTTTCAGCTCGGTGGTGCGCTCCTTCAGAAGCGCCTCGAGCTGTCGGCGGGATTCGGCCAGGGCCAGCTCGGCCTCATGCTGTTCTGTGATGTCGAGGATTACGCCCTCATAATGCGTGATCTTTCCTGTTTCATCGCGGCGCAGGCGGGTTGCGTCACGCACCCAGCGCGTGCGGCCGTCCTTTGTCCGCAGTCCATATTGCTGGACATACTCCTTTGTGGCCGGGTCGCTGCTGTAGCGCGTGACTTCTTCAATCACTCGCGGAAGGTCGGCCGGATCCACCATGTCCGAAAACGGGACATGGCCCGCATAAATGTCCTCCGGGGCATATCCGAACTGACGAATGTTTCCCGAGACATATTCCACCGGCCAGCCGGGCTCGGCGCGCCACAGGAAGGCAACGGCGGGACTGTCCATGATGATCTGCTGCAAATGCTCCATCTGCGTCTCGGCTTCGCGCTGCGCGGTGATGTCGAGCGCCACGCCCTGATAGTTGATGACGCGCCCTGATGCGTCACGGTTGATGCGGGAACTGTCGCGCACCCAGCGAATCCTGCCATCCGCCGCGCGCACGCGGTAAATCTGGATAAACTGCGTGATTTCCGGATTCCGGCTGATATCCTCCATTTCGCGGGCCACCCGTTCCATGTCTTCCGGCTCAATCAGGCCGGCGATGTCCATGCGGCCGGAATAGAAATCCTCCGGGCTGTATCCCATCTGGCGGATATTGTCTGAAACATATTCTATCGGCCAGCCGGGCTCGGCGCGGAAGCGGTAAGCTACGGCGGGACTGTCCATGACAATGCTTTGCAGATGCCTCATGGCCTGTTCGGTTTTCCGGCGGTCCGTAATGTCCTCAAAAATCGTGGCGAACTGTCCCGGCGCGGGGCAGTAGGCCGTCACAGAGAAGTACTTGTTAAGCGAAGACGCATACATTTCGAACTGTTCGGCGTGTCCAGTTAAAGTCACGCGTCCGTAACGGTCAATCCATTCCCGCTCTGTTTGCGGCAAAACCTCCAGTGCGGTTTTCCCGACAACCTGATCAGCATTCAGGCCGGTAAGTTGTTCAAAAGCGGGATTGATCTCGAGGAAGCGATAGTCGAGGGGTTTCCCATTCAGATCATAAATCATTTCGTGGAGGGCGAATCCTGTGGACATGTGCCGGAAAAGGCCTGAGAAACGTCTCTCGCTTTCCACCAGTTCCGTGCTGCGTTCCTCAATGGCTTTCTCCAGCCCGGCCTGCCTGCCCGCTGCGCTGCCGACCAGCGTGGTCAGCAGCACGGTCAGAGTCAGTCCTGCAAATGAGGCCAGCATCCCCATGCGAAGCGGATTGGCGGCATGCCATTGGGGCCCCGGGAATGCCAGCAGCGCGAAGGTCTGGTTAAAAGCGAAAAGGGGAACGCATTGGTGAAGTTCAGTGCTAAGTTGCTGCCAGTCGTGGGAGGATGAGCATCCCTCCGAGCAGGCCAGCCATACCGGAGGGCGGCCCGCAGGCAAATGGAAAAGGGACACTGCAATATTGCCATGCTCGCCTATGTGCTGACTGATTCCACTCTGCATCAGCGCGCCCGGGAGAAGGGCCAAAAGGGCCACACCCTGCTGCAGGGCATTGGAAGCGGATTGATAAACGACAAATCCCTGCGGGCGGTTGGTGATCGCAAACAGGATGGCCGGCTCGGTGGCTGTCGGGATCCCGGTGAGCACGGCATTCTCAACGGCCGGCCAGCGCGCGTCATCGGAGCGCAGGTCGTATCCGAGGATATCCTTGTGTGCGGCCTGCGGTTCGACGTAAAGCATGGGATAGCATATGTCCCGGCCCGTGGAAGATTCCGGGGTGCCGGCGGTTCCATTTTGCCAGATGGTGAATTCTTCCAGTCCGTCCGCGCGGGCGGCGGCGACAATGCCATCCGCTCCGGCCGGCTTAACGGCGGGAGCCCATCCGCAGGCCTGAATGATGCGGCTCTCAATGAGGGGTTCGCAGTAGGAACGGAACTCGGCGCGGTTAATGTGGTCGCTGGATTCAAAGAAGCTGACCAGCATGTTGAGTTCATTGCTCAGATAGTCGAATGCATTGATGTGGGCGGTTGTTCTGGCGTGCGCAAGGATGGTGAAGGCCTCGCTCCTTGCCCTTTTCTCCGCGTTGTGAATAAGAACAGCGGCGACCGCAGTGGCCATCAGCATGAGCAGGGCGCAGAGCACCGTTTCAATATGGATCAGAGCCGGGTAGCGCCGGACTTTGTACCGCTTGCGGAACCGGAGTGCGAGAACCGATGCGGCCAGAATGACGAGAATCAGCATGAGAATCTGGAGGGGGAGCATCCGGGCCCGTATGATCCGCGCGTACCACAACGGGGTTTCGACGTCAATGCCGACCGCCATCAGCACTTCGCCCGTGCGGGGATCCTTGACCGGCGCAAGGGCCGACACGAAGGATCCGTATTCATCGGTTCGCGGCCCCTGGACGTTTGTTTGCCCCGTTTTGAATATCTCAAAATCCTCCGGGGCCGGATTTTCATATACTGTGCCCGGCAGCGAGGCGCCCGGGCCGCCAGGTTCGATGCTTTCCGGCCCGAATACGATCTTCCCGTCGCGAAGAGCCATGGTGTAGAGGCTTCGCAGGCCGGTAACTTGGGCATAGGCCTTCAGCTGGGAGCGCAGGCGAAGAAACACCGGATTTTCGGAATCCTCACCGGTGAAGGTCAGGGCCCTGACCTGCTTCGGGTTGATGGCGTTGGCAATGTGGACAACGGAATGCAGGATGTCCTCGCGCAGCTCCCGATCCGCCTGCTTCCCCGCTTCCATGGCCATCCATATTCCGCCGAGCAGAAGCAGGAATCCGAGCCCGTAGACCAGCCCGTAGCGCACCCGTGCCTCGGGCTCTCGAGTCAGATAGCTGTATCTCTGCGTTTTCATTGCCGTCACGTCAGATGCTCGCGATTTCCATGCCCGGGAAATGCCTTTGCATGTCCGCAGTGTCTCTCTGCATGAAAAGCGTCTTTATATTCGGGCCGGCATCCATAGTGAAATATACCGCCAGTCCTTTTTCACGGAGATGCCAGATTTTTTTGATGGTCTCAACGGTTTCCGGCATCCAGTAAAGCACGGGAGGCTGAGAGTCCAGCATGGTGGCGTGCATGGCCAGCGCATTGGATTCGGACGTCCGGCCCAGCAGGTCAAAATCCTTTTCTTCAATGGCGCGTCGGGTTTCCTTGATGTCGGCTTCGACCTTTGCGGGCCATGCGCGGTAGAGCGCGGACGTCTCCACGGTGCGTTTCATGGCCGTGCGCGAGGGTACGGCTTTTTCATGATGCGAGACCATGATCAGGCCCATGCAAAGACCCGGCCATTCGCCGTCAACCGGCTCCGCAAAGCTGTCCATGCCGTCTGCCCGCGTGCCTGCATGCCAAATCACAAACCCGGTGTAGACTGACCGGCAGGCGCTCCCGCTCCCGAGCCGGGCGAGGATCGAAAGGTCGTGCAGGCCCAGCTTCCACTGGTAAAGATCATCCAGCGCCAGCGCCAGCGCGGCGAAGCCTGAAGCCGAAGACGCCAGTCCCGCGGCGATGGGAATGCTGGATTCGCTGTCCACATGGAAAAAGGTGTCTTTGTCCGGCCGGAACAGGTCCAGGTATTTCGATACCCGCCTGCTCGCGGCGGAATCCTGCGGCTGGTCTGCTCCGTTCAGGCGCAGCAGGTCATGCCCGCCGCGGAAACTGATTTTGGTTGTCGCGCCGAGTTCGGGAAGAGAGACGGAGAGGCTGGAGGTGACCGGAAGGTTCAGTTTTTCGTCGCGCTTGCCCCAGTATTTGCAGAGCGCAATGTTCACTGGCGCAAAGGCCTGCCCGGAGTTTTTCGGGCTGCCCTTTGCCGCTCCAATGATCAGTTTTGCAGCTTCATGTTCAGTCAAGACGCAATCCCTCCGCTGATATCCCAACGCGGATTACATCATAACCAATGTCTTTCAGTTTTGCCACACCAATTCCCACCGCGCAGTCGCCCAGACCCGAACCGGATATTTTCGCGCCGGATATGCCGGGACTGGCGCGAAGGATTGTGATGATCCGGTCGAGATCGGGAGTGGTAAGTTCCATTTGCGCCATGAAGTCCTGATGGGCATTCATAATGCGGCCGAGGGCGGGCCAGTCCTGCGCCTCCACGGCGTCAGCGGCCTTCGGCACGCTCTGGTCAATGGCATTAAAAATATTTTCGAAAAGTTCCGGATCCTTTTCGCGGCGCTGCTCCAGATGTTTTACCACCTTCACCGTTGGTTCCTTGTATCCGGAATAAACCAGCGTGATCGGCGGGCAGTGGCTGAGTTTGCGGATTTCCAGCGGATCCATGCGGTAGACCAGCACCCCGCCGAAAACACTTGAGGCCGCATCGGCTCCCGATCCGAGGCCCTGAACCGCGCGGATGGTTCCGCGCGCCTCGCGGAAGATTTCCTCGCGGGAGCAGGGCTGTCCCGAATAGGCCATGAGCGCCGCGGTTGCCGCGACCGTAACGGCCGCCGATGAGCCCAGCCCGACTGTGCTGGAAAAGCCCGATTTAACCTCCAGCCGCATGCCTCCGGGAAGCTTGTTCTTCTGCTTTTCAACAGCGTGAAGAATGAAAGAAAAACGATCCGACGGTGCCGGTTCGTCCAGAGATGATTCATATGACCCGAGAGCGGACGCGATTTCGAGTGTTTTTGTTTTCAGCGGCGTGAGCCGCACCTCCATCCGTTTGTCCACCGCGCAGCAGAGTGCCCGCCGTCCGTGAAGCACGGCATGCTCGCCCAAAAGCATCAGGTTGCCCGGCGCGGAAGCCCTAAACAATGCGCGTGCCATCGGCATCCCCCTCGGCTTCTATCAGTGAATAACCATATTCCTCGCACAACGTCTTTGGGACGGTTTCTGTGACCACCCATGCAATGCCGGCATGATCATCTCCGGTCACCGATCCTGCTCCGCTGACTTTTGCGGCGCATCCCTGCCGGTTTAAATCGCGGATGAATGATGCCACGCGCTTTGGAACAACGCCGATTTTCTCCAGCAGCGCCTGATTGTCCGCAACGGCTTCCTGCAAAGCGGCCCAGTCAGAAGACAGGAGGGCTTTTTCGACACGTCCGCCGACAAGTTCAAACTCGCGCCAGATACCACTTGTCCCGAAATGCTTGGCCACGAAGGATACGCATTCGCCCGTGCCCGACTCCGGCCGGCCGGTCTGGGCCAGATGGAAGGTCATTTTGGGGCAGGGGAGTTTTTCGCTCTGCTTTTTCTGAAACCGGTGCATCCCGCCGTGCAGGCAGACGTAGGGATCGGCTCCGCTGGGATTTCCGTGCTGAAGCCTTTCGCCCATCATGGCGAGCCGGAAGAAAGAATCGCGGTCCAGTCCGCAATAAAAATGGGCATCCGCCGCCTGCAGAATGGCCAGCACGACAGCCGCCGACGATCCCATTCCCGATCCAAGGGGGATGGAGGATTCCATTTCGAAGGTTAGCCCGCCGGCCGGTCTGATTCCCGTCTTCTCGAAAAAACAGGCCAGCGAGTAGGCTGTCAGTTCCGCCGGCCGGCCATGGACTTCTTTTATCGGAAGTTCCCCCGCCTTGAAGCGTTCATATCTTTCATTGAGCGTTTTGTGGAGGCGGGCCAGCTCTTTTGATGAAAGAGAAAGTTCATTATCCAGCCCGTTCAGCAGAAACCGGAAAACATCGCGCTCCTCCGCATGGATGGTGCAGTCGGCATAACGGTTCACGGCGGTGACGACAGCGGGGCGCCCGTAGACCACGGCATGTTCACCGGTGAGGATCAGCTTGCCTGGTGCGCGCGCTTTCATCAGCTTTAGGGGTCAGTCCTTGCAAATGAGCAACTTGTTTCCCTGCATTCTGGAAACGGAATCCATTCCCAGCAGGAACATCGCGGCCGTGAATTCCTTTTTCAGTCTGCGGATAACCTTGATGACTTCTTCCGCGGAAACTGCTGCGGGTTTCAGGAACGGCCGGGCGATGCCGCACAGCGCAGCGCCGAGAATGACAGCTTTGGCCATGTCCAAACCGGTGCGGATTCCGCCGGATGCAATCAGCGTGACCCGGTCGAGCAGCGGCGCGAGATTTTTTAGGGCGAGTGGAGTCGGCCAGCCCCAGTCCTGATAAAGAAAACCAAGTTCGGGCGCGTCTTCGCACACGCGCCGGTACTGCTCAATGCGGCTCCATGATGTTCCCCCGGAGCCCGCGACATCGAAGTACTTGATGCCCTGTTCCATCAGGATTTCCACATCGGTGGGGCCCAGCCCTGCGCCGACTTCTTTGATCAGCACGGGCTTTTTCAAAGCCTTCGCCACGCGGCCGATTTTCCCGGCCAAACCGGCGAAGTTGGTGTCACCGTTGTTCTGGACGGTTTCCTGCAGCGCGTTCAGGTGCAGATATATCCCGTCCGCTTCAAGCACATCTATCGCCCTTTGACAGTGCTCTTCTGTAAAGCCGTGATTGAGCTGCACGGCGCCAAGATTGGCCAGCAGCGGCACGCTGGGAGCAAGGGCGCGCAGGCGGAAACTTTCCTCAGCCGCGGGATTGTCGAACATCACCCGCTGGGATCCGACCGCCAGCGCGACTCCGGTGGCCTCGGCCGCATCGGCCAGATTGCGGTTGATCCGCACAATCTGCTGGTCGTCGCCGCCGGTCATGCTGGAGATCAGCAGGGGGAAGGAGAGCTTTTTCCCAAGGAATTTGACTGTTGTATCCACATCTGAAGCGTTGATCTCCGGCAGCGCCCGGTGCGCCAGATGAATCGCATCCCAGTATTTCTTCTGTCGGTCGGCGGACTCGTCGGCCGCGATTTTCAGATGGTCCAGTTTGCGCTGGTTGATGGATTCTTTCATTTCCTGCGTTCCAGTTTGCGGTGCGCCGCCATCAGTTCGCCGGGGTTCGTCAGTGCGGCCATCAGCGAGAGTTCGCCGCACCAGACCGATGCCGCTGCCAATACGGCAAGCCGTCTGGCATTCTCTCCGGCCGGGCGCTTTTCGAGGCAGCCCAGCTCTGCGAGATTATTCCTTACAAACTCGATATCCTTGCCGTTGCCGACACTTCCGACAATGATATTGGGAATTGTGACGGAAAAATAGAGATCACCGTTCTGTGCTTCAGCCAGCGTGTAGCCCTGTGACCCTTCGATGATGTTGGCGGCATCCTGTCCGGTGGCCAGGTAGAATGCCAGCAGCATGTTGGCAAAATGCGCATTGGCGCTCCGGATTCCTCCCGCCAGCGAAGTTCCAATGAGATTCTTCTTCAAATTCAAATCTGCAACGGCTTTAGGTGTGGTCCGGAGAAGTTTTTCGCACACATTGCGGGGGATGACCGTTTCGCAGATCACGCTCCGTCCGCGGCCGAGAATCCCGTTCACGGCGGTCGCCTTCTTGTCCGTGCAGTAGTTTGCGGAGATGGAAACATATTTCAGTTGCGGATACTGCTGAAGAACCCAGTTTAAAAACGACTCGGCGGCATTGGTCACCATGTTGTGCCCCGATGCATCGCCGGTTTGCATTTCAAGCCGCAGATAAAGCAGGTTGCCGACGATCTGATGGTGCAGATCAAGGAATTTCGCGAACCGGCTGGAAGCTTCCGCCGCCGCCGCGATTTCCGCCCGGCGGCCCTGCAAATCGGATGCAACCCTGAACGCCTCCTCCGCGGAGGCTGCCTGCACCAGCACCGAGCGGCTCATGCGGTCGTCTGTAACGATTGCCCTCAGCCCGGCGGTCTGCATGGAAACGCGCGCGCCGCGGCCCACCGATGGCCACAGGGGACTTTCGTAGGTGGCCAGCGGAAGCATGAATTCGCCTTCCGCGACCGGCCCGGCCATTTTCACGGGCCCGATATGCCGCATCGGTATCATCGCCTGCTCGATTTTTTCTTTGTCATTCATGTTGGCTGTTCCTGATGCTGTTTTGGAGAGATTCCATCATGTCTGCTTCGCGGGCAAGCAGATATTTATGCCCGCGCACGGTGTTTGACATCTGCCCTCCGTCCACATATGTTTTCTGACGGTTGCCGGGGTGTCCCCGAAAGGGGGCTGAGATCATACCCGCGGTACCTGATCCGGATCATGCCGGCGAAGGGAGTTGGCCGATTCTTTTCCCTCCGGTATTATCCGCTTTTTGAAGGAACTGATAATGAAACTTGTTGTGAACGGGGAAGAAATCGAAACCGACGGCGCGCGGCTGGCGGATCTTGTGGAGCAAATGGGCGCGAGGCCCGACCGAGTGGCAGTGATGGTGAACGGCGAGGTGATCGCCGCCTCCGCGCGCGATGCCGTTGCGCTTAAAACAGGCGACAGGATAGAAGTCCTGACATTCGCCGCCGGGGGATGACTATGAAGCCGCTTGTTCTTGGTGATCTTGAATTTGAATCCCGTTTGATTATAGGCACGGGAAAATTCTCCAGTTCCGCCGTCATGCTCGAATCCGTGAAGGCGTCCGGCG
>ENA-UPTA01003031-UPTA01003031.1-activated-sludge-metagenome-genome-assembly--contig:-NODE-3031-length-16846-cov-4.580251_pt1 | contig 16846 bp, 10 predicted proteins | sample MGYA00238184_ERZ773361 | MGnify/ENA primary metagenome ERZ773361 (study PRJEB29100, sample SAMN05720205) | activated sludge metagenome | isolation source: anaerobic digester from wastewater...
TAAATGCTCATAAAATGGCCATTTTTGGCGATTTTTGGCCATTTTTGGCCATTTTTTAACGTTTTTGGGCCGTTTTTGGCACTTTTAGGGCATATTTAGAGTATTTTTTGGGCTTTGAAGTGTTGATTGCTGAGTCCCGACCCGATCATCATCATCTGGAATAGCGAAATATTGGACCTTCCTGCGACCCATATCTGTATTTTGTTACAATGTGCGGGCCGATCCTTTACCCATCGGAAATGAGAGCACAAGTCTTTCGCAATACGTAATTGCCAGCTCTTTCTGGTCCATGTTCTTCAATGCCTCGATATCAGCCGCAGCCCTCATAAGATTTAACAGCCCTTCTTTGGAGCATTTTTGGTACTGTGAAAAGAACCAGTCGAACAATTTTACGCGATCATTAATATTTTTCCCTTGTGGCCGGTCAACTCCGAAGAAAGTATCTGGGAATTGCTTGTATGCCGCGAGTTCGTCTGCCGTCAGCGGGCAAGTGCAGATAACATTATTGCCAGCTTCGATCTTGTAGAAGCCATAGACGAGACCAGACTTCTCCGCGACTACAGCATCAATGAGTTCACCGATGATCTCTGTACCATTTTCCCCCGGCAAAAGATACTTCTCGCCGATGAGAAGCCTTTGTACAGATGAACCGAACGCAAATGCAGGAATCTCGGCATCAAACGTCACGGGTATCCCGTGATGCGTCCTAAAAGATTGTAAAAGAGCGAACATATCTACGTGCCGTTCTCGCTCGCTAAGGACAGCGCGAATGCTTGGGAAAAGGGTATTATCCTTGAATCCAGGGATCTTGAAACCTTCAGCAAAGATCGCACACCGGTAGTTAGAGCTGTGGAGGCAGTGCTCGTAGGGGTAGTTACTCACAAACACATAGGCTGGCGGCGCTGGCTGTCCCGCGATAGTCATCGTGTTCTCCTTTTCGCGCAGCGTTTGCATTGCATCGTCAAACCATTGTGCCTTTTCCAAATCAGTAGAGGGGTCTGGGACATTGATGTCGATAAAGACCACCCTGGGCCCATCTGCCTGCTTGCACAGAGCATTGTAGAGTTGACCGCCTATCTTGCCTGCCGGCTTCCCGGGTTGCCGCGCCTTTGCCTCAATAGAGTAACGGTTATGGGTTGTCCTGAATGTGGCGGTGAACTCGCAATGGCTCCGCGAGCTGTCTGTTTCGTTCTCGAATTCAAGATCGCAGCCGGCCTTAATGAGAGATGCGGCGACAAACGTCTCATAGTACGCACCGCGAAACTGTTCTTTGTGGAGTAGTCGTTTGAGAAGAGCATTGTGAATCTCCTCGTTGTGCGCCAGAAGATATAGGTTGTAGGCCAACTCAAGGTATGCGGACACAGCACCTAGTGCCGGCACGGCTGACACTTTGCCCGGCACCTTGATTGTTTGTTGTTGGCACAGGCATAAGTGGTGATACCACTGTGCAATGGGGTGTCGTTCTTGAAGAGGCTTCCTGAGTTCATCGTTCCCGATCTCTTGATCCAATATGGAAGTCAGGTACGCAAAAAGGAAATCGTGGAATGTCTTCCATTTATCTGAGTAATGCAATTGATTGCCGACGGCAACAAAACGGATGCCGTTCATCTCCGCCGAGATGATAGGCCTGCCCTTGCCCTGCTGCTGCTCTCGCTGTTTCTCCTGTGCCTCAAGGCGTGACTTCATCTGTTTGAGAATACTGGTAGAGATCGGGGGGCGGGTGGAGGCCTGTGCCACGCCACAACACTTCTTGAATTTCTTGCCGCTGCCGCAAGGGCATGGGTCGTTTCTACCAGTTTTACTCATCTTCAGAGTGTTTTGAGATTACTTTCTTCTAGGCTGGCGACAGCGGTGACCCCAGCCTCGCTTCGGCGCAACGTTCCGCCACCTTCTTATGCAATCATTTCCCGCCACTCCTTCTCCAATGACTGAATACGTCCGCGTTGGACTAACTTCAGATGGTTCCCTACGACAGCCCGACCCAGTCCTTTGACCCATTCGGAGTCACGGAGTTTGTCGCGATAGTCGAAATCATCACCGAGTGGATCGACTTCCCCATTCACGTCGATAACGATGTCATTCATGATTGTACGTAAACATTCCCCAAGTTTTTTTTGGGTAGCTGGCACACGCACGAAATCCTCCGGATGCTGTATCATTTCTTTCCCGATTTCATCTTGTTCCAGAATCATGCGCAGGATGAACAAAAGTGTATATCGTGTGAGGGCATATTTTCCGAATAGTTGGTTGTTGATCTTGGGTATCGCCTCTTTAACGTTTTGCATAAGGGAGTGACAAAAGACAATCCTGTCAGCAGTAACTTCTGGCCTTCCAAATACATCGGCATACTTATCGTCAAAGACTTGATACTTCCGATGTGTGGCCCATGGTTCTTTCAAGTCGAATGCCATGAAGTATAGTCCCGCATCTTCGTTTGAGATGACTTCCCCAGCAGGCAGTTTCTCGCCACGTTTCACCTCAATGGAATACCGGTTAGGATAACGTGCCGCAAATTCGTTCTGAAGTCGAACTTGGATGGGGTTATTTGATTTGAAGTCGCGCGCTTTCGTCCCGTTTTGGTTGTTAGAAAAGCGTGTGACTCTCTCCGCGAGGTCAGATGCTACATCCATTCGGATGATTTTCGTGAGGATTCGGAGGTTCTCAGTAAGGGCTTTTCGATGGTCGAAAAGGGAATTCAGGCTTTGACAGCCATTGACCACGAAGTATTCGTCTATGGTGATCTTCTCGGGCGTTTGATTCATCTGCCTGCAAATAATGGTAATGCCGTTGTGGAACAGAGGGAACAACTTGTGCACATTTGGGTCTCGAATGCTGGCAACAATGTCACGATTCACCTTTGTGTTTCCGAGGGAACCACGGACATTGCGATCGAAGAGCGACTGGTCTGCAATGCCCTGAAGTGCTGTCAATTCTTTCGCTTTGATAGGAACAATGACGGCCCGCGTATTCGCGTCAACGATGTACTCCGCAGAGGAAAATCCTGCGACATCAAAAACAACCGGAGCGCTTACCGGTTCAGTACGTTTGTCCGAAACATAGGTTGATTCGAGGGTTCCCTTTCCAACAAAGCAAATGGCGGGCGTGATGGCAAGATATGTGGAACCATTGGCGTCCAGATCCAAGTTACAGAGATAAATCCCTCTGATCTCATAAGAAGCGAGCTTCGCCGGAAGATCCAGCCGACGGATCAATTTGGCGACCTGTGCATCACCAGCTGAATTTAAGAGGTTCTCTAGGCGTTCCTTTGACTCAAACTGAGATAGCGTGCCGAAGAACTCTTTGAGGGGGGTGTCACCGACCGATGAATTGCGCTTCTGCGATATCCGTGATTGAAATACGTCAATCGTGTTGTCCGCATCATTAATGTAAATCCCGTCGACACCTTTGTCCCCGTTCTGATCGCAGACTGAATCGACAGCTTCTAATGTGTCCAGCCTATAGTAGTTCTCCAAATACCATATAAGAAACGCAGCACTCTCACTCCTTCTCGGGTCAAGATGATGCGGGAAGAGGTCAAGGAGTGCAGGATATTCTAGGTTTATCATTCTTCTATCTCCTCTGTACACAATGGTATTTAAGGAACATGTTTGATTTTGCAGTGTTTCTCATTTGCATGGACTGATTTTTGGACTTTAGAGAGCGGCGGTCAAGAAGGATGTCCGTTTATTTCCAAGGCATTATGATTTTGGCATTGTCGTCCCAAAAATCCGACGAGGCTGACGCAGTTCCCCGCCATCATCTTTTTGCGCTTTTTGTGCCTTTTGTGGCCATTTTTTAACGTTTTTGGGCTTTTTTCGGAACTTTTTGGCCGTTTTTTGATGTTTTTGGCCTGTTTTCGGCCGATTGAACGCAGGGTCAGCGATTCTTCTGTTCAATCTGCGGAGCAGGCCGTGAAACCCGAATTCCAAGTTTCCTCATCCGTGAGCGCAAAGTGCCGGAATTGATCTTTAGAATTTCGGCGGCGCCGCCTGCGCCGGCTATCCGGCCGCGGGTGTCATTCAATGTTTGTTTGATGTATTCTGCCATTGCTTCATCCAGCGTTTTCGGACGGCCGGATACCGTGCGCGAAGATATCCGCGGGCGCATGGAAGAGGAAGGGGCCAGTTCAGGAAACTGAAGCGGTCCATCACGACTGAGAATAAGGGCGCGCTCGATCAGGTTCTGAAGTTCACGCACATTGCCGGGCCAGTCATAAGCCTTGAGACGCTCCAGCATATCCGCCCTGATCACAGGTGTTTTTTCCAGATTCATCTCCCGGGCTTTGCGCTCAACAAAATACTGGACGAGAGACGGGATGTCGTCGCGCCGGAGGCGCAGCGGCGGGATTTGCACTGGGAACACATTCAGACGATACCACAAATCCTCGCGGAAGCGACCCTCGCGCACCATCTGCGCGAGATCGCGATGGGTGGCAGCAATCACGCGCACGTCGGCGGGAAGTGTCTGGGTTCCTCCAACCCGTTCAAATTCTTTTTCCTGCAGGACGCGAAGCAGCTTCACCTGCGCCTCGGCGGTAAGCTCACCGATCTCATCAAGGAAAATGGTTCCGCCATCCGCCCGTTCGAAGCGGCCGCGCTTTTTTTCGATGGCTCCTGTGAAAGCCCCCTTTTCGTGACCAAAGAGTTCGCTGTCCAGAAGGGATTCGGGGATGGCGCCGCACTGGACGCGCACCATCGGGGCTTCACGGCGGGAAGACATCATGTGAATCGCGTTGGCGACCACCTCCTTGCCGGTGCCTGTCTCACCCAGCAGAAGAACGGGGCTGGAGAGCGGAGCCACCCGGCGAACCATTTCCATAACCTGGCTGAGCCCGAAATCGGCGCCGACAACCTGCGTTCCGGAAACTCGCTCCATATCCATGGCCAGTTCCCGGTTGTCCTCGATCAGCAGATTCTTGAGGCGGACCAGTTCCTGATAGCGCAGGGCGTTGCTCATGGCCAGCGCAAGCGGTTCCTTGACGGATTCCAGCAGGCTGGCATGATGGTCTGAATAGCGGTCGTTTCCCTCAACGGAAATTAACAATCCCCCCATCGTGTCCGATTTGATCTTCAGCAGAAGCGTAATCACAGAGCGCGTTGCGAGATGGGGAAAGCACCGCAGAACAGATTGCGAAAGCGTAGCCGGCCGGTTGTGTATAATCACCCGATCGTTGTTTAGTTCGGTTTGATTGATCACCCCAAGCAGATCGTCATCCACCGGAACCATGTCGTATTCATCGCCCAGTATACTCACGGCCCCGTCACGCGCCACCTCTGCAACCGCGTAAATTCCCGACCGGGCGGCAGTGAGACACTGAAGCCCGATAGTATCCATGGGGATAAAGTTCTGTAGATAATCGAAAAGATTTTGGAGGGCTTCCTGGATGTCAAGGCTGCTGCTGATTCTGAGGGTTACCTCATGAAAGAAATCATTTTTATTAGAAATCATGCCACGCCAAGTTCTGATGATATATCATGTTGCTGTTACATTTATCATTTCTTTGATGATAAATATCACATCCTATTATCAATTCAAGCCTTTTTATTCATAGAATCGCAGTTTAAGGATTTGGCATGGTTCCTGCGATTATAGGAGCCCGTTTCCAATGTGTGGAAGGGTTTCATTATGAAAGCGTACGAGATGATTAAAGTCCGTTCATCCACTGCGGGAGTGGAACAAATCATGGAGCGGCTGGCCGATCGAATTCCGGATTTCGTGGAATGCTCAGATATGAGCGGGAGCCTCATTTTGCTTCACTGCGAATACAAAAGCGACTTGACAGCAGTCATCGTGTGGGACAAAGACGGAACTCCAGAAAAATCCCGCGAAGGCTTGTCGCTGGCCGCTTTTTTCGCGCTGTACGGGTCTGTGGAGCATTCCATATGGTCCCCAGCCATTGAAATATTCCCAAAAGCTGGCCACCTCAACCTGAGTCCGAATCTTGTGAAGATAATTCCATGACTAACAAAACATTCAAAACCATTCTGTTGATAGCCGCAGTATCCGTTTGCGGAGGCCAGGCAAGAGCGAACGGCCCAGTACTAACCCTTGAAGCCGCCCTCGCACTGGCGGAGACACGGCACATCAGTCTGCGAATGGCCCGTGAAAATATTCAGGCTGCTGAGGGACAGATCACTGAAGCCCGGTCCGGCGCCCTGCCCCATTTGAATCTGAACGCCCAGTACACGCGTCTTGATGACGTGCCCGTGCTCGGCACGGGGGAAACCGCCATGGAACTGGGTCAGCTGGACAACAACCAGGTCACCGCTGACGCCGAACAGACATTGTACGCAGGCGGAGCGGTGCGCGCGGCACTGCGCATGGCCGGGGAGCATCGGGCCGCCATGCACCACCGGATGGAATACACGCGCTCAGAGGTTGCATACAGCATTCATCTGCTTTTCAACAGAGTTCTGCTGGCACGGCAGGATGTCCGCGTATCCGAAGAGGCCACAGACCGCGCCCGGAAGAACCTTGATGATGTAACCGCCCGCCACCAGCAGGGGCTGGCGGCGCCATTTGATGTCATGAGGGCCAGAGAGCAGTTCAGCAGGAGTCGGTCGGATGCGATTGCCGCCTCCAACGGACTCCAGAAAGCTCGCCTGGCCCTCATGCGCGCCCTCGAACTTCCCCTGAACGATCCGCGTGAAATCACCGGAGAACTCGTCCCGGAACAATTTAGTCCCGACAGGTCCAAAGCGATCCAGACGGCACTGGCAAACCGACAGGATATTGCTGAGGCGGCACGAAATGCGGAACGGCAAAAAGAGGCCGTCAGGATTGCCCGCAGCGGGCTCTTCCCCCGCATTGGGCTCTTCGGACAGGCAAAGTATTCCAATCCCGACCGCTCTTATGAAGCCGAATGGGAATCATCTTGGATGGCCGGCATCCGGGGCGAAATCCCGGTGTTTGACGGGAAACTGACCCGCGGCAAAGTCGCTCAGCAGAAAGCGCGGCTGCGACAGGCGGAAATCGAAGCGGAAAGCCTGGCGGCGCAGGCGGCCCTTGAAGTTTCGAATGCGCTTGCAGACCTTGAAACTTCAGATGAACTTTTAAAGGCGCGCCGAAACCAGATGGAAGAAGCAGAAGAGGCGCTCCGCCTGGCGCGGCTGGGATACCGTGAAGGTCTGCAGCAGCAGATTGACGTGCTGAATGCCCAGCTCGCCATGTCGGACAGTCAGCGGGCATATGCCCGGGCGGTCTTTGAACAGGTCATGGCCCGCAGACGGCTGGAACACGCAACTGGAACTCTCACGAAAAACTCAGAGATCGGAAATTGAGGATTAAGATGATGAAAAACAGAACAAGACTCTTATGGACGACTTGTGTGCTGATGCTTGCGGCAGTCGCAGGCGGATGCGGCAGGAAAGATAATCCGAATACTGCCGAAGCGGAAACACGCGGAATCCCTGTATATATTCAACGAGTGGCCACAACTCAGTTCAGCGACATCCTTGCCCTTCAGGGCAGCGTGATTTCAGAAAATTACGCACTGGTACCCGCAAAAACAGGAGGCACCGTTGAGGCCCTGCTGGTAAAAGAAGGCGATTTCGCAGCAAAGGATCAAATCTTGTGCCGTCTGGATTCTGAGAATCTCAAACGCGTGACGGAAACACGACAGGCAGAGCTTGAGGTCGCCCAAAGCGCACTGACTGTGGCGCGTGCGCAGGCTGACCAGGCATCCACTTCGCGTGACCTGGCGGCCAAGGATTATGAACGCTACCGCAAGCTGGTGGAAGAGGCCGCGGTTTCTGTTCAGCAGTTCGATGTGGCCGAGACCCAGTGGAAAAATTCAGAAGCCGCCTACAAGGTGGCCGAGGCGCAGGTCGAACTGTCCAGCGCACAGGTGAAACAGGCCAAAGCGGCACTGGCCATCGCGAAGAGGGATCTGCAGGATGCCACCGTACGGGCGCCTATCGACGGGATTGTGAGCCGGACGTATCGTGAACTGGGAGAGATGGTGGAATCCGGCGCACCCGTATTCCGCATAGACAATCCTTCGTCTGTTGAAATCTCCGCCTTCATTCCCGTGCAATTCTACAGCCGCGTTGTGCCGGAAGCAACCCTCATGCACGCACGTGTCAACGGGCATGATCTCGGGTTCCTTCCCATCAGCTACCGGAGCGCAATTGCCGACGAGAATCTTCGCACCTTCGAGGTCAAGGTCCGGCTGGACAATCCGCCCGATGGCGCGGTGGCCGGGAGCATGGCCGATGTCGAGATTATCCTCATGAAACGCGAAGGCCCGGGTGTGCCGGCCGGGAGCATTCTGACGCGCAGCGGGGAACCGGTGATCTTCGCAGTTGAAAACGGGCGGGCACGGCTTTGTCCGGTGAAGACCGGCCTGCAAACCGGTGGACTGGTTGAAATCCTCGACGGGCTGCCCGGACTAGAGGTTGATGTGGTGACCCGTGGACAGGATATGCTCAATGACGGCGATGCCGTTGCCGCAACGGAGGAATAATCATGATACTTTCAGATATTTCCATCAGGCGGCCGGTCGCCATGTCCTGCCTGATCATCGGGCTGGCGCTGCTGGGCCTGAACTCCTGGAGAAAAATGGGGCTGGAACTTATGCCGCGCTCCGATCTTCCGTTCATCACCATTGCCACCGTATATCCGGGAGCAAGTCCGGCAGAGATCGAAACCGATATAGCCAAGCGCATTGAGGATTCCGTCGGCACCATTGACGGACTCAAGCACATCTCATCGGTCTGCATGGAGAATGTCTGTCAAACCCTGCTGGAGTTTGAGCTTGGCGTGAACGTGGACATTGCCGCAACTGATGTGCGCGAGAAGCTTGATCTGGTGCGAAGCGATTTCCCCGCAGACGCCGAAGATCCCGTCATTCAGAAATATGACGTCAACGCAAAACCCATCGTCACGCTGGCGCTGACTGGCAGCGCCCCGCTTGATCAGATGTATGACTACGCCGATAATTCGTTTCGCGACCGCGTTTCGATCATCCGCGGCGTGGCGGACGTCGAAGTGATCGGTGGAGCTGAGCGGGAGGTGCACATCACACTGGACAGGAAACAGCTTGCAGCACGCGGCCTGACAAGCCTGCAGGTGATTCAAGCGGTTCAGGACGGCGTGCGCCTGATCCCTGTCGGACGCATCCGCGAAAATGATATTGAATACAACATCAAATTCGACGCGGACTACCGCGAGATTGTGCGAATTGAAAATCTGGAACTGGCCGGTCAAGACGGACGGCGCTGCTATATCCGCGATGTGGGTCGGGTGGAAATGGGCACCGAGGAGCTGCGGCAGATTTCCAGCGTGGATGGAAAACCCTGCGTGGCGATCCGCGTCATCAAGAAATCCGACGCCAATGCCGTCGCCGTGGCCAGAGGCGTTCGAAAGGCGTTTGACACCCTTGAAAGAGAACTGCCCGGCGGCATGGAACTGCTGTGGATAAGCGATGACGGCACGTTTATCGAAGCCTCCAACGTCAGCGCATGGACCAACGTGCTTCAGGGCATACTGCTCACCGGGGCCATTCTCTTTCTGTTTCTCTATAATGCGCGCGCCCTGCTGGTTGTATGCATAAGCATGCCTCTCACTATCCTGATTGGATTGTTTTTCATGCAGATCTTTGACATGACGCTGAACACCTCGACGCTCATCGCCATCGGCCTGTCGATCGGCATTCTGGTCACCAACTCCATTGTGGTAATGGAAGCCATTGTGGGGCGGCTGAATGAAGGCAGCAATCCAAAAGAAGCCGCGCGGCTGGGTGCAAAAGAATCCTTTGTTGCGGTGCTGGCCAGCGCCGGCACCAACATGGTTGTGCTCTTCCCGCTGGCCATGATGGGCAGTTTGGTCGGGATTTTCCTGCGGCCACTGGCGCTGACCATGCTGCTGATGACGGTGGTTTCGCTTTTCCTTTCCTTTACGCTCACACCCATGCTCTGCTCGCTGCTGTTGAAGCCGAAAGATCATCAGTCCAGCGGCGGCCTTCTTCATCGCATGGAGGAAACCTGGAACAGGGGCTTCGATCGCATTCAGCAGATTCATCGGCGAACCCTGGTGTTCAACGAGCGGCATCGCTGGGCTGCCGGACTGATTCTAGTGCTGGTCGGACTGATGTTCCTGCATGCGCTGCATACAGGGGGCTCCCTCGGATTCAGCTTCTCGCCGGAAACGGACAAGGGGGAGATGTATATCAAACTGGAATTCCCCACGAGGACCAGTCTCGAAAGCACGCGAGAACAGGTGGACAGTGCGGTGGCGCAACTGGGTGAACTGCCGGGTTTGCGGCACATACTGGTCACCATAGGCAAGGCGGAGGGTATTATTGGCCAATCCTCCGAAGGGGTGAATCTGGCCCAGATTTTTCTGAGATTCAACGAAAGAACACAACGCAGGGAAAGCATCCATGATCTGCTGGCCATGGTGCGAGCGCGGCTGAGAACAGTCACTGGATCCATCGTCACGGTGTCCATTCCGACCATAATGGGCGGACAGAGCAGTCCCATTGAGCTCGAAATTACGGGGCCGGAGCTTCATGTGCTGGACAGCCTTGCGCTGAAGGCCAGGGATCTGACCCGGCAGTTTCCCGGTTTTCGCGATGTGGACACATCGGTTCGCGAGGGAAAGCCCGAGCTGCGCATAACCCCAAAACGAGCTGTTCTGGCAGACATGAACATTCCCGCCACATCACTGGGGATGAACCTGCGCGCCAATGTGGAAGGCGTCAAAGCAGGCACATTTAAGAGCGGAGCTCGAAGCTACGACATTGTTGTTAAACTTGACGAGGAGCCCGGCAAAAATCAGGTGGCAGGTTTCCAGTTGCCCGGCGCTCCGGGCCGGCCGGTAGCGCTCACGGCCCTGGCGGACATCAACAATGCCATTTCGCCCGCGCAAATCACGCGCAAGGATAAACAGCGCGCGGCCATGCTCTACTCCCAGCTCGATCCTGAACTGCCCATCGGAACGGCCATGCAGCAGCTCGGACAGGGTCTGAAGGAAGAAGGCGACCTGCCTCCCGGATATTCCTTCAGGTTCTCGGGTATGGGTGAGAGAATGACAGAAGCTATGGGCGCCCTTGGAGAGGCAGGCCTGGTGGCTATCGTCCTTGTGATTCTGACCCTGGCGGCCATCCTCGAATCCTACCGCCAGACAGCCCTTATTCTTGTAACCCTCCCTCTGGGCCTGATCGGCATGCTTTGGGCGCTGGCCATTTCCCGCGCCAGCATGGATATCTTTGCCATCATGGGCGGCGTCATGCTGATTGGAATTGTGGTCAACAATGCCATTCTGATCATGGACAGGTTTAACGTTCACGTGCGTGAAGGCACTCCGCGTCACAAGGCCATGATCACGGCCACGATAGAGCAATTCCGCCCGATCGTCATGATCACCATCGCGGCCGTGCTGGGCATGCTCCCACTGGCCCTGAGCCGCGGAATTGGAGGCGAGCTGCGTATAAATGTCGGCATTGCCTCACTCGGCGGAATCCTTGTTTCCGGCATTCTGACCATAATTGTCATGCCCATTTTGTACGACCTTTTCACCCGGCGCCAGACCACAGCCCGGATGGGCGATCCGGAGGGTGATTGTCATGAGTAAAATTTATCAGCCGAAACTGGTGACATTCAGATATCAGGATGAACCCGGCAAAAAGGTTTTCGTGGCCGGTTCGTTCAACAACTGGGATCCGAAAGCCAACCCGCTTAACGATAAATGCCAGACCGGCGACTACAGCGCCATGCTGCTGATCCCGGCGGGACGGCATGAGTACAGATTCGTCGTGGATGGCTCATGGCGCTTTGACCGTGACAATCCGTTGATCGCCGTCAACAGGGACGGGGGCCCGAACAGCGTGCTCATGGTTGAGGAAATCGATTCATGCAGGATATCAATATAAAGATTTGGCTGTGGTGCACTCGCATTGTTTTTCTGCTTCTGATCATCTGGACGTTCAACGGATTCGGGCAGCCAAACGCTGTTGATTATCTGATGAGCCATACGAATTTCTCCATGAAATTTTCAGCCGCAATCTTATCCGCTTCCATCGCCATATTGGGAACCGCATCACTGGATCCATTCCATTTCAGGGGCCGAAGGCGAATGGGTTCCACACCCCGAAAACATTTTTGCATAAAAAGGTAATATTGCCGATAATGACAATATTAGCGGTTTTTGCTGTTTTTCGGCCATTTTTTGACGTTTTTTGGCTGTTTTGGCGATTTTTGGCCGTTTTTAGGTATTTTTTGCTCTTTATGAAAATTCGAAGACCAGGCCGCACCACTGGCCGTCGCCGTCGCGAATGATCTCGCGGCCGCCGAGACGCTGATAGACTTCCGCAACCCCATCGCATTCCCACTCCAAAATTCCAGACAGCACCAGGAGGCGCGACGCAATTTCCGTCAGCGCCGGCGCGGCCTGAATCAGCACTCCGGAAATGATATTCGCGCACACAAATTCATATTTGCCCCCGTCCCAGCCGCGGAGGATGTCGTGCGACTCCAGCGTGATGCGGTCTGCAACGCCGTTGCGCTCAAGATTTTCGCGGGCGCTGGCCACAGCCAGTTCGTCGTTTTCAACCGCAAGGATGCGCGGGCATCCGAGTTTCGCGGCGGCAATCGAAAGAATGCCGCTTCCGGCGCCAACATCCAGAAAGCTTTCCGGCACGCGTTTTAAAAAAAGCTCGTCAATCATTTCGAGGCAGAAGCGCGTGGTGAAGTTGTCGCCGGTTCCAAAGCTGAGCCCCGGCTCCAGCCGAATCACCGCGCGGCCTCCGGTATCGCCATTGTCCTCCCAGTCAGGCACGATCAGAAGGGATTTTCCGATTTCGCGGCGCTTGAAATGATGCCGCCAGAAATTCTGCCAGTCCTTTGACTCAAGCGCGCGGATGGCCGTCGCGCGCACGGGAAAGGCTGCGGCAATTTTCTCCGCGGCGGCTTTCGCGGAAAGTTCATCCATGAAATAGGCTTCGATCCACTGCGCGCGCGCGCCGACCCTCTCAAGCAGGACGGGTTCCAGCCCGCAAATATCGCGTATCCATTCCTGGAGGGCTTCGGCGTGCTCGTCGGGCAGTTCAACGGTCAGGACATGCCAGGTTTGTTCAGCGCTTTTCATCAACCCCCACGCCTGGAATGACGGATTTCAGCAAGTTGAAAAGCTCCTTGGGCAGGTTGTCCGGACGCCAGACGGGCTGCTCCAGCGGACCGCTCAGATGAAACTCCAGCAGTTTGGTGACCGGGAAGGTCACCCAGTTCAGCACGGCTGCCAGTTTCCCCTCCCGAAGCATCCGCACACGCACCTTGAAGTCGAGACTGTTGTTGAAGTTGTAGCGGCCGTCGCCGCTGATACTGATGATGTGACCCAGCAGGCGCGCATTCTGGGTCCGGATGGAATTGCCGCCGATTTTGAAATCGGCCGTGAGATCGTTCTGCGAGACGATGCCGAAGCTCGGATACATCACGGAAAGCATCTTTGCAAGACCGGTGAACAGCGGGACGCGAAGCAGGGGGCTCTCAGTGATGCGGACGCTGCTGCGACCGAGCATGCGCGGATAAAACTGGTCACCGGTCTCGCCGGCGAGAGACAGCGAGAAATCCAGTTTCCCCTCATAGGGATGGTCCTCGCCCAGCCGGCGGTAGGCCTGCATCAGTTTGCCGAAATCGACGCCCTTCATGGAGCAGGCCAGATCGTAATGCCATAGGGGAGAATCCGCCAGCGACTCGATAAGGGCGCGCGACAGCTCAAACTCGCCGCCATAGAGACGGCCGCGCGCGTTTTTGATTTCAAACCGGTTCTCTTTCGCAACAAAAACAAAATCGCACCTTTCGGCGGCCACGCCGCGATATGCCATGTTGGAGGCGACAACCTGCGCGTCCAGGTTCATGTTTGTCAGCGAGTGATAATCAATGCTTCCGCGGGCGGTGATGTGCGAATAACCGTTGAAACTGAAAGGGCGGGACAGGCGCTCAAGTGTCGGGCCCATCATGCGGACGGTAGCCTTCGGGTCATAGGTGCTTTCCATATCCACATCCACGATATCGTTCCGGAAATCGAACGAGATTCTTCCCTTGCCGGCCGTCTTGTCCCGCTTAACCGTCAGCGGATCGAGATTCAAAACGCTGTTGGTCATGACCAGCCTGCAATCCGCGGAAGTGAAATACGATCCGCGGAAACTGAAGTCTTTGCCCTTCACGGATCCTTTCACGCTGAGCGGTTCGCCCGCTTCCCCCCGCTGGCCCGCGAACGTGAATGAAACCTGCGGCGGGCTGCTGCGGAAATGCAGGCCGCTGATAATCCGCGCCTTGTTAGAACTGACCAGCGGGCACAACCAGTTGGGATCAAAACCGGTTTTCATTTGTCCGCCAAAGCGCATGGATTCGAGATCATAACTGAAGTGGCCGGACATCGGACCCGCCCCGGCGCCCTGCCCGATTTCCGCCTGCAGGTTGGTGATCACGATCATCTCCCGGCCGCGGGTGAAATCCAGCGAACAGGCGGCGACGGGCAGATCCTTGAGACGGGCCTCCTTCACAGCCAGGGAGCCGTGAAAGGCGTTCAGCAGTTCATGGATCGGGCCCGGGCCTGCTTCAGCGGAAAATGCCAGGGATTCCCCGATGGAGATTCCGGATTTGTCCAGCGCCTGCCGCGCCGCAACGGGCGCGAGCGCCAGCAGAATGTACGGCGGCAGATCGCTGTACAGCTTGCAGGCGGCAGAACCGTCCGCCAGATCCAGGAATCCGGAAATCCGCATCAGTTCCCCGCCGCGACCGGCCACCAGGCGCGGAAGCGTAATACGGCCTTTCCGCAGCGAAGCCTGCATGCGCCAGGCGTCAAGCGTCACGCCGCGCGCGGTCAGTCCGCTGCCGCGGGCGTCAATCGCAATGTCGTTGGCCTGCAGATCATCGGGATGAAGCAGAAGCGTTATCTGCGCAGAAGAACCGGGCCTGAAGCGGACGGCCCTCAGTTCGGCAAGCAGATCCGGCAGCCAGAGCGACTTGTCTTTGTTTTTCTTTCGCGGAAACAGCTTCTGCCAGGCCTGCACCAGCGCCCCGCGCATATTCTCCGCCGGTCGTGCAACATATCCGCCGCCGGACAGGTTCAGCCCGTTGTATTCCGCCGAGAGGCCCGTGATCCGGAGGCCCTGATCCTCCAGCCGGACTGCGGCCTGTATTCCGGATATAACGCCCCCGGGCCCGAGCGACGCGTTGCGGATGCTCAACCCGTTAATGCCATGCCGGCCCCTGAACCACGCGGACGGGCGGAAACCGACCGAGGCCTCCTCCGCCCGCACGAGCGGCTCGGGATCCAGAGGCCCTGCAAAATAGCGGAGGTCATCCATCACAACGCCTTCAAGGAACACCCAGCGCACCCGTGCAACTTTCACATGCACGCCCCGCGCGCCGAGTTCGCGGACGATGCGATCCTTGACGGACTCCGGCAGACCGACGGCATTCAAATAGTAGCCGGCGGACACCAGAAGAAGAATGAACAGCAGCAGGCACCTGAAGCACCGCCTGAAGGCATGAACCGGCCGGACCGCCGCGCGGGCCTTTCGGTTCTCTTTCACCGAGTTTCCCCCGAGGCGGCAGGCGCAAAAAGAGTGGACGGGAAAAGTGAGTCGCGAATCTGGCGGTCCAGCGTGAAGATGATATCCTGTCCCTTGATCATCGCGTAGAAGCTGTCTTCACCTGTTTCGGCCCCGAGCATCAGCGTCTTGCTGATGCCGTCCCGGCCGGAAAGACCAACGGTCAGCTCGTCGGCAGGATGGTCAAGCCCGTAGCGGCTGAGATCAGCCGGATCCTCGGCCACGAAGCGGCCGGCCACCAGCCGGCTGATGCCGACGAGAAGTTTCTGCACAGCCAGTTCGTCAGGCTTCTCGGGGCGCGGGCGGACAGGCTCAAACTTGCCGGCGGCATCCTGCTGAAGCATTTCTTCGCGGACGGCGTTCTTCAGCATGACGCTGCGCACCTGCGCACGGTCGACCGCAAGAACCGCCCGGTCGCGGTAGTAAAGCCGGTCAAGGCTTATGCGATCAATGACAGCGGCAGGGATCCGGTAGAGAGGCGGTTCCGGCACGGCCTTGACCCATACCCGCCCGTTCTCCGGCGGCGCGCCGCTGACGAGCAGCTCAAACGCGCTTCCGGGGCTGTCATGCTCCTTGAAAAAACTGATCCGCATCTTTTCCGGCGCCAGGCCGAATGCAACGAGATTGGTTCCCGCCGCGTCATTGAACTCAACGATTTCAACAGACGCCCAGGCGCTCAGCAAATCCTTCACGCGCTCCGGGTCGGCAGCCACCGGCTGGAGGCCAGCCACCGTCCAGAGGCCGGCGGGGCCCTTGTTCAGCTCAATGACATCCGCGCCGGAAACCATGCGCACGGTATTGATTTCATGGGCCGCCAGCGGGAGCAGGCGGCGCTCGCGCCAGGCCGATTCATTCACGCGCAGCAGGTCCGCCAGGGCGGCCGGAACCGTGTAGACTGCGCTGCCATCGGCCCGCCTCGCATAGATCAGGCCCGGATTTTCAGCCGTTGCGCGGCCGAGAATCAGTGTGCGGCTGGTGTCGTCGCCGTTGAACACCAGTGAAAGATGCAGCGGCGAATCCGCCAGACCGTAAGATGCCGCGTCGCCGGCATCGCTGGCCGTGAAATCGGCGATTTCATATTTGAACAGCTCGTCCAGCCATTCATAGATCCGGCTCCGGTCAGCGCGCCCCGTGACCGGCTGGCGGAGAGACCAGTGTCCGGCCTTGTCGCGCTCGACCTGCAGGAAACCGGCCTCCCGGTGAAGCGCGATCTGCCGGACCTTCGCGCGGTCTTCCTGGAACAGAAGCCGCGAACGCAGACGGTCAGCGCTGGCGGGCAGGGTATCCATA
>ENA-UPTA01003036-UPTA01003036.1-activated-sludge-metagenome-genome-assembly--contig:-NODE-3036-length-16827-cov-6.516158_pt1 | contig 16827 bp, 11 predicted proteins | sample MGYA00238184_ERZ773361 | MGnify/ENA primary metagenome ERZ773361 (study PRJEB29100, sample SAMN05720205) | activated sludge metagenome | isolation source: anaerobic digester from wastewater...
CCCGCCGACAAGTACGAGGCCGGTCGCGACCAGGAAAGCTTCGACAAGCAGTTCGTCCGCAACTACCTGGAGGACATCCGGTTCAACAAGTCCGGGCCGGGCGTCGAGCTCCCGCCCGACATCGTCGAGAAGACGAGTGCAAAGTACATCGAAGCCTACGAACGCCTGACCGGCAAACCTTTCACCTGGAAGGTCTGACACGGACGCTGTGGACTCACGCGGATACGCAGGGCCGCGGAGAAGAGGGTTCAGACACGGATTCACAGGATTGCCGCGGATTTCCCCGGCAATCGCTTGACTACTTTGATCAGGTGGGTGAAATCGCAATGCAGGCCCCAAAGAGGGCCTGCGAGGGGAGTTTTGCGCTTTGGGGCCTCCAGCATGATACGAGGCCACATCGCCCGCTCGATGGTGTGCGAAGCACTCCCCCTGCTGGTGGCTTCAATGCGGTAAACTCCCGCCGCGATGCAGCGGAATCCGAATCAGTCCGGAAACTGCCCGTCGAGCCCGCGCCGCCCGCCATTTCAGGATGCCCGCCCGCCGGCGTTCTTGCCGCAAATGCCGCGCGAACTTGACTCACAAGACCATGCCCGGGATCAAGTGCCGATATTGCGGTTCCGTGCGATTCTGCGTGCGAAGGTCTTACACACTCTCCCGATTTGCCGGTTATTCTATGGTGAGAATTGAGCATGTTCCGTCTCACTTTCAGGGCCGGCCATGAGGCACGACGAACGAATCGAGGTCTTTGACAGACTGCGGGCGAAGTACCTGCCCTTTCTGACGGCAGTGCTCTGGCGACTGGCCGGGGATCGCGAGATCTTCGGCGAGGCGATGCAATACACCCTTCTCGGCATGTGGCGGCACGTCGAAAAGCTCGAAGGCGCCGGCGCCGGTGGCTACCTCTACCGCATCGCTCTCAGCGCCAACTCCCGGGCCTGGCGTAATCGCATCGGCCGGGATGGACAGATGCCGTCTGCGCCGGAAGGCTTCTTCGAGGAAGCCGGACGCGAGTCCGACCGGGCTGAGTTGCGTCGCGCGGTCCGTCGGGCGATTGCCTCATTGCCGGCGAAACAGGGCCGGGCGATCGTGATGCGGTATCTCGAACAGCAGGACTACCCGGCGATTGCGACTGTCCTCGGTTGTTCCGAGGCGACCGCCCGATCGCACGTGTCCAAGGCTGTCGCGGCCTTGAGGCACCGGTTGGTCGTGCAAATGCAGATGAAACAGGATTGGGACGATGGCGAAAAATGACCTCCATCGAATTCTGGACGATCTCGGCGGCGAAGAGACGCCGGAGGACGTTCGTCGGATGGCCGAGCAGATTGCCGGCCGTATTCGTCACGATCTCAGTCGAACCACTCAGCAGAAACACTCCATTTGGAGGGAACATATCATGAGAAATCGAATGGCACAGTTGGCCGTTGCGGCCACAATCATCGCAGCGGTTTCCATCGGTCTGTATCATCTCGGGGTCTCGCCCGGCGGCACGAGCGTTGTCTGGGGAGACGTGTTGACCAAGGTGGAGAACGCTCCCACCGTTACCTACAAGGTACGCCTGACAATGAACGATCCCCAGGGGCGGCAGGTGGTAGACGAATCCGACGTCTACGTCGACCAGAGGCAACGTTGTCGCGTCGATAGCTACGTGGACGGCCGGTTGCATACAATCAAATACCTGGCCCCGGCCCGCAAGGCCTTCGTCATGGTTCAACCGCAACTCAAGAGATACATGGAGGGGACTCTTTCGGACACAGAGGCCGCGGAGATGCTGGAGCAACAAGACCCGAGGCGGTTCTGCCCGCAAGTTCTGGCAGGGGACTATTCCAAACTTGGACGCAGCGAGATCGACGGCATCGAGGTCGAAGGAATCGAGGCCCCGTTAGAGAACCAGACCCTCCACCTCTGGGTGGACGTGAAAACGAATTGGCCCGTTCGCATCGAGGTGGACGGGAAGGTCGGCCAGCATCGGTCGTCGCATATGGTCATGGATCACTTCCAATGGGACGCCGAGATCGATCCTGCCCTGTTCGAGCCCAACATCCCTGACGACTACACGCTCTCCGGCCCACGATAGCACTCCGACCGCGACAGTCCAGCTCCCTGCACCATAGGCCCAGACCACGGCCCGGCCAATCAGACCGGGCCGTGGCTGCATCGTCTCCAGAGTCGGCTCGTCTGACATGGAAAACCGGGTGACCGCAAAAAGCTGCGACGTGAGGCAGCATTTCCGTGTAATCTGGGGTGTGGCGATTGTCTCTATTGTGAACTGGGCCCTCGAATGTGTTGTGTTGCGTTCGGGGGCCCGCACCCAGACCCGGACGCGGAGTTGGGATTGGACGAGCGCAGCGACAGAGACTTGGTGATGGCCTCGTGCGGGGGCGACCGGACGGCGTACGCCGGGCTGGTCCGCCGGCACTACGACCACACCTTCCTGGTCTGTCTCGGGGTGCTGAGCAATACCCACGATGCCGAGGATGTCGCACAGGACGCGATGCTCAAGGGATTCGAGCAGATCCGCCAGCTCCGGGACGGCGGCCAGTTTGCCGGCTGGATCATCGCCATCGCCCGGAACCTGAGCATCAACCAGCTCCGCAGGCGCAAGGCCGCGAACAGAGCGCTTGATGGCGGGAGCCCGACGGAGTCATCCGCTGCCGAGTCCGGCCATGCGGACCTTCAGCAGGCTGTCGCCCGGCTGCGGCAGGACCTGAGACTGCCGCTGGTGATGTACTACTTCGACGGCCAGGATGTGAAGACCGTCGCCCGGAGACTCGAAATCTCGACCTCCGCCGTCTACCTGAGGTTGCGGACTGCGATCCGGGAATTGCACGAAATGCTGACTGCGCAAGGAGATATGCCATGAACAGGTCTTGCCCGCAGATGCGGGATCAGATCGTCGATTACACACTCGGGGCCCTGGATGGCCCGCAGGCCCAAGCCGTTAAGGAACATGTGGACCACTGCGAGGGCTGCCGGCGATACCTGGAAGAGATCCGAAAGGAATGCGATGCCTTGGCGGAGTTGGGCGAGCAGGTGGCCGCAGGCATGGACGCCCGCCGGGACCGAGTGATCGGGGCCCTGGAGCAAGCTGCGCCGGTCGAGACAGGGGCTCCCAGGATCGTTCAGGTCATTCGGGGCTTCGCGAGGCTTGCAGTGGCGGCCGTACTGATTCTCGGCGCCGGCATCGTGATCGGGCGCATGACGGCCCCGAGGCCGGTTGACGCCGAGCGGCTCCGGGCGGACCTGGAAGCTTCCATCGTCGCCTCGCTCACGCCTGCGATCCGGGAAAGCGTACTGACCGGGCTGGAAGAACGTCTGGAAGCCGCTCTCGCGAGCAACGATACGACGCTGCGGGTCGAGGTGGCCGAGCAGATCAGTCGCGACCTGCGGGCCTTTGCCTCACAGTTCACCAGCAACTCGGAGCGGCTCCTGGACCGGCGGTTCGCGGAACTCGTCGAGGTCATCGAGGCCGCCCGCCTGACCGACCGACGCCAGGTGGCGCAGGCCCTCGAACAGATCAAGATCCTGACCGGCGCGGGCCTGCGATCCGTTGCGGCGTTGACCGAGAGTCCTTCGATGCCCGTGGAGAACTGAGTGATTTCACCACGGAGGCACGGAGGCCGCAGAGAAGAATGATAGAGAATAGACAAAGCGCAGATGCCCTGTGAAAGGATAAGACCATGACACGTAGCAGTCGAAGCATTGTGACACTCATGCTCCTGGGTTCGTTGGTGATGAACTTGGACGGTGTGGCATGGTCCCAGGGTGATACTCCCGCGGGGACCTCCGGGAAGACCTTCACGATCTCGGGTTCAACCGGTCTGGCTGGTGTGACGTTCAAAGGGTTTCCTGCGGGTGTCCAAACCGATGGGAACGGCGTCTACCGTGTTGAGGTCCCTCACGGCTGGAAAGGCACCGTCACGCCGATGAAGACAGGGTATAGCTTTGTACCCGCAAACAAGAGCTACTACTCCGTCAACGCAGACTACAAACACGACAACTATACCGCAAAACACATCGCAGTCACCATCTCCGGCAACGTCGGGCTGCCTGGGGTCGTGATGCAGGGACTGCCGGGGAACTCTGTGACTGATTCTCAGGGTTGTTATCGAGCTCTGGTGAACTACGATTGGTCCGGCACGGTGACGCCGGTGAAAGAGGGGTTCTCCTTCACGCCTCCGGCACGGCAGTTCTCACAGGTCGCGCGGGATCAGACAGATCAGGACTACATCGCCCGGCACATTGAGTTCAAGATCTCCGGCAATGTCGGAATCCCCGGCGTTGTCATGAAAGGTCTTCCAGGCGATGTCATCAGCGACGAGCGGGGCACGTACGTTGCGGCCGTGCCATATGCTTGGTCCGGGAAGGTCACGGCAAACAGACCGGGTTATGCATTCGAGCCTGTCAGCAGGGAATATGTGCGGGTCGCCGCGCCCCAGCCGAATCAGGACTATACCCCGGCAAGGCTCACGTTCACCATCTCCGGCAACACGGGTGTCGCCGGCGTGTTGATGCGTGGGGTTCCGGGCGAGCCCGTCAGCGGCCCCGACGGGCGCTACCGCGTGCAAGTGGAATACGGCTGGACGGGCGTCGTCGCTCCCGAGAAGGCCGGCTATGCCTTCACGCCGCCGGAGCGAAGCTACGTTGATGTCACGGAGAATCGAAACGACGACAATTACGCCGCCGAACTGCAGATGTGCACCATCTCGGACGTGATTGCCTTCAAGGATCGAGAACCCATACAGGGCGTCACGGTTGTCGCCGAGCCGGGTGGCTACTCCGCTGTCACCGATGCGCAAGGTCGATATCGGCTCCGGGTACCCCATGGATGGAGCGGCCGTCTGACTATGACCAAACCCGGTTTTGATTTCGTATCGGACACTCAGTACTCAGACGTAAGGAGCGATATCATCGACGGCAGATATGTACAGCCGTTGCCGCCCCGTTCGCGGGTTCTGTCGAGAGCGCCATCTGCGTTCTCCCAGACGGGCAGTCCTGCCTCTCCGGGTGCCGCGCTGGTAATTCCCACGGCGGAGACTGCGCCGGAGCGAATCGCCGAGACGACGGAGGATATGCGCGTCATGTCGCGGATCCTACAGGACAAGCTCAGCGAGCCGCGGATGATTCTCGGCGTCCTGCGCGATTACGGCAGCTTCTTCGACGACGGCCGCACCGTCGAGGCATTCTATCTCCAGGGCACAGCCGTCGTGTTCGTGGTGCAGGTGGATTTCCCCTATTCGTTCCCGGCGCGGCCGCCGGAGGAGGGCAAGGCCGAGAAGGAGCCAGTGGACCCCGTCTGGGAACGGGCCAGGCAGAAACTCCATTCGCCGACGGGATCGAGGGCTTATGGAGCGGGGAGCCAGCCGGGCCAGACGCAACAGATGACCTTCGAGCAGTTCAAGGATGAGCTGCTCAGGAGCCTCAAGCACGCTGCGAATCTCCGCAATATCGAGCCGAACGAGCTGATCATTCTGACGGTCGTCGCACAGGGCGAGGATGCCGACTGGTCCGGCGGGGCTTCCATGCTTGGACAAGTCTACGGCGACGAGTACGCCGCGATGATGATGGGCGAACAGCAACCTGCCCCTGCGACGACCGTCCTGACGATGCAGGCGAAGAAAGCCGACATCGACGCATTCGCGAAGGGGCAACTCGACTTCGAGCAGTTCCAGCAGAAGGCCAAGGCATTTACCTATTGACGGTCCTGCAGAGAGGTACGATCCTCCAACGAGCTTCATCTTGATCTGCCGTTCTCGCGGAATTTTGCGGAAATCGTGAATCAAAACAGGTTGGTTTTCGCCATCATAGTGGAAATCGCGAAGCGCATTTGTTCAGGAGGTAGATCGATGCGAAATCCAACCGTGAGACGGCCGATGCATTTCCACGGGGTTGTGCCGGTTCTTGTACTCTTGGCTGCGACGGGGGCGTATTCGCAGTCGCAGACGCAACGTTCGTCTCCAACGCAGAGAAATTCCGAGTGGCAACAGAGCCAGTCGGCGATGCCGTCGATGGGGGGCCAGCCGGACTTCGCCCAGCGAATGATGGAACAGCACGCCCGGCAGATGCAGGAAATGCAGCAGCAGATGGAGGAAATGCAGCGACAGGCCGAAGAGAACCGCAATCGAGCCATCCAGCAGACCGTCCGTGCGTCGGATGAGCAGTGGCGGCGGATCAGGCCGAAGCTTGACCGCATCGAGCGGCTGAAGGCCGAGGCTGAGGTCTCGGCCGGTCCCAATTCCGGCACGGGCAGTGGCAATTTCCAGGGCCAGGGCTTCATGTTCGGCGGAACCTCCATGGGCAGCGGCGGCGGGGCTGCGGCCTTTGGCTCGGGGCCGGGTATGGGCCCCGGCACGCAGGGCGACAACTGGAGCCAGACCTGGACGATGGGCCCGAAGAACCCAATGGAGATGACGCCGGGTGAGACCCTCTGCCAGGATCTGCTCCACCTGCTCCAGGGCGAGAGCGTCTCGGCTTTCCAGGTCGCGGAACGAGTGGCGGCCCTGCGGCAGATCCGGGCGAAGGCCCGGGAGGATCTCGCCAAGGCGCGCCAGGAGCTTCGCGGCATGATCCACCCCAACCAGGAGCCGGCGCTGGTCGTCATGGGCTATCTGGATTGAGAATTGTCGGCGTCGCCGTAGCGAAGCGCCGCCGGGCTGCGGAGAACTGACCACGATATGCAGATCACCTGGCCTCGCCAGGTGTCGCGGAGAAGGTATGGTCGCTGACGCGGCGCAGACGAGAGGAAAGCGCGCGGACGGCAGCCAGGCAAGCAAAGAGTGCCGGCACCTCGGTTGCAGTGTGTCCGTGGGTGTGCGGCCCATGGGCATGTTTCTGAGAGAATCTCGGGAAACAGTGTAACGAAAAGGGGTGATTGTGGACTGAGCGCAAGAGAGAGACTGGTGCACAACCATGGCGTGTGGGTCCGGTGGTCCGGTCTCGGCACTTGGATTGAGAGTGGCTGCATCGCCATGACGAGGCGACGGCGGAGAATGATTGGGCAAGAGCAGTTGAAAGGGAAGACGATGTCAACGAATGGAAGAATTATCCAAACGCGGTTTCTGATCGCCGTACTGCTGTTGGGGTGCGGCTTGACGGGTCGGGCACATGATTTCGCCGGTGGAACGGGCGAGCCGAACGATCCATATCAAATCGCCACAGCGGAGGACTTGCTGGCGGTCGGTTCGAGCAAGGATCTGCTGACGAAGCACTACGTGCTGGTCAATGATCTCGATCTCGACCCCAACCTGCCCGGCGGCCGCGTGTTTGACGACGCCCTGATTGCCCAGGATCAGTACGAAGATGTCTCGGGGCATTCAGGTGAGCCGTTCACTGGTGTCCTGGATGGACACGGGCGTGCGATCCGGAATCTGTGCATTTCCGGACGAGACGGGTATGACGCTGGACTGTTCGGCAAGCTCTCAGGTTTGGTGAAGGACCTTAGGCTCCAGGATGTCCGGATCAGCGGTTCCCCGTGCGGTGCGATGGCTGGACTCAACGAGGGTCTGGGTGTGATTCTCCGCTGTTCAGTCACGGGGCACATCTGGGGTTCCGAGAACACCGGCGGCATCGTCGGAACGAACTGGGATGGGGCACTCATAGACTGTTCTGCCGAGGTCCGGGTGACGGGCGTCCAGAATGTCGGGGGCATGGTAGGAGGCGGTCCCGGTGCGACGCTGATCCGGTGCGAGTTGCGAGGGGATGTCGGCGGTGATTCGTCTGTGGGGGGGCTCGTCGGCGAGATGCCTCGGGGCCAGGTTATAGATAGCCGAGTCCGAGGCACGGCGACGGGGAGAGACAACGTCGGCGGGCTTGTCGGGACCCTAGCCAATGCGGCGTCGATCATCCGGTCCACAGCGGAGTGCGACGTGACGGCTGAGTTTACTGCCGGTGGCCTCGTGGGCGATGCCTCCCTCTCCGCCAGTCGCAGTCCGCTCATCTCCGATTGCCACAGTCGTGGAGTAGTGGCAGGCACCATCGTCGGCGGGTTGATCGGCGCAGCTTCATGGGTCCGCATCGTGAACAGCTACGCCGCGTGTGAGATGGTTCCCATGGTAGGCGCTACGCCCGTGGTCCTGGGCGGGCTGCTGGGAGAAGCGGACGTCCGGCGGCCGCCACTCGCGCCGGGGTGTTTCTGGGATGCTGAACTGTCCGGGGTTTCGGCCGGCATAGGCTCGGGTCGTGTCCTTGGCACGAGCCTGACTACAGAACAGATGCAACAGCAAGCGACTTTCGAACAAGCCGGCTGGGATTTCGATTCTGTCTGGGTGATGGCAGAGGACGGCTACCCGGTATTGCAGTGGGAAGTTGCCGCCGACGCGGGTCAGGGGGCGAACGACGAACGGTAGTCGGCCCGGCAATCCGGGCGTGCTGCCGCCCATGCTGCGGCAGCACACATGTTGTCGTTGATTTGGATGATGAACGATGGCGACGGGGTCGCAGCAGTGCCGCAATTGCGGGCGAAGAGCATGGCTCCTGCTGATGCCTGCCGGCACGCCAGTCTGCGCTGCCTTCGAAAAGTGGAAAATTGCGCTTGACATTGTCCATGTGGTGCTGATAGCATAATCACCGGCGCGGCGAAAAGAGCGGAACCTTTTCAAGGAGGTGTCATCATGCGGAGCGGAATTCTAACCTGTTGGATCGTGGTCGCCCTATGCGCGTGTGCAACAGCTATGGAGCGGCCGGCACAAATCTCTCCCGGCGACATTCTCATCACGGCCTGCGGGGAGCCGAACGACGTGATTGGGGCAAGAGACCCCAACGGAACGTGGGACCCTGCCGAGCATCTCGTGGCGGATTGGGAGTACATCTCGGTAACCATGGCGTCCAGTATCTACAACCCTGCGGTCCAGCCCGACGCTGCGGCCCAGGGTCCCGATTGGTCCATGTCGATCGTGAGTGTCGTTGACATCGTCGACGGCGATGGGCTGATCGGTTGGTCCACCCGGCCCAAGTCGGCCGAGGCCTTCGACGAGAGCGGGAATCTGGTGTCCAGCGTGACGTCGAGTGGTTCACCCGTGCGCTGGTACCAGCAGCCGAGATCCTGGAGCGCGACGGACTCGACGAGCGCCTTGCTCAGCGCGGTGTTTCGGAATCGATTCTCGCTGAGCTTTCCGGTGGACCCGGAGACCACCTATCCCGCTGTGTTCAGCAGGGTCAATTGGTCCATGAACGTGTTGGTGGCCCAGGAGATCAAGACGGTGGAGATCCCGTTTGAGGTCAAGAACACCTGGACCGAGGTGACGCCGGGATTCGAAGTCATGGTCGTGCAGGCGGACGTCGAAGAGGGCAAGTACAAGTACAAACTCAACGCGCAGTACGATAGCACGCAGATCGATTACCTGATGGGCGGATCGATCCATCTGTGGCGCGACGAGGCGCTTCCCTCCGTGGCAGTCATCGGTCTGGATGTACTGAATGCGGAGGGCCAGTCCATTCGCAGTCTGGACGGCGGAAGCTTCAGCAGCACGGCCAGCTACGCCGGGACGAACGGGCAGATGACCGGTACTGCCACCGGCAGCGGCAGTTGCAGTTCCTGCGGGACTGCGGCCACCTTCCGGTACACACTGGCCTTCGATCTGTATGAACAAGAGGCGAACTTCGTCCTGGAGAACGTCCCCGTACCCAGTTTCTGAGAAATGCGGGACAACCGCCGCCTGAATGGATGGCGCTGTGGTCGAGCGGGGACCTTTCTTCAGGAGATCGGCTCAAGAACGGAGAATATTGCGGTCCTTGACCTCTATCCTCGATCGAATCCGCGGGTCTTGAATCATTGACGGACGGCGGCGTTGGAGAGCCGATGCACGATGGGCGGCATCGATGCCGCCGCCTGTCGTGCTCTGCGCGTCCCGTTCTTCCGTATTTCCTTGCAGATGCGGCGTTCACCTTTTTTCTGAGGACTCTTGGAAAAAGAGTGTAACGCCACGGGCGACTCATGGACTGAACGTTGAGAGGCTGGATCGCGGCGACTACCAGCGGGGCGGATAATCCGCGCCGCGAGAGGCTAATGCCTCAAGGATGCATCGAGCGATGATGACTGGGGTTCCTTTCTTGCGGAGGTGCTGCTATGTGGAACGGAATGCTGAATCGGTGGGTGCTGGCGGTCTTGTGCATTTGTGCAGTCGTTGCAGCGGTAGAATCGGCTCAGGTGATCTATGTGGATGATGACGCATCGGCGGGCGGAAGCGGCGTTTCGTGGGCAGATGCCTGCAAGGATCTCCAGGATGCCCTGGTCATCGCGGCGGCGGCGGACAAACCCGTCGAAATCCGCGTCGCCCAGGGCGTCTACAAGCCGGACCAGGGGGCCGGCATCACGCCAGGCGACCAGACCGCCACGTTCAAACTGCTCAACGGCGTGACGCTCAAAGGCGGCTATGCCGGGACTGGCGCGCAGGACCCCAACGCCTGGGATTCAGAACAGTACGAGACCGTCCTGAGCGGCGACCTCAAGAGCGATGACGTTGACGTGAACTACCCGAGCGACCTCCTCCGGTTTTACAATGAACCGACGCGTGTGGACAACAGCCTGCACGTCGTCACCGGCAGCGGGACCGACGAGACCGCCGTGCTCGATGGATTCGTGATCACCGCAGGTTGGGGTTCTTGGTCGACTGTGATGCGGTTATCATCAAATGTCGCCTCCGGCGGCGGAATGCTCAATGACTCCGGGAGTCCCACGGTCCTGCGATGTCTCTTCCGGGACAACTTCTCAACCAGCACAGGAGGGGCTGTGTACAACTACAGCGGCAGCCCGCTGTTCTCAGATTGCTTATTCCATCGCAATGCCGTCGGATTCGACGGCGGTGCAATGTACAGCATGAACAGCAACCCTGTGGTGACGGATTGCACGTTCGAGGGGAATGCCGCCGATGATTTGGGAGGTGCCATCGCGAACGACTGGAACAGCTTCGCGTTGTTGAGAGGCTGTACGTTCAAGAACAACCAAGCCGGGACAGGCGGCGCCCTGTACAACGGTGCTGAGTGCACGGCGGATATGAAGGACTGTACGTTCGAGGCCAATCGCGCGACCGTAGGCGTTGTGATATCCGGAGGCGGTGCCATAGCAGGCCGTGCCGACATAGTGGTTACTCAGTGTGTGTTCCGTCAAAACTCAGCGGCTCGCACAGGAGGGGCGATATACGCTGATGGCAGCATGCTGCACGTGTCGGATTGTTCGTTCTCGGCCAACACGGTCGATCCCCAGACCACCACGACGGATGGCGGGGGAGCAATTCACTTGGAATGGAACACGATCGCGGAGATCGAGAACAGCGTGTTTGAAGGCAACTCCGCACCGAACGGTGGCGCCGTATGCAGCCAGCATCATACCTATGCAAAGATCCTCGGGTGCCGCTTCAAGGGTAACACGGCTTCGACGCCGAACGTGGGCAACTTCTCGTACGCAGGGGGCGGTGCGATTCTGGCATTTCACTCCATTATGAAGCTGGCAGGCTGCGACTTTCAAGGGAACCGCGCCCTGGGTGACGGCGGCGCCGTGCGGGGTGAGATCACTGCGAGGTTGGCCCTTACAAATTGCCTATTTGCCGGGAACCGGGCCGAGCGCGGCGGTGGAATATGTGCGTCGGATGTATTCGGTGTAGACCTGCGACTGGAGAACTGTACGCTCGCGTCCAATGTCGCCGTGGATGGTTCTGCACTGGTAGGTTGGGGCGCCCTTGAACACTGCATCGTGTGGGACGGCAACACCCTGGTATCGGACCGCAACACAACGATCACGGCAATCTACTGTGACATCCAGGGCGGCTATCCGGGCCAGGGCAACATCGACGCGGACCCCTTGTTTGTCCGTCCCGGCTACTGGGCCGACGCAAACGACCTGAACGTAGCGAATACGCCCGACGACCCGAATGCTGTCTGGGTCGCCGGCGACTATCACCTCCAGTCTCAGGCGGGACATTGGGATCGCGAGGGTGAACAGTGGGTTGCCGACGCGATGACGAGCCCGTGCATCGATACAGGCGACATGGGGATCCCAATCGGCGATGAACCTTTCCCCAATGGCGGCATTCTGAATCTCGGCGCCTATGGCGGTACACCGGAGGCCAGCAGATCTCATTTCGGCGAGCCGGTGTGCGAAACCCAAATCCCCGACGACATCAACGGCGACTGCAAGGTGGACTCCGTCGACGCACAACTCGCGGCGCAGGATTGGCGCGTGTCCGGGACTCCCGCGTGGAACCAGCCGCCCACTGTAGTCATTACTGAACCAGCCGATGGGGCGGTCATTGAGATAAACTCGTCGAATCCGAGCATCCTGATCGTCGCCGATGCGTCCGATGTGGATGGTTCGGTCGTTGAACTGAAGCTCTCCGTGGAAGGGAAGACGGAAGATAGTCTCCGCCGCAGTTCGCATTGGGATACAGAGGGCTCAAACGGCTGGCAATGGGATTGGATGGTCCTTGATGCGGCGCATCCCTATTCGTCTGGGTCATATACGATCAGCGCGTACGCGATCGACGACGGCTGCGAGATCGCATTCGCGCCCGAGGTCCACATTACGATAACTGTCGCCGAGTGATGCGGGCAGCGAGGCCGGCGGACTCTTCTCAGAGAGGTGTCCTCATGCGAAGCGGAACATTGAGCAAATGGGCTTTGACGACTTTGTGTTTCTGTGCGCTCGTCACAACAGCCGAAGCGGCTCAGGTGGTCTATGTAGATGATAATGCGCCGGCGGGCGGCAGCGGGTCGTCGTGGGCGGGCGCCTGCAAGCACCTCCAGGACGCTTTGGCCATCGCGGCGGCGGCGGAAAAACCCGTGGAAATCCGCGTCGCCCAGGGCGTCTATAAGCCGGACCAGGGGGCCGGCATCACCCCCGGCGACCAGATGGTTACGTTCCAACTGCTCAACGGCGTTACCATCAAGGGCGGCTACGCTGGGGTAACTGCACCGGATCCCAATGCTCGCGACATCAGCCTCTGTGAGACGATTCTCAGCGGTGATCTGGCCGGCGACAACGACGACGGCCAGCAGAATACAAGGGATGACAGTTGCTGTGTCGTTGAAGGCCGCCAGGTCGACGGTACGGCCGTGATGGATGGCCTGACGCTCGTAGGCCGTCTGCGGACTGTCAGGCACTGTGCCATTTCTCCGTTGGATGACACGGCATGCATGATCCTCGACGGCGGCAGCCCGACGATCCGGGATTGTCACTTCGCAACGGATGACGGTCTCAGACGCGAGCTGATGATTCGTCTCTATGCAAGCGCCCCGACCTTTATCGGCTGCGTGTTCAGCGGGAATGACACCGCAGTGGCCGCCAAGGCCGGCAAGCCGACGTTCCTCGATTGCCTGTTCACAGGGAACGGAGAGGCGGGAGTCGCGTGCTATGCAGAGAGCACCGCATCCTTCACGGATTGCCGATTCGAGTCTAACGAAGCAGGCATTCACAATTCCGGCAACTTCAATCTTACGTTGACGGACTGCACGTTCGTCGACAACGCGACGGCCATGGATGGCGAATCCGGAACGCTCACCGCCGCACACTGCCTCTGTCATGGCAATAACAAAGGCATCTACAGGTCCTTCGACAGTGTGACTGCCACCGATTGCCGGTTCGAGGGAGGCACCTACAGCGCGGTCGACAATACGGGAGATACCATCCTGATACGGTGCTCTTTCACCGGCAACTCCGGCCTGTTCCCCGTCTACTCGGTCGGCACCTTGACCGCGGCAGACTGCATCTTCATCGCGAATGCCGGTCAGTTGGAAGGGGCGATCCAGGGGATCGGCGCGGTAACGCTCCGCAATTGCGAATTCATCGGCAACTCCGGCGAGGAACAAGTGAGTACCGTGAGTGCGCACGGCGACATATTCAGAGCCACAGGCTGTCTGTTCGCGGGCAACTCCGGCAGGAAAAGCGCGGTGATCGTGAATTCCACGACGGTGTGCTCTGTGTCCAACTGTACATTTGCCGATAACCGCGGGACCCCCAGTGCGATTCGCTGCTATAGACACGGTCCGGCTTATCCGGCCGCTATCACTCAGTGCATCCTCCGGGGTGGACCCGTGATGCTGGACGAACCGCCCTCAGACGACCCTGCTGTCGTCACGTACAGCAACGTGCAGGGCGGGTACACGGGCGAAGGGAATGTCGATGTCGATCCGTGCTTTGTTGCGCCGGGCCATTGGGCCGACCCGAACGACTCCTCGATTGTCCTTGGACCTGAGAGCTCCAACGCGGTTTGGGTCCCGGGGGATTACCACCTCAAATCGCAGGCCGGTCACTGGGACCGGGCCGCTCAGACGTGGACGTACGATGAGGTCACGAGCGCGTGCATCGACGCCGGCGATCCCAATGCTGCGGTAGACGCCGAGCCGTTCCCCAACGGCGGATTCGTCAACATGGGCGCCTATGGCGGGACGGCCGAGGCCAGTCGCACCTACTTTGGAGGACCGGTGTGCGAGACGCAGATTGCCGGCGATATCAATGGCGACTGCATCGTGGATGACACGGACATGGAAATCCTGACTTCTCACTGGCTGCAGGAGGGCTGGCCAGTCACGGATTTGGCGCCAGCGATCACGATTACTCAGCCCCAAGATGGTGATGAGTTCGACGCCGCCATGCCAGTGAGCATTCGGGCGGACGCGACCGATCCCGATGGAACCGTGATAAGAGTGGGGTTTGTCATCGCGCTCGATTCAGAGTCCTATTATGACATCTACAATGTCACGGATATCGATCCTTCAGATGGCTGGGGGTACGAATGGCAGTGGGCGGCGAGGGGGAGAACGCCGGAGGAGTTGGAGACCTGGACGATCCGGGCCGAGGTCCTGGACGACGGCGGCAACATTGCGGTCTCGCCGGAAATCAAGATCAAGCTACGTGTGAACCAGTAGTCCCCCTTCTGGGCAGTACGTAAGCCCTTTTGTGTCAAGCAGATATGGAAGCGGACTCCCTTTGCGACGTTCGCTGGTTCCTTCACGCCGGAAAAATTTCCAGAAATTCCTGTAACAATCTGTTGTCTCCTTCGACATATGTAGTAGAATACTTCTACGATTGTAGAAGGGCTGAAGAAAATGAAGCTGACAGAAGCAGAATGGCAGATCATGAACGCGTTGTGGCACAAGCACCCGGCCACGGCGCGCGACATCATGGATCGGCTCCCGGCCGGGATCAACTGGGCGTACACCACAATAAAGACCATGTTGACCCGACTGGTGGAGAAGAAGGCGGTCGGTGAGGTCAAAGAGGGCAACACGAGCGTCTATGAGCCGCTGGTCTCGCAGCGCAAAGCCCGGCTCAGTGCATTTCGGTTGCTCCTGGACCAGGCGTTCGACGGGGCCGTCGGGCCGTTGGTGCACTTCCTCACCGAGGAAGAGCAGCTCACGGCCAAGGAAAAGGCCGAACTCAAGAAGATCCTGGAACGCGAAACTCAGAGCAAGGGGGAATAGTCATGGTTGAGCAATTGAACGCAATTGCCCGCCTGTGGTGGGAGTGGTCGGTCGCCATGTTCTGGCAGGTCGGCCTGTTGATCCTTCTGATCGCGGCCATCGACCGGTTGGTTCGGCGATGGGCCTGGCCGCAGTTGCGGTACGCGCTCTGGTCGCTCATCCTGATCAAGCTCATCCTTCCTCCCTCGCTGTCTTTGCCGAGCGGGATCGTTCCCGAGCTGCAGCCCGTTGTCCAGCGGGCCCTTGCCCGGCTGGAGCCCGAAAAACCAGATGCTGCCGAGGGCCACGTTCCGTTCTTCCTGAGCGAGGATATGCTCTCCGTTCGTAGTGTGCCCGTAAGGGCATATGAAGAAGCGTATCATCACGTCGCCGACGACCGCGGCGGTGCGCGCGCAGCGGCGCCGAAGGAAACGCCTTACGGCGTCACTACGAACGAGTCCCCGCTTCTCGCATGGCAGGTCTACGCAATGATGGCGTCCCTTCTGGGAACGCTGATCCTGGGAATATGGTTGTTCTTCAGGTTGCACTCGCTGGTCGGCCGGAACGCACAGGTCGCGGCAGCCGCTTCACTGCCGCAATCCTTCTACAATCAACTGGCCGGTTGTGCGAGGCGCCTGGAGCTGCACTGCACTCCCCGGGTCGTCGTGACCAAGAGGCTTGCCACCCCGGCGGTGTTCGGCGTGTTTCGACCGGTGCTGCTGATGCCCAAAGGGTACCTCAGCAGGCTCTCCCGGCGGGACACGGAGCACATGCTCCTGCACGAACTGGCCCACATCAAGCGGGGCGATCTGATCGCGCACAGTCTCTACATGCTCCTTCAGATTGTCTACTGGTACAACCCGCTGCTGTGGCTCGTGCGCCGGCAGATGCACCATCTGCGCGAGCTGTCGTGCGATGCAACTGTGGCCGAGGTGCTGCGGGAGCGGACGACGGCTTACCGCCAGACGCTTCTGGAGACGGCCCGGCGGCTGTTGACCTCGTCGGTCGAGCCGGGCCTGGGCCTGCTCGGCCTGTTTGAAGATTCGAATCGTTTACTTGTCCGATTGGATTGGCTGACCAAGCCAACCTGGAGGTATAGAACCATGAAACGTGTCACCGTAGCGGTCATCGCCGCCTTGATGCTGGCCTGCGTGCTCCCCATGGCCCGGGCCCAGGAGGCGGCTTCAAATGAAGAATCGCTCCAAGTCGTGAGAGAACAAGACGTTCAAACATCCCTGGAAATCGCCGCCCTGCGAGCGCGTCTTGCGGAGCTGATGGCGCAGCAGCAGCAGTTGCAGGAGCAACTGCGGACTCTGGCTGAGAAACGCAGTCAGGCGGCAGCCAAAGATAAGCCCAAACCCGTGACCCCACCTATCGTAGTCGTGCCCGGTGAAAGGAACGCGTCCAGCGACCGCACAATCACCGTCGTTCCGGGGCAGG
>ENA-UPTA01003037-UPTA01003037.1-activated-sludge-metagenome-genome-assembly--contig:-NODE-3037-length-16820-cov-7.137906_pt1 | contig 16820 bp, 18 predicted proteins | sample MGYA00238184_ERZ773361 | MGnify/ENA primary metagenome ERZ773361 (study PRJEB29100, sample SAMN05720205) | activated sludge metagenome | isolation source: anaerobic digester from wastewater...
CTTAATACTCATTCTCTATTTAAACCCTTAGCATGGAAAAAAACCCCACCCCAGCGTGCTGGGTTGGTTATTCCGGAACAATAGCTTTCCGGTCCGCTCGCCAGTTCGTCGATTGCTATATGAAATTGACCTTTTCCAATATTCTTCTATGATATATAATTAGTTTATTTTTTATTATTGTTAATTATCTGAATTTTGCGTGAAACGGATCTAAGGGCCTCGTCCCCCGTGTCAATCTTTATCAGTGGTCAATTAATAATCGAAAGTTTATAATAGGGCTGCAATTCTGAGGTTTTTCTCGGCATAATATTCGCTGAAGGTCATTTAAGTTTAACGGACTTAAAAATGGCCTGAGCCAGTGGTATGGCCAGCAATATAAAATATTGTGTGAATAGAAAGTAATATATATCAACCAAATAATAATTGATATGTATTTATAAATAATAAAAAGGGTGATGCAATATGGCCGACAAAGGCTTCAACAAGAAGGACGAATCGCTCGTCGATCTGCTGGTGAACACCGGAATGCCCAAGAATGTAGCGAAAACTTTGGCGTTCCTGCGCAAGAAGGAGGAGACGACATCTGTCGAAATAGAGATAATGACCGCCCTCCGTCAGCCTGAAGTTTCCATCGCCATGCAGGAGCTCCGTCGCCGCAAGTGGGTCATAAAGAGGGATATCAAGAAGGAAGGAAAGGGCAGGCCGGTGCACGCCTACAAGCTGGCCATACCCTTCGACAAGATCATCGAGACATTGGAGAAAGAGGAGAGGAAGCGGATGGAGTCGATCGAGAAGAACATCGATCAGCTCAAGGCGCTCTCCCTGAACCCGTGATCAAACCCTTTCCATCACCCTAATCCCGGACGTGGAGGCCACGATCACCTTTTTAGCCATGTTCAGGAACAGGCCGGTCTCCACCACTCCCGGTATCTCCTTCAGCCTCCTCTGAAGGTCGTAGGGATCCTTGATCCCTCTTTCGAAGTGCAGATGATAGATGTAGTTGCCGTTATCGGTGACGAACGGCGTGTCGCCGCCGCGCAGCTCGGCCCGGCAGCCCAGTTCCTCCATGTACGATCTGGTCCGACCGTACGAGAAAGGCACCACCTCCACCGGCAGCGGGAACTTCGTGCCCAGCTTAGGAACGATCTTGGAATCGTCCACCACGATGACCTCCATGCGCGTGGAGTGAGCGACTATCTTCTCCCTGAGCAGCGCCCCTCCCATGCCTTTGATGAGGTCAAGGTTGGCGTCCACCTCGTCCGCCCCGTCGATGGTGATGTCTAACGTACCCACTTCCTCCAGGGTAGCCAAGGGGATCCCCAGCTCCCGAGCCTGCTTCTCGCTGGCCACCGAGGTCGGCACGGCCACTATCTTATAGCCGTTCTTAACCAAACGACCGATGGCCTCTATGGCGAAGTAGGCGGTGCTCCCCGTCCCCAGTCCGACCTTCATGCCGTCTTGAACAAGCTCCACGGCCTTCTCCGCGGCCAGCCGCTTCTTATCGCTCATCCTAACCCTCGAAGTTCTGGCGGACCAGGTCGGTCAGCGCGTCGATCACGAACTGATTGACGAACCTGCCCTTCTCCTTGTTCGCTCTCCTGGCGTCCCCGCCGAAACCTTGCGGCAGGCAGCATTCCGCGTCCGCCCGGACCATGAAATGGGTGTCCACGAACTCTCCGGCGGTCCTCTTCTCTTTGACCAGGTCGGGACGGATGTCGATGATCCTGGAGGTCTCGATTATCCCTCCGTGCCCATCCGGCAGCCCCTCGCAGACATCCGGTTTCTTCAGGTAGGCCAGCTCGTAATCGCTGAGGAACATGACCTTGAGGCCTTGGCGGGCCGCCCTCTCGCAGGCCAGCTTGATGGCCGCCCGATGGACCGAGCCAAGATGACCGGAGACGATGACCACCTTCTTGATGCCGTTCCGCTGGAAAGCGTCCAGGATGTCCATGACCAATGCCCTCAGCGTATCGAAGCTGATGTCGATGGTTCCCGGGAAGTTCCTGGTCGAGGAGTGCTGACCGTAGTTGATGGTGGGCGCGACCATCCCGTCGACGTTGTCGCTGACGGCCTTGACGATGTATTCCGGCTGGAAGGTGTCCGTGCCCAGCGGGAGGTGCGGACCGTGGGCCTCCATGGCGCCCATGGGCAGGAAGACGATGGGGTCCTTCTTCACCGCCTTCGCGAAGTCCGCGGAGGACATCTCGTCCATCCTCATTCCTTCACCTTCCTGTCGGTATCGATGAGCGGGGTCATGCACACCGGGCACAGCCCCCGTCTCAAGGCGTCGTTGTGGTATGTGCTCATGAGCTGGGCGTCGATCTCATCGACCTTGGCCTTGTCGATGTTCTTCTTGCAGCGCGGACAGTGTAAGGGCATTCTCGCACCAGAGGGGTTATGTCCGGAAATCAATTTCAATCCTTGCCCCGCATGGATTAAATCCGCTCACGCAGTTCCAGGTTCATGCGCTTGGCCTGTCTTTTCTCCGGCGGCAAGGACTCCACGTACGCCGCCCACCTCATGGAACAGGCCGGGCATGACGTGGTCGTTCTGGTGACCGTGGTCCCCGAGGACCCCCACTCCTGGGTGTTCCACACCCTCAATCTGGAGCACCTGCCGGAGATGGCCGAGGCCATGGCCAAGGACCTCATCGCCGTTCCCTCGAGCGGCGAGGAGGGCGCGGACCTGGAGGCGCTGGAGAGGGCGCTCTCCGGCCTGAACGTGGAGGGCGTGGTGACCGGCGCGATAGCCTCCGACTACCAATGGGACCGCATCAACGGGGTATGCCAGAAGCTCGGACTGAAGGTCTTCTCGCCGCTGTGGCGCAAGGACCAGCTGACCATCCTGAACGATATGCTGCAGGCCGGGATGAGGGCTATGATCGTCGGGGTCTATTCCGATGGTCTCGGCCAGGAATGGCTGGGGAGAACGCTGGACCGAGGCGCGGTCGATGAGCTGTCGGCCCTGGCCAAGAAGAAGGGCCTGAACGTATCGGGAGAGGGAGGCGAGTATGAAACGCTGGTGCTGGACTCCCCGATGCATTCCTATCCCCTGGTCCCTGAAGATGTGCAGGTGGAGTTCTCGAGGGATTCAGGGCAGCTTCGTATCGGCCGCCTCGCCGTTTCGCTATAGCTTCCGCTTCCCGAAGCAGCGAGGGCACATCCGGGGCCTTCTAGCCGACCTCGGACATCCTCTGCAGGTCCACGACTACTTCCTCTGGTCCTCCGCGCGGTACTCCTCGGCCAGCTTCCTGGCCTGAGCCAGGATCTCATCGTAGTCCGGCTCCCAGTTGGAGTCCGGAGGGATATGCGCGTACCGGAGGATCCCCTTGCGGTCGATCATGAACTCGGAACGTTTGGGGAATCCCGGCCAGGGTCCGTCGTCGGCCTCCATGGCCTTCAGGCTCCTGGCCATCTTCGCCCCCTCGTCGCTCAGCAGATGGAATCCGATCTTGAGGTTCTCGCTGTACGCGCCTAGCGATCTCAGGGTGTCGTTGCTCACGCCGAATATCTGGCAGTCGGCCTCGGCGAAGGCCTTGCGCATGGCGGTGAAGGTCAGCATCTCCAGGTTGCAGACGAACCCGAAAGATGAGGAAAAGACCAGGAGGAGGACGGTGCCCTTCGACCACTCGTCGCTTAGACGAACCTCCTGGCCAAGCTCGTTGACCATTACGCGGTCCGTGAACGGCTTTCCCACCAGGTCCTCTGTCACAGGGATGGAAAGGTTGGAACGGATAATAATAGGTTCGATAGGTTTTGCGGGCCAGGTCGGCTCACCCGGTGCGCAACGGATCATCTCGGTGATGATAGGGAAAAGGTGAGGCCGTCCGAATTTGAATCGGAGTCTCAGGCTCCCAAAGCCCGAAGGATGGACCAAGCTACCCCACGGCCCCTCGGCGGCGGGATGGAATGTCCGGTAATAAATAGTTGCTGACCTGGCAAGGAATATATAATGCTGAAGGTCAAACACCGTCCATGAAGAAGGCCTGGGCGGTCATGGCGGGGGCGGGAGCTGTCGCCGGCATGCTCCTTATCATCTATCTCATGGGAGGCTTCGTACAGAACCCGTCGGGTTTCGAGAAGGGCGATCTCCACGCCCCCTTCATCAACGAGATCGTCCGGAACGAGGAATACCCCGGACCTCTGAGCGGATCGAACTATCCCATGAACGTTCAACCGTTCATCAGTTACAGTCCCACCGTTTACGCATCCTTCGGCGGGGTCCTGGAGCTGATAATCGAGAACGAGGGATCGAACGACGTGTACGTCCACCATTATTACGTCACCTGGGAGGACGGGAACCAGACCTTCCAGGTGAACTGCTCCCGCCTGATACCGTCCGGGGAGCAGGAGGGGCTGGGAGAACTATATTTCACCGGACCGGGAGCTACCGGACCGGCCACACTGGAGATATGGGTCGAGATATGGACCTCTTCCCCGAACGGCCAACTTTGGGATGACAAGGGAGAGATGGCCGCCAGCTCCCTGACCTTCGACGTGGTCGGGGAGGAGCCGCTGCGCGATCGGGACGTGGAAAGGAATCCGTTACAATATTACAACAAGGTGAACGGGCTGATCGATCTGGATGCCGTGGGTCCGTTCGCTGCCGAGGTGCGTTCCTCCGCCCCGGGCGACTACAGCCTTCTGCAGATCATCAAGGCCTACGAGCTGGTCAGCTCGACCATATCCTATGTCGACGACCCGGACGACCATTGGCAGTCGCCGTCGGAGACCATCGCCCTGGGTTCGGGGGACTGCGAGGACCACTCCCTGCTGCTGACCTCCCTGATCACCGCGCTGGGCGGGACCTGCCGGGTCAACCTGATCGCCGGGCACGCCTTCCCCACGGTGTACATCGGGAACGAAACGACCATGGCTGACGCGGTGTTGGCGATACGGACCTATTACGGAAACCCGGTGCCGGTCTACTGCACGGTGGACGACCTGGGATTCTGGCTGCTGGTCGATACCAACGGGCTGCCCTATGTCGGCGGCTATCCGGCCTCCTCATCCCCGGTGGGCGGGACCGGCGGGACGGGCTGGAACTTCGACGACGGCGACTGGATAAAGCTGATAGACGTCACCGGGGAGACCGCGTACACATTGTTCTAGGCGCTCCGGACTATCTCCCGCACCGCCTTCTTGATCGACTGGGAGCTGTTCATGGTCGGTTCCCAGCCGTAGGAGCGCAGCTTGTCCGAAGAAAGCAGCATGTTCTTCACGTCGCCTATCCAGCCGCGGCCGCCCTGCACTCCGCCGGTCCATTCGTAACGCACCCCGCGCAGGCCCATGACCTCCGCCACGGTGTCGGCGATGTCCTTTACCGACATGCGGTCGTTCGAACCCAGGTTGAACATCTCGACCTTGTTCCGGGCGTACTCCGCCCCGATGATCATGCCGCGCACGCAGTCCTCCACATGCACGTAGGACTTGGTGGTCCCCGGCTCCGAGCCCAGTATCTCCAGGCGGCCGGGGTCGGCCTTCAGCTTGTTGGTGAAGTCGTGCAGCACGTTGTGCGTGCTTCTGGTCCCCACCACGTTGGCGAACCTGAAGATCACGCCGTTCATGTCGAAGGAATGGGCGTAGGAGCAGATTAGCGCCTCGCAGGCCAGCTTCGTCGCTCCGTAGACGGATATGGGCACCAGCGGGCCATAGTCCTCCGGGGTCGGGATGACCGTCGGCTCGCCGTAGACGGTGGAGGTGGACGGGAACAGGATGTCCCTGGTCCCGGTCTCCTTCATGGCCTCCAGCACCCGATAGGTCACCTCGATGTTCTGCTTGTAATGGGACAGGGTGTCCTTGGCCCCCGAACGCACGTCGGGATTGGCGGCCAGGTGCATCACCGCGTCCGCTCCCTTGAATATCGTCCTCAGGTCGTCGTTCAGCAGGTCGGCCTGAACGAACCGGAAGTCCTGATATCCCTCGGCGTTCTCCAGGAACTCCCGCCGTCCGGCGCTGAGGTTGTCCACGCCCACCACATGGTTGCCCATGGCCAGCAGGGCGTCCGTCAGATGACTTCCGATGAAACCCGCGCATCCGGTGACCACTATGTTGCTTCCCCTGATCCTCATTTCCAGTTCCCCATCCTTCTTTTGATCTCCGCGGCCAGGAGCACCATGGCCTTGCCCCGGTGGGAATGCTGGTTCTTGGACAGCATGTCCATCTGGGCGAACGTCCGTTCGTCGCCGTCAGGCACGAAAATGGGGTCGTAGCCGAAGCCTCCGGTCCCCCTTTCCTCGTAAATGATACGTCCCGGCGATACCCCGGTCACCGAGAAGTCCCCGAGCTCGTCGGAACTGACGCCGATGCAGCATTCGAAGCGGGCCTTGCGGTCCAGCCCGTGGATCAGCCGCAGCATACCCGGGCATCCGATGGTCTCCATGACGTACGCCGAGTACACCCCCGGGAACCCGTTCAGCGACGGCACGAAAAGGCCGGAGTCGTCCAGCATGAAGTTCCGATATCCCTGGTCCTTGAGCTGCTCTACGCAGGAACGGACCACCTTCTGCAGGGTGTCGGTCTGGATCTCCTCGCAGTCCGCCTTGAGCAGTTCGATGTCCACGCCCAAGCGCTCCAGGCCCTGGCGGTACTCCTCCAGCTTGTGCTTGTTTGAGGTGACCAGGCCGAGCTTCACGCGTACCGCCCCCGCTCCTCGATGTCCTTCACCTTGGCCAGGACCTCCTTTCCCCCCGAATACTCGCGGGCGTACGTCTCGGCTATGATGTCATAGGCGTACATCATCTCGGAATGGGCGGACTGGAACGCCTCGCGCAGCAAATGCAGGTCCACCCCCATCTCCTCCAGGCTGGCGACCTTGCTACCGAGCGACAGGTCGATGAAGAAGACCTCCCCCTCGCGGAGGATCATGTTGGAGGTGGTGAGATCGCCGTGGGTCATGCCGTGGGAATGAAGCCTAGCCACCATCCTCCCGATCTCCTGGGATATCTCGCGTACCTCGTCCGGGGCCGCCTGCATCAGGGCGTCCTTGGCCCTGGGTCCCACGATCTCCTGCATCCAGATCTCCGCGTTCACCGTGTCGATATCGTAGACTATTGGCGTGGGCACCCCGCAGGAGCGGGCCTCCTGCAGCAGTCTGGCCTCCATCCGGGTGCGGTGCACCCGCAGGGACTGGTCCAGGGCGGGATGGCGGTAGGACTTGGGCACCCGGCTCTTGACCAGCACGTCCCGTCCCATGAACACGTCCCGGCGGATCTCCGCTTCCGCCCCTCTCCTGATGACCTTCACGCCCTAGGGAAGTCCGTGCCCGGTTAATATCCTTTCACCCTCCGGCTGGTGCTTCCAAGCGGTCTCCAGGGGGTTGCCGAAGAACTCGCCGAGAAGTTCCGTCGGATCGCCCTCGCTGAGGACCAGGTCCGGAGGGAGCATCTTGAGCACCTTCCTCTCCAGGTATCTGGGGTCCATCAGCACCACCGCCGCCCGGTCCTCCTCCCGGCGTATCGCCCGTCCGCAGGCCTGCAGCACCCGGCTCAGCGCTTCGTAGGTGTCCAGGTCATAGCCGCCGATCCGGCTGGAGGCCCGGGCGATCATCTCCTGGCGCTCCAGGCCCGGCGGCGTCAACGGCAATCCGCCGACCATCACCGCCGAGAGGCATCCCGCCGGAAGGTCCACCCCCTCCGAGAACGAACCGCGGATGTTGCAGAGCATGAGCACCTCCCTCTCCCCGCCGAGAAGGTCGGCCAGCCCGTCCCGGTCGGCCTTGCTCATGAGCGGGCTTTCCGACAGCAGCAGCTTGCGTTGCCCCAGGCGCCGCAGTGCGCGATGCACGGCGCTCATGTAGGTGTACGAGGGAAGGAACACCATCACGTTGCCTGGAACGGTCTCGCTAAGCTCTCCGATGCGCAGAGCCATCTCCAAGGTGGTCCGGCGGCAGCGGTCGCGGAACCGGGTGCCCACGTCCGGTACGACCAGGGCGAGACGCCTGGCCGGGTCGAAGGGCGAAGGATAGGAGCGGCACTCCGCGTCGGTCAATCCCATCCGGGCGGCGAACACCTGCGGCGGGTGCAGCGTTCCGCTCATGAATATGGCGCCCCGGCACTCCCGGACCACGTTCTGGACCACCAGGTCCGGCTCGAGGAAGCGAAGCGAGATCCTCCCCTCGTTGGGGTAAGCGACCCGGACCGCCGCCTCGCCAAGGCGCATCCAGTCGTCGACCCTGTCGTCCATCTCGGCCAACTCCTCCGGCTCCGGCAGGCCGCGCCGGTCCAGCAGGGAGCGGAGCTCGCCGAAGGGGATCAGCCGGTGTCCTCGGGAGAGCATCTCCCGCCACACAGCCTGCAGCGGGTCGTCCGACCCCGGCTCCAGGACCAGGTCCCGGCTGAAGGCGTCCATGATCCTGGAGGGAAGGTTGTGCGCCTCGTCGGCCACCAGGTGCTGTTTTCTGGAGGAGGAACGGAAACGGATGACGTCCGGCAGATCGCTGAAGACCCGGGAGATATCGCCGACCACCAGGTCGGCACCGCTCGAGGCCATCTTGGCCGAGAGGTAGGGACAGGCCCCGCGCCTCAGGCACAGGGCCACCAGCTCCTGGGCGTGCACAGGCCTTCCCAGGATCTCCCTGGCGCATTGCGTTATCCTGCCGTCGGCCTGCAGGTGGCACTTCTTTCCTTCCAGGCAGGGCGACCGGGGGCCGTGGGGGCACATGCTCTCCCGGGACAGCAGATCGACCGTCCCGATGGGGCGGGGCATCATCTTCACCGTCTCGATCACCGCCCGATGCTGCGACTGCCGGGGGGTGAGGAACACCGTTCTTCCGCCGTCGGCCAGGGCCGCCTCCAGGGACGCCGTCAGGGCCACCGCGGTCTTCCCCAGGCCAGTGGGGGCGTGGGCCACCAGGACCTTTCCCTCGATGGCGCAATCGCGGGCGTCGCGCAGAAAATCGGCCTGTCCTCGCCTGGCGGAGGGGAAGGGGAACAGGTCCATGTCTCCGTTCATGCCCTTCTATCGATGCCGCCCGGGTAGGGTGTTTCCGCTACGGTGAACCTACGTCCACAGGCATACGGAATAAGTGGAAATATCATCAAGCACGTAACCATCAGCAGTGATACGATGAAGTACAGCATCACTGGGGATAACCTGCAGTTCGTGAACGTGGAGTTCATGCCAGGGGAGATGATCTATTCCGAGGCGGGCAGCATGATCTACATGAGCGGCAACATCCGCCTGGAGACCAAGGCCGCCGGCGGCATCATGGGCGGCCTGAAAAGGGCGGTGTCCGGGGAGTCCTTCTTCGTCACCAACTTCTACGCCGACGGCGGACCGGGCCTGGTCGGCTTCGGCGGCAACGTGCCCGGAAAGGTCATGGCCATCGACCTGCGGGGCGGGAGGCAGTGGATATTGCAGAAGACGGCGTTCCTGGCCGCGGAGGCCCAGGTCAATCTGGACATAGCGTTCCAGAGGAAGTTCGGGGCGGCGCTCTTCGGCGGCGAGGGACTGGTGCTTCAGAAGGTGCAGGGCGAGGGCACCGTGTTCATCTCCGGTGCCGGTGATTTCATAGAATACAATCTGCTTCCCGGACAGGTCATGAAGGTATCCACCGCGAACGTGGCGGCTTGGGAAGCCAGCGTCTCCTACGACATCCAGAGCCTGGGCATCAAGACCGCCCTGTTCGGCGGCGAGGGGCTCTTCGTCACCACCCTGACCGGTCCGGGACGCATCGTGCTGCAGTCCATGACCATGTCCAAGCTCGCCAACTCGTTGGTCCCGTACCTGCCCAACCGGGGGTGAGCGAACGTCCAAGGCCATGGACGCCACCATCGTGGCCCTGCTGGTGATCGGGGTGGTAGCCGTGGCGCTGCTGGCCGTCTGGTACCTGGAATGGCTGGTGGCGGTCATCATCGTCATTGTCGCCGCGGCCGTGCTGGTCATAGCCTTGCTGGCGGTGCTGGGCGGGCTGGCGGCCATCCCCTACTACTTCGCCAAGCGCGGACGCGACTCGCAGCCCGGATCGTACACCCTGGGGCAGCTCAAGGACCCCAAGGACCAGGAGAGGAAGTGAACTTGGAGGAGCTCAAGCTGGTCGCCTTCAACTGCCGACCTCTGGATGAAATGATGTCCGGGGGCGTCGAGAGCGGATGCCTCACCCTGATCTACGGTGAGGCGGGGACCGGTAAGACCAATCTGTGCCTGACCTTGGCGAAGAACCTAGCCGTCGAGGGCCGCAAGACGATATACGTTGATTCGGAGGGCGTCTCGCTGCTCCGGCTGCGCATGATCGCCGGGGAGGAGCAGGAGAAGGTGCTCAAGGAGGTGCTGATCAGCGAGGTGCACAGCTTGGAGGACCAGGACCGCATGATCGGCAAAGCGATAAAGCTGGCCGAGGGGAACCCCGACGTCGGCCTCATCGTGGTGGACTCCATGACCATGTTCTATCGGCTGGCCAGCAAGGACGACGAACGCGCGGAAAGGCGAGTACTGGCAGGGCAGAGCGCCAAGCTGTTGACGGCCGCAAGGAAGCTCAACCTGCCGGTGGTGGTCACCTCGCAGGTGTACACTGACGTGGAAACGGGAGCGTTCGAGGCGCTGGGCGGGAACGTCCTACATCACAACGCCAAGACGATCATAAAAGTGGAAAGGCTGGCCCCCAGCAAGCGCCGGGCGGTGCTGATGAAGCACCGCCATCTGGCCGAGGGCCGTTTCGGTATCTTTTATCTTACGGACAAGGGCATCGAGGCGGAGCCTCAGAGCTCCCGTCCTACTGCGTAATCGACCATCTCCCGCAGCATCTCCTTCTCCTCCGAGTCCTTGAGGCAGGAGAGCAGGTCCTTGGCCCTCTTCGCGTAGTCCAGGGCGAACTGGCGGGCGTTCTCGATGGAACCGATGTCCTCCAGGAGCTTGATGGCCGCCCTGACCTGTTCGTCCGTGGCCTTCTCGTTGCCCAGGGCGTCGGTGAGCACATGCTTGCGCTGGTCCTTCTCCAGCCGCTCCAGGGCGTCCAGCACGATCAGGGTGCGTTTGCCGTTGCGGATGTCGGACCCGATGGGCTTGCCCACCTTCTTGGCGTCGCCCTTGATCCCGAGCACGTCGTCCCAGATCTGGAAGCCGATGCCCAGCAGTCTGGCGTACTCCTTCATGTCGGTTATCTGCTTCTCAGTGCCGTGGCCGATTATCGCCCCGCCCTCCGCGGCGCAGGCGAAGAGCACCGCGGTCTTCTTCTCCACCATGTCCAGGTACTCCTCCTTGGAGACGGTCGGGCGGTCCTCGTTGTCCACGTCCATCTGCTGGCCTTCCGCCACCAGGAACACCGTGTCGGAGACGGCGCGCAGCAGTCTTCTCAACCGTTCGCCGTCAACGTCCGTCATTGCCAGCACGTCGTAGGCGATGGCGAACAGCGCGTCCCCGGCGATGATGGCCGTCGGCTCGTCGAAGGCGATGTGCACCGCCGGGCGGCCTCGCCGCACAGGGTCCTTGTCGATGACGTCATCATGCACCAGCGTGAAGTTGTGGATCAGTTCGAGGGAGCATCCGAAGGGCAGCGCCTCCTTCCCCCTCTTCCCTACCGCTTCGGCCACCAGCATGGCCATGACCGGCCTCATGCGTTTGCCGCCCGCTTCCGGATAATGGCGCATGGCCTTGATCAGCTTCTCGTGCTTGCCGCGCTCCACGTACTTCATCAGGGCGCGGTCGATCTCCTTGATCATCTCCTTGGTTCTCTGTTGATGGTCCATGAGCATCAATCCTCCGAGGCGGTCAACCAGTCGGCGGTCCGCCCGCTTACGATCACCCGGCGCTGCCGCAGCTCGTCCACGCTGGCGCATCCGGTCAGGAACATGGCCGCTTTAAGTTCGGCCTTCATGATATTGATCTTATCAAGCACCGCCTGGCTGGACTCCATGGCCTCCGCCAGCACCGCTCGCGCGCAGCCGGCGGCGTTGGCACCAATCGCCAATCCCTTGGCCATGCGCAGCCCGTCGTCCACCCCGCCGCTGGCGATGATCTCCAGCCCCACGTCCGCCTCCAGCACCGCCGCCGGGGCGGGGATGCCCCAATCGAAGAAGGTGCGCCCCAAGGCGGACGCCGTTCGGTTCTCCTGCGTTTCGGCCCTGTACATCTCCACCGCGGCGAAGCTGGTGCCTCCCACGCCGGAGACGTCCATTCCCCGGATGCCGGTGCCTTTGAGCATCAGCGCGGTCTCCCGGGAGATCCCGGCCCCGGTCTCCTTGACCATGGTCGGACCCTCGCGGGCTATCGCCCTTATGCCGTCGAGGCAACCCTTGGCGTTGAGGTCTCCCTCCGGCTGAACCACCTCCTGCAGGAAGTTGAGATGGACCGCCATGATATCCGCGCCCACCACCTCCTGGGCCCGGAGCACGTCCTCCACGCTGAACGCTTTCTTTTTCTTCTGCCTCACCAGCTGGGGCGCTCCCACGTTGCCGATGACCAGGGGGACATCGTAGTTCTTGACCACCGAGTACGTCCCGTCGTCCCCGTTCTCGATGGCCGGCCTCTGGCTTCCCACGCCCAGACCCACGCCGGCCTTGGCGCAGGCCTCCGCCAGATTCTGGTTGATCTTCTTGGCCAGAGGGAAACCGCCGGTGATGGCCGTGATGACCAGGGGCATCTCCAGCCTCTTGCCGAACAGCGTGACCGAGGTGTCGATATCGTCCATGTCCACCTCGGGCAATGCGCGGTGGACCAGCCTGACGTCCGACCAGTAGTCGTAATCAGGCACGACCTTCTCTCTGAGCGTGACTTCGATATGGTCCGATTTGCGCCTCTCGATCTTCTTCATGAAACCACCCTGGAGGCGATGACCCTCTCGCCGCGGATGGCCGCCTCCAGCCTTCCGGGCACCTTGCCGTTGAGCACCAGGCATTCGTTGGTCAGCGACGCCATGCCGATCATGTAGCGGATCTTGGCGAATATGCTGCCGGTGACGTCGACGTTCCGTTCGGTGCGGGGTAGCGAGTCAAGCACCTTCTGGTCGACCGTCTCGATCAGCCTCGCTTTGGGGTCCTGCGTGGGGTCGGCGGTGAACACCCCGTCCACGTCGGTGACGAATATGACCTTGTTCGGTCGGAACTCCTTGGCCAGGGCGGCCATCAGCTGGTCGCCGGAGCAGATGCTCAGCCCGCGAACCTCGTCCCGGACCACGTCGCCGAAGGTCACCGGGACCATGCCCAAATGGAGATACGCCTTGAAGAGGTCCAGGTCCAGATGGTGAAGGGTTCCGTCCCTCATCGCCGCGCAGGAGGCCGGGGGCAGCGGGACCGCCCGCACTCCCTTGGCGGACAGGCGCCGGCACACCTCCAGATCCAGCTCGCGGACGTCGGACATGACCAGCGAAGCGCCTAAGAGCTGAGAACCATCACTTATGCCGAGATGGAGCCGGTGCTCCTTGGCCAGAATGTGCCCGAAGGACCCGGCGCCATGAACGATGACGACGTCCTGCCCGGTCCTGGCGATCTCCTCCGCCAGCCTTCCGGCGGTATCCGGATCGAAGGTGCGGTACCGGCCCTTGTCGGTTATGACGCTTCCGCCCAATTTCACCAGTATCATTTGATTCCTCGAGATAATTGGTCTTGATGTATTAATGTTACAGCCCGTGGCCTTCAGGCCTTGCGGCCGCATTTCGGACAGAAGATGTCGCCGTCCTCCATTTCGGCACGGCAGTAAGCGCAGGTTCGCTTGACAATCACCGGCGCCCCGCACTTGCGGCAGAATACGTCGTCATTGCCAATGGTCGCGGAGCACTTCTCGCACTTCCTCTCCGGCTTGGGTACCTTGACGATGACCGCCTCCTTCACCGGTTCCGGCGCCAGGGTCTCCTCGCCCAGCATCTTCCGGGCCTTCAGGCCTTCTCGGAGCGCCTCGTCGTACTTCTTATCCTCGAAGCACTTCTCCGCCTTGGCCAGGACCTCCTTGGCGTTGCTCATGTCCTTGCCCGAGCCCTCGGCGGTCTCGATCCTTCCGCGGCAGGTGTTGATGATAAAACGCGACTCGAGCATATGCGGCTCGAGCTTCTTGACCTCCTGCACGGTCTTGCGGTCCTCTTCCGGCTTCTCCTCTGGAGCAGCCTCGTCCGTCCTGGGGGCGGCGACCTCCAGCATAGGCGCGTTCATCAGGATCTCCCGGGCGCGCTTGGCCGAGTCCCGGGCGGTGTGGTAGTTGTTGCGTTTGTAGGCGTTATCGGCCTGGATGATTACCAGATCGGCTTCCTTGGTGTCCCGCCCCTTCTGTTTGAGGGAGGAAGCGATGGCCTTGGTGGTGGCGATGGTGTTGTACGCGTCGTCCTTGTCCGTCATCCGCTCGATGTACTCCTTGTTGCGGGAGCGCATGAACCGGAGCTCCAGATAGATCACTATAGCGAGAACGATAAGGAGGGCGATCAAGAAGATCTGGTCCGCGTCCAGCAATAACCTTCAACTCCGGAGAGCACTAGGCCCCTGATTGGTATTAATCCTATTGCATAGATAGAACATGAATGACCGAACTGGATTGGACAGAGAAAGGAAAAGTTAGAATGGCTGACAGCGTTCCGGGCTTCCCGTGGGCTCGCGCACCACAGTAACACAGGGAACGCGGGCGGGCTTAGCTTCTGGGATCGGACGAGACCAGGCGTATCCCCGCCGCGATGGCCGTCAAACCATTCTGAGCAAGGCATTATGGCATTCCTATTTAATCTTTAGCATCGGGCACGTTCTGATGATCCGGACGCATCGATAGGTTCGCAACATGAACTTCGACTTGCGGAAAAAACGATACTTCGGTCAATTAACAGGGGTGAACAACCTCACTGTTATTTGATTGCACAGAATCCCTACTAATAAAATGGATGGGTCGGAAAAAATTATTCGATTTTATATAATAGGTCAGCAATGATATTAATCTCATTATCAGAATTAAAAATGACAATCCAGCAAGTAATTTTCTATAATGTTATTATGTAAATTGAAATCGACCAAAGGTTCGATAAAGTGACCAAAATACTTATAAGGAAATAATTCCAAGATTGTCACATACACCGCTCGATATCATAAACAATAATACTATGCAAGACGACGGAAGAGTCGGCTTCTCCCACTACTACTTCGTATTGAGCGGCCGAGGAATCCCACCTCGGTTGAAATCCCTTTCAACACCGTTCAAGTAAGGGGGGAACAATACGGCGGCTTCGGGCAATAGTATAGGTGCAACTAGTCACAGTTTCCGCAAGACCATCGTCATCATTCTGTCTTTGTTGATGGTCACTTCCGCTTTGTTGGTGGCGGTTCCAGTAGGGACGCAAGCCGCTAACGATAAGTGGACCACGGAACTGTATGCGTGGGACCCAGTCCAAAACGGCTGGGTAAATGGTAATCTGGCTGGTTATCACGAAGGAGATCTCATAGGATTCAAGTTCGTAGTTACGCACGACACAGGAACGAACGACGCGTCACCCGAACTGGATTCGGTCTATGACCACTTCGACAAACAGCGGGGTGCGTACGGGATAGATTCAGAAGTATTGTGGGGATTTAACACAGAAGGCTGGGTTGTCCAATTCCCGACGCAATCTGAAGGGGTTAATACCACCTTTAATGTGATTGATCCCATAACTCCATCGCTCTCCAACGCGTACTTCGGAATGAACGGCCAGACCATACAGAAATATTACAAGTTCAACGCTGGCTACTTCAACGTGTCGGCAGGGTCATCAATATATATATACTTCCAGGCCCACGTGGCGGAGACCGCATACTACAGTCAAGCACCTACCACTCCCGGGCAGGGCGTGCCAGAGGGGTATTACAAGGGCGCTTCCTTCTTCCCCGGCGCATCGATGCAGGTGGCTCTTTCACTGGTCTTCACCGGAACGAGCTCTCAGACCCAGAGCATACCTGTAACGGCGGCCGCAGGGAGCATATCCGGTATGAAGTTCCACGACGCCAACGCGAACCACACTAAGGACGCGGGCGAAGGCGGTCTCTCCAACTGGACGATCAAGCTGGACGGCGTATCCTCAGGAGGATTCCCGATCCATCTGCAAACGGTCACCGGCTCGGATGGAAGCTATAGATTCGCACAGGTGCCCTGGGGCACATATACAATATCCGAATCGCTGGTCGGGAAAGATGGCTGGACGCAGACCTTCCCTCTCACTTATACATGGTCTGTGATCGTCAATGGTACTAATCTTACCCATACAGGCTTGAACTTCGGTAATGTAATGCCTGGCGAGATCAAAGCTCGGAAGATCATTGATACCGACGGAGACCTCACCACGACCGCCGACAGATATCCTGGTGTGGGATGGACCTTCGAGCTGTTCTTCTGGAATGGCACCTGGAGTTCCCTCGGAACCAAGGTCACCGGTTCCGATGGTTATACGGAATACTGGGAGAACCTGGTTCTAGGCAACTACAAGATGGTCGAGGTCTCAGCGCCTACCGCCGGTTATACCGCAGCGGAGCCAAAGGAGATCTCCCTGACCACAGCTGACCAAGAGGTCACGATGACCTTCTACAACTATCCTCTTGGGAACATCACCGTATACAAGTATAATGATCTGAACGGTGACGGAAACTGGGATGAAGGTGAGCCGGCATTATCTGGCGTCACCATCAACCTGTACGAAGGCGCCATCTCCGAGGGTGAGGATCCCATAGATACCGATGTGACCGACTCGAGCGGCAAGGTCTGCTTCGAAGACCTGTATCTCGGCAGTTACACCGTCGAAGAGATCCTATCTGAGGGATGGACAAGCACCAACGGTGCAACTCAGGCGGTTGTCCTTGATAGCCCTGGCGAATGGGTTAACGTGACCTTTTTGAACTTCGAGAACGTGGACATCAAGGTCAACAAGCACGACGGCAACGGCGCCGA
>ENA-UPTA01003046-UPTA01003046.1-activated-sludge-metagenome-genome-assembly--contig:-NODE-3046-length-16780-cov-7.761256_pt1 | contig 16780 bp, 10 predicted proteins | sample MGYA00238184_ERZ773361 | MGnify/ENA primary metagenome ERZ773361 (study PRJEB29100, sample SAMN05720205) | activated sludge metagenome | isolation source: anaerobic digester from wastewater...
GCACGCAAGATCACGCTGAAGGACGCGCTGGCCATCGTGCGCGGCGGCGACGATTCCGTCACCCGCTACTTCGAGTCGAGCGCGGGCCCGCAGATCCGCGAGCGCTTCCTGCCGATCGTGTCGAAGTCGATCGGCAAGCTCGGCCTGACGCAGAAGTACGACCGCATCGCCTCGCAGGCCGGCAAGCTCGGATTGGTTCGCGAGGAGCAGAGCTCGCTCGACCGCTTCGTCACCGGGAAGGCCGTCGACGGGCTGTTCCTGATGATCGCCGAGAAGGAGCGCGCGCTGCGTGCCGACCCCATCGGCAGCGGCAGTGCGATCCTGAAGAAGGTGTTCGGCGGGTCGTGACCCCGAGGCCAGGCGCCCGGGCGGCGCGGCGCCGTCCGGACGGGACCCGGGCGGTATCATCGCGGCGACAACCTTCGAATCGCAGCCACGATGAGTGCCTACCTCCAGAAACTGAACGAAAAGTACGTGTCCCGCACGCCGCACATGCGCGCGATCGGGGCCACCGTCACGGCCGTCGACAAGGGCCGCGGCACGATGAAGCTGCCCGCCCGCCCCGACTGGCTGGGCGATCCCGTGCGCGGTGTCCTGCACCCCGGCGCGCTCACCGTGCTGGCCGACTCGGCGTGCGGCCTGGCCGTGGGCGCGGCGCTCGACACGCCGGTGCCCTATGCAACGCTCGACCTGCGCATGGACTACCTGCGCCCGGCCGTGCCCGAGCGCGACGTGTTCTGCGAGGCCGAGTGTTTCCGCCTGTCGCGCAACGTCGCGTTCGTGCGCGCCGAGGTGTGGCAGGACGACCGCGCCGACCCGACCGCGGCCGCCCAGGGGACGTTCATGCTGTCCACCGCCCCCGGCACGCGCCCGCCCGCGCCCGGCGCAGTCGCCGCGCCCCAGGAGCGGCCGGCCGAGAACGCGGCGGCGGCCCTGCCGCCCTGGTCCGCCCCCGACGGCAGCGCCCCGATCGAACTCGAGCGACCGGTGCCCTACGTCGAGTTCCTGGGCATCCGCAGCAGCCCCACCCCGCAGGGCACGCTGTACCGCATGCCCTACCAGGAGAAGCTGATCGGCAACCCGCGCCTGCCGGCCCTGCACGGCGGCGTCGTCGCCGGGTTCGGCGAGACCGCTGCCTTGCTGTCGCTGATCGAGCGCCTGAAAGGCGAGAAGTTCCCCAAGAGCATCGACTTCTCCATCGACTACCTGCGCTCGGGCCGCCCCGAGGAGACGTTCGCCGACTGCGAGATCGTGCGCATCGGGGCGCGCGTGGCGCTGGTGCAGGTGCGCTGCTGGCAGAAGAACCCGGGGTACCCGATCGCGGTGATGCGCGGGCACTTCCTGCTCACGGAGCGCGACGCGATCTGATCGCGGCGGGCCCGACGCCTCGACGGCGGGCCCCGTCGACGGGCCGACCCCTCGATGGGGCGGCCCGCCGCCGCCCTCAGGTCCCGAAGATGTCCCGATAGGTCCGCGTGGCCCAGTCGATGTCCTCGGCGAACAGCTTCGTGCTGCGCTCGTTCACGTCGACCTGCGTCTGCTCGATCAGGTCCTGGGTGAACTTGTACTTGAAGTCCACCATGATCGCCTCGCGCGGATCGCCGTTGACCAGCATGTAGCAGAGGTTGTCCGGCAGCATCGGCTCCGGCTCGCGCCCCTTCGAGAACGCGGCGATGTAGTTGGCCACCATGCGGCCGTGCCAGTTCGCCACGTGCCCGGCCTTCGGATAGTGGCCGAACAGCGGCGACACCGGCCCGACGGCGTCGCCGATCACGAAGACGCTGCGGTCGTCGCGGGCATGCAGCAGGAACTCGTCGACGTCCGACCAGCCGTTCACCGGCTTGCCGTCGGCGTTCTTCCTGACCAGGCCCGCGTCCCAGCACAGTTCGCCGGCCTGGTGCGGCGCCATCAGGATCGCGTCGGCGAAGCGGAACTCGCCCGCCGACGTGCGGATCTTCCGGTTGAACGGATCGACCTCGGACACCTTCGCGTTCGGCACGTAGGTGATCTGATCCTTGTAGAGCTCCTCGAACGCACGCTTGAAGCCCCCGCCGATCGGACGGATGCCGTCCTTCGGATCGAGGATCACGATGCGGCCCGGGATGCGGTGCTTCTTCATGTGCCACGCGATCAGGCATGCCCGTTCGTACGGAGACGGCGGGCAGCGGTGCGGCGGGGGCGGCAGCGTCATCACCAGGTCGCCGCCCTTGAAGTTCTGGATCTTCTGCTTGAGCGCCAGGTGCTCGGCATTCGGAATGTAGGCCGACGGGAAGTTCGTGCGGGTGTAGTTGGCCGCCGCGACGTCGTTGCCGAACCAGGCGTCGTACGCGTGGCGGATGCCGGGCGACAGCACCAGCCAGTCGTAGCGCACGTAGCCGCCGGTCACGTGCACCCGCTTGCGCTCGCGGTCGATGGCGGTGATCTCCGTGTTGACGAAGCGGTAGCCGGCACGCGCCGCCGGGCGGAGCTGGTCGTGCATCAGGAAGTTCGTCTCGATCACGTCGACGAGCCACTTGTTGCTCATCGGGCAGGAGAAGAACACCGGGTTGCGCTCCAGCACCACCACCTCGAGGTCGGGCGCGAGTCGCCGCAGATAGCGGGCCGCGGTGATGCCGCCCCAGCCGCCGCCGGCGATCACCACGCGGCGGGCGGTGCCCGGCATCAGTTCCGATGCCGCGGACCGGGTGCCGCCCCCCACCGCGCAGCCGGCGGTGGCCGATGCCGCGCCCAGCGCGGCCAGTGTCTTCAGTGCTCCACGTCGATCGATCATGTTGGTCTTCTCCGGATCAGGACCGCTCGCACGGAGCAGGAAGGCGATGCTGGCCTGCCGGGATCCACCCTCGTGGGTGTCGTGCCGGGAACGGCACCGCGCGCAGCCACGCATCGACCGCGATTCTCGCGCATTTGCGGACGGTCTCGGACGGGCACCGGCATCCGGGGCGCGACGGCGGCGACGGCGACGGCGGCGCGGTAACGGCGGCGCGGCAATGAAGACCGGCCCAGGCACACGGCGGATCCCGGCGTTAAGATCGCTCATGCTCCGAACGCTCCGCCACGGCGCCCCCGCCCGCCCTGCGCCTGCTGCGCCTGCCCGTGCCCGGCCGCGACCCGTTGCCGCCATGGCGGCATCCTGGATGGTGTCCTGCGCGCTGATGTCCGCGGCATTCGCAGCGACGCCGGCCGGAGCCGGCACCGCCCCCGTGACGCCGATGGCGCAGGAGACGCAGGCACTGAAGGTGGCGCAGGTGGCGCAGGTGGCGCAAGCAACGCAGGCCGCGCTGCCGACCCCGGCGATGCAGCGCACGCAGCCTGCGCCGGCGCCGGCGGGCCGCTGGACCCTGATGCGTCCCCGCCCTGCGCCCTGGGCCGACACCACGACGACGGCTGGGCGTGACGCGGCCGTGGCACGCCTGTCGGGCGCCGCCGTCGTGTTCCACGCCGACCGCGTCGAGGGGCCGTCGCCGCTGGCCTGCGCCAACGCGCGCTACGTCTTCACGGCCGTGCCGCCGGAGGGCCTGTTCCAGGGATCGCTTCCGACCCCGGCGGCGCGTGCGGCGGCCCGTCTGGGCCTGACCGCCGCGCGCCTGCCCACCCTGCGCGTCGAATGTGACACCGGAGTCTTCGATCTCCACCTGTCCGAACCCGTCCGCGCGCTGTTCGGCCTCGACGGTGTCGTCTGGACCCTGCGGCACGACGGCCCCCCCGATCGGTCCGCGCTGGCCGCGGCGCAGTGGCTGATGCTGACCCACTTCGCGCACGACATGGCGTTCACGCCGGCCAGCGTCGCGCTCAAGCGGCGCTGGCTGAGTCCGGAACTGGCGCGCGCGATCCGCGCGTGGCAGATGCGGCCGGCACCGGCGGACGAGCCCCCGGCGATCAACGGCGACCCGTTCACCGATACCCAGGAGTACCCCGCCGCGTTCCGGCTCGGCGCACCCCGCCGGGACGGCCGCGTCACGGTCGTCCCGGTCCTGCTCGAGGGGCCGGGGCTTGCGCGGCGCGTCGACCTGCGCATGTCCCGCATCGATCTGCGCTGGCGCCTCGACGACGTCGTGTACGAGGACGGCGGCACGCTGCGCACGCTGCTCGCCGGCGACCGCGCGCCGGCGCCGGGGACGCGGCGTTGAATCCGTCGCGCCGGCCGCGCAGGGTGGGCATCGGCTAACATGCGCATCGCCTTCCCGCCACGCCTACGCCGATGAAACGCACCTCGCTTCGCATCGATCGGGTCGACACCCCGATCATCCCCACCGTCGCAGCGCTGGTGCGCGACAACCCCGGCACGATCTCGCTCGGCCAGGGCGTCGTCAGCTACGGACCGCCGGCCGACGCGGTCGCGGCGCTGCCGGCGCTGATGGCCGACGTGCAGCTCAACAAGTACCAGGCGGTCAGCGGGATGCCGTCCCTGGTCGACGCGCTGCGCGCCAAGCTCGAACGCGAGAACGGGATCGTCACCGCCGGGCGCTCGCAGGTGATGGTCACGGCCGGCAGCAACATGGCCTTCCTGAACGCCGTGCTGGCGCTCGCCGACCCGGGTGACGAGTTCATCCTGCCGTCGCCGTACTACTTCAACCAGGAGATGGCGATCCGCATGTGCGGATGCGTACCGGTACCGGTGCCGGTGCGCGACGACTGGCAGCTCGACGTCGACGCGATCGCGGCGGCCATCGGGCCGCGCACCCGCGCCATCGTCACCGTCTCGCCCAACAACCCCACCGGCGCCGTCTATCACGAAGCCGACCTGCGCGCCGTGAACGCGCTGGCCGCCCGCCACGGCCTCTACCACTTCAGCGACGAAGCCTACGAGTGCTTCACCTACGACGGCGCGCGTCACTTCTCGCCAGGGTCGATCGAAGGCGCACACGCCCACACGCTGTCGTTCTTCTCGTTCTCCAAGAATTACGGCATGGCCAGCTGGCGGATCGGGTACGTGGTCTACCCGGACGACCTCTTCGACGCGATGAACAAGGTGCAGGACACCAACCTCATCTGCGCACCCGTGCCCTCGCAGCTGCTGGCGCTGCAGGCGCTCGAGCAGGGTCCCGGGCTCATCGCGCCGAAGGTCGCCCGGCTCGCGGACGTGCGCGCGTCGGTGTTCGAGGCGCTCAGCGGTCTCGGCGACCTCGCGCAGTTCCCCCGCACGCAGGGCGCGTTCTACGTGATGATCCGGTTGCCGGGCGTGCCCGGCGACCCGCTCGCCTTCAACCGGGCGATGGCGCAGCGGCACAAGGTGGCGACCGTGCCGGGCTTCGCGTTCGGGCTGACGGACACGGCCCGCGCCAACTACCAGCGCCTGTCGTACGGCGCGCTCGACGCGGCCACCGTCGCCGAGGGCGTCGCGCGGTTCGTGCGCGCCGTGCGCGACTGGTACGGGCGCTGACCCGACGCGCGCGGCGCTACATGATCTGGTTCACCACACCGCCGTCGACGCGCAGCGCCGCGCCGTTGGTCGCGGACGACACCTCGCCGCACAGATAGGCCGCCAGGTTCGCCACCTCCTGCGCGTCGGCGAAGCGGCGCGCCAGCGACGTCGGCCGGAAGCGCTCGAAGAACTCCGCCTCCAGCTGCGGCACGGAGATGCCCGCCGCGCGGGCCCGCTCCGCGCGGATGCGCTCGCCGTTCTCGGTGCGGGTCGGTCCGGGCAGCAGCGCGTTCACCGTGACCCCGGTGCCCGCCATCTCCATCGCCAGGCCCCGCATGATCGACAGCTGCGCGGTCTTGGTCGTGCCGTAGTGGATCATCTCCCGGGGGATGTTCAGCGCCGACTCGCTCGACACGAACACCGCCCGGCCCCAGCGGCGCCCCGCCATGCGCGGCGCGTAGTGACGGGCGAAGCGGATGCCGCTCAGCACGTTCACCTCGAACAGCCGTGTCCATTCGTCGTCGGTGATCTCGAAGAACGGTCGCCGCTCGTACACGCCGAGGTTGTTGACGAGGATGTCGACGTCCTCGACCGCGCCGAACACGTGCCGGGCACCGGCCGCGCTGGCGCAGTCCGCGGCCACGCCGCGCACGCTGCCCGGCACCCCCGCGGCCACGATGCGATCGACCGCGCGGGCGACCGTCTCCTCGTGCCGGCCAGTCAGGACCACGTGGGCCCCTTCACGGGCCAGGGTGCGGGCGATGGCGAAGCCGATGCCGGCGGTCGCGCCGGTGACCAGCGCCGTCTTGTCCTTCAGTCCGAGATCCATGCCGCCTCCAGTCGCGGTGTCGAAACGTTGGGTCAGAACGCGAAGCGATGGGTCACAGCTCGATGTCGGGCACCCGGGACGCCAGCCAGGCGCCGCAGGCGGCCACGACGGCAGCCCCGGGAAACGCGTGCCGGAACGCCGCGATCACCGCCGCGCGCTCGGCCTCGCCCAGCCCCGCGGGCGCCCGGTAGTCGATGCCGCCGAGCAGCGCGAACACCAGCGCGCCGAACAGCGCCGACCCCAGCGCGCCCCCCGTGGAACGCGCCAGGGAGATCGTCGCCGACGCGATGCCGAGCCGCTCGCGACCGGCCAGCGTCTGCACGATGATCTGCGCGGTCTGCATCACGGTGCCGAAGCCCATGCCGCACAGCAGGCCCAGCCCCCCGAGCACCGGCTTGGACGGCGGCACGGCGGCCACCGCCAGCATTGCGGCACTGGCCACCGACAGGCCGACCACCGGGATGCGCCGGGGCCGCCCCGTGCGCACCGTCACGCGCCCGCTGATCGTCGAGCCCACCACGATCCCGAGCGTGAGCGGCAGCAGCAGCACGCCCGCGTCGGCCGCACTCAGCCCCAGACCCAGCTGCAGGTAGACCGGCAGGAACAGCACCATCGCGAACATGCTCGCCGCGAAGCAGACGACGGTGCCCGCCAGGTGCGCGACAGCGCGCTCGCGCAGCAGTTCGACGGGCAGGAAGGCCTGCGGATGCGCGCGCTCGCGCACCACCAGCGCCGCCCAGAGCAGCCCGGCACCGCCACACATCGCCGCACTGGTGAGCGACACCCAGCCGAAGCGGTAGCCCACCTGCGACACCCACAGCAGGGTGAGCACGCACGCGACCGCGAACATGCACACCCCGGGCAGATCGCGGATGCCCGGGGCGCCCGGATTGCGCCGGCCGCGGGGCAGGCGCGACAGGCGCCATGCTGCGAACACCACGATCGGCAGGTTGCCCCAGAACAGCCAGCGCCAGTGCAGGTGACTGACGATCAGGCCGCCGAGCACCGGCCCGCTGACGCTGGAGAACGTGAACACCAGGGCGAAGTAGCCCTGGAAGCGTGCGCGTTCGCGCGGCGCGATCAGCTCGCCGATCAGGGCCTGCGACATCACCATCAGACCGCCGCCGCCCAGCCCCTGCACCACGCGGGCGGCCACCAGCTGGCCCAGACTGCCGGCGAAGCCGCAGCCGATCGCCCCCGTGAGGTACACGGCCAGCGCCACGAGCAGCACGTCGCGTCGACCGTAGCGGTCGCCGAGCCGGCCGTAGACGGGGATCATCACCGTCACGGCCATCAGGTAGCCGACGGAGATCCAGGCGACGTCGCGCAGGCCGCCGAGCTCGGTGGCGATCGGCGCCGACGCCGTCGCCAGCAGCGTCTGGTCGACGGCGGCGAGGAACATCGGCAGCATCACCGCCACGAACAGTTGCAGGAACTCGCGGCGGCCGACCTTCGCGGATTCCGGCATGGGTTCGGGCATCCCGCGATCATCGCACGCACGCGCGGACGCGGCAGCGCGCGCAGGCGCGATTGCCGCGATTGCGGTACACCCCCACCCAACTCTTCTGGATAGCACGCCCTTCCCACGCACCCGCGCCGGTGCGATGCTTGGCGCTTCGCGTCCGCATCCCGCGGACGCGCCTTGCCGAGCCGCCGCATGCGCTTCACGTTCCGACCGCTTCACCCGCACTTCGTCGCCGAGGTCACCGGCCCGCGCCTGCAGGACGTGCACGACCCGGCCGATCTGGCCCGGCTGCGCGCCGCGATGGACCAGTACGCCGTGCTCGTCTGGCACGACCAGCCGTTCGCCGACGACGAGCAGCTCGACTTCGCCCAGCGCTTCGACGGCGTGCTGCACGCGCGCACCTCGCTTGCGGTGCTGGGCCGCAACCGCTTCGGCAACGATGCCCTCACCGACGTGTCCAACGTCGACGAGCACGGCGACATCATGGCGGCCGACGACCGCCGCCGGGTCAGCTCGGTGAGCAACCGGCTCTGGCACACCGACGCCTCGTTCGTCGATCCGCCGGGACGCTATTCGATGCTGTCGGCACGCGTGATCCCGCCGGTGCGGGCCGACACCGAGTTCGCCGACATGCGCGCCGCCTGGGACGCGCTCGACGCCGAAACGCGCGCACAGATCGAGCACCTGCACGCGCATCACTCGATCGCCTACTCGCGCCAGGTGCTGGGCTTCGAGTTCGATGCCGCCGAGCGCGACAAGCTCGCCGGCGTCGTGCAGCCGCTGGTGCGCACCCTGCCCCGCACCGGCCGCCGCGCGCTGTACCTGGCCTCGCACGCGTCGCGCATCGTCGAGTGGCCGGTGCCCGAAGGCCGGCTGCTGCTGCGCGACCTGATCGAGCACGCCACGCGCCCGGAGTTCGTGTATGCGCACGAATGGCACGTCGGCGACTTCGTCATCTGGGACAACCGATCGACCATGCATCGCGCGCGCCCGTTCGACGACCGCGCGCATCGGCGCGAACTGCGCCGCACCACCACCCTCGACATCGACTGACACGCCATGACCACCACCACGACCGGCACCGAACCCGCCCGCGCCCCCGCCGCCGCGGCCGCGCGCCTCGACGCGGTGCGCACCGTCGCCGACCTGCCCAGCCCGAAAGGCGTGCCGCTGCTCGGCAACATGCTGCAGATCAAGCCCGACTCGATGCACCGCATCCTGGAAGGCTGGGCGCGCGACCTCGGCCCCATCTACCGGGTCGACATCGGCCGGCGCCGTTCGTTCCTGGTGGTCAGCGACCACGAGATCTTCAGCACCGCGCTGCGCGACCGGCCGGAAGGCTACCGCCGCCCGCCGCTGTCGGGCGAGCTGGTCCGCGAGATGGGCTTCGACGTGGGCGTCTTCAGCGCCAACGGCGACAAGTGGCGCCGGCAGCGCCGCATGGTGATGGCCGGGTTCGATCCGCGGCACCTGAAGGCCTACTTCCCGGCCCTGGTGCACGTGACCGAGCGCTTCCACGGTCGCTGGGACCGGGCCGCCCGCGCCGGTCTCGACATCGACCTGCAGGCCGACCTGATGCGCTACACGGTCGACACGATCGCGGGCCTCGCGTTCGGCGCGGACGTCAACACGCTGGAGTCCGACGACGACGTCATCCAGCGGCACATCGACCAGATCTTCCCGATCCTGTGGAAGCGCATCCTCGCGCCCTTCCCGATGTGGCGCTACTACAAGACGGCGGCCGACCGCCGCCTCGACCGCAGCGTGCATGCGGTCAAGGACGCGATCGACGGGTTCATCGCCCAGGCGCGCGCGCGTCTGCAGGCCGACCCGTCGCTGCGCGAGCATCCCAACAACCTGCTCGAGGCGATGATCGCCGCCGCCGACCAGGGCGACAGCGGCCTCGACGACCACGACGTCGCGGGCAACGTGCTGACGATGCTGCTGGCCGGCGAGGACACGACCGCCAACACGCTCGCGTGGATGATCCACCTGCTGCACGCCAATCCCGAGACGCTCGCACGGGCGCGCGACGAGGTGCTGCGGGTGACGGGTACGACGGGCCCGTTCACGCTGGAGCAGATGTCGGCGCTGGACTACGTCGAGGCGTGCGCCCACGAGACCATGCGGCTCAAGCCGGTGGCGCCGCTGCAGGCGGTCGAATCGGTCACCGAGACGATGCTGGGCGACGTGCGCATTCCGGCGGGCACGCGCATCTTCGGCACGGTGCGCCACGACAGCCTGCTGGCCCGCTACTTCCCCGATCCGGAGACGTTCCTGCCGGAGCGCTGGCTGGCCGACGGCCACCCGGGTCAGGCGGCGAGCTCGGCCAAGCGGGTGTCGATGCCCTTCGGCGCCGGTCCGCGCATGTGCCCGGGGCGCAACCTCGCCCTGCTCGAGATGAAGATGGCGATGGCGATGCTGCTGCGCCACTTCGACATCGAGCGGGTGGCCACCGTCGATGGCGGCCCGGTGCGCGAACTGCTGGCCTTCACGATGGCGCCCTACGGGCTGCGCATGCGGCTGCGCGTGCGCGACTGACCGATCGATCGCCGGGCGCCCCGCGTGCAGCCGCGTGCAGCCGCGGGCGGGCGCCCGCGCGCCCCGCTCACCCCCCCGCCGCCTCCTGCTCCTGGAGCAGGCGCCACATCACCTTGCCGGAACCCGATTTCGGCAGCGCCTCGGCGAACGTCACCGTCTGCGGCACCTTGTACGCGGCCATGTGGGCGCGCGCCCAGGTGATGATGTCCTGCGGCGTAGTGGTGTCGCGCGCCTCGGCGCGCAGCACGATCACCGCCTTGACCGACTCGCCGCGATACGCGTCGCGCGTGCCGATCACGCACGCCTCCTGCACGGCCGGGTGCCGGAACAGCAGGGTCTCGACCTCGGCCGGCCAGACCTTGAAGCCGCTGGCGTTGATCATCCGCTTCAGGCGGTCGGTGATGAAGAAGTACCCGTCCGCGTCGACGTGACCGAGGTCGCCGGTGCGGAAGAACGGCTTGCCGTCGAGCGTGAAGAACACCGCTTCGGTGTCCTGCGGACGTCGCCAGTAGCCCTTGAACACCTGCGGACCGTGGATCACGATCTCGCCGGTCTGTCCGCTCGGCACGGGGGCCAGCGTGTCGGGGTCGACCACGCGTGCGTCGGTGCCGATGAACGGAATGCCCAGGCACTGCTGCCGGGGTGCATCGGGCGGATTCGAGTGCGACGGCGCCGCCGTCTCGGTGAGACCGTAGCCTTCCACGTAGCGAAGGCCGAGCTCGCGCAGCAGCCGCTCCGCCACCGCCTGGGGCATGGCCGCGCCGCCGCCGCCGATGTACTGCAGGCTCGACAGGTCGAAGCGCTCGAGATTGGGGCTGCCCAGCAGGTCGATGATCATGGTCGGGATGTTCGTCCACGTCGACACCCGGTGCCGCGAGATCGTCCTGCCGGCCAGCTCGCGGTCCCAGCGCGGCATCAGCACGTTCGTCGCCCCCAGGTAGATCGGCAGGTGGACGGCGAACTGCATGCCCGTGATGTGGAACATCGGCACCACGCCCAGGCTCACGTCGGCCGCGCTCGCGCCGTTCCAGAGCGCGACGGCCATCGTGTTGTGGCCGATGGTGCGGTGCGTGTGCATGCAGCCCTTGGGCTTGCCGGTCGTGCCCGACGTGTAGCACAGGGCCATCAGGTCGTCGGGGCCGGCGGTGGGGGCCTCGGGCGCGAGCCCGGCCGAGAGGGCCTGCGCCCATGCGTGCGTGATCGGCGACGCGGGCGCCTCGGCATGCAGCCAGGCCGACCACGCGTCCGGCGGCCGGTCGTCGGGGTGGAGGTCGGCAGGCATGGCATCCGCATAGCGCACCACCAGCATCGTGCGCAGACGGTCGGCTTCGGCGAGCGCCTCGTTGGCCGCCAGCATCTGCCCGGCGACGTCGGCCGCGCAGATCGCGACGCGGGCCTGCGGGTCCAGGATGTAGTGACCGAGTTCGTCGGCCTTGCTCATCGGGTTGACCGGCACGACGACCGCACCGGCCCGCATGATCGCGTAGAACGCGACCACGAACTGCGGGGAGTTCTGCGCCATGAGCAGCACGCGGTCACCGGCGGCCACGCCCGCCGCGCGCTGCAGCCAGCCGGCCAGCGCCAGTGCCTGGCGCAGCAGCGCCGCGTAGGAGATGCCCTGCCCGAAGCTGACCAGCGCATGCCGCTCGGGGTAACGCCGCGCCGAGATCTCGAGGTTGTCCCACAGCGTCGTCTGCGGCAGCGGAATGCTGCGGGGCACCCGGCGGGGCCAGACCGCATCGTGCGCACGTGCCGGCTCGGACATGACAGCCTCCATCAAGGGGTCCGCGACGGGCGGCTGCATGCCCCGCGGAGCGGTTCCGGATGCGGCGCAGGATATAGCAAGTCGGCACCCGGACGCGCGCGCGGCGGACGGAATAGCCGTGCCCGGGTCCCGCTTTCCGCGGGATCGGGTGCACCCACCCCCGGGTAGCCTCCGAAGGGCCGTCCGCACGCCCGTCGCGCGCGGACGTCCCGGGATGGCGATCGGGTGCCGCGCACTGCGGGCCCGGACGCCGTCCTCCCGCAGCACCCGTTCGGACCGGCCACGCACGGCCGCGGTCCACGGACACGAGCGCAGGCGTGCATGACCCTCATCGATTCCGCATCCGCCCCCTCGCAACCGACGATCCTGATCGTCGACGACGTGCCCGACAACCTGCACGTGCTGGGCACCCTGCTGCGTGCCCAGGGCTATCAGGTCCGCGCCGCGAACACGGGCGCCGCCGCGCTGCGCTTCGCGACGCTGGCGCCGCTGCCGGACCTGATCCTGCTCGACGTGATGATGCCGGGCCTGGACGGCTACGAAGTGCTGCGCCGCCTGCGCGGGGATCCGCTGACGGAAGGCATTCCGGTCATGTTCCTGACCGCCCTGGGCGACGCGCGCGACGAGGAGTACGGCCTGTCGATCGGCGCGGCCGACTACATCGCCAAGCCCATCCGGCCCGCCGTGGTGCTCGCCCGGGTGCGCACGCAACTCCAGGCGAAGCAGTCGCGCGACTGGCTGCGGGACCAGAACGCCGCGCTCGAGGCGGAGGTGTCGCGCCGTGTCGCGGAAATCGAACGCGCGCAGGAAGCGACGGTGCGCGCGCTGGCGCATCTCGCCGAAACCCGCGATCCGGAAACCGGCAACCACATCCTGCGCACCCAGGAGTACGTGCGGCACCTGGCCGAGCTGCTGCGTGACCATCCGCGCTTCGCCGGCACGCTGACCGACCGCTACATCCACATGCTGGCGCGATCGGCGCCGCTGCACGACATCGGCAAGGTCGGCATCCCCGACCACATCCTGCTCAAGCCCGGCAGGCTCGACCCCGACGAGTGGGCGGTCATGCAGACCCACTCGGCGATCGGCGCGCTCGCGCTGGAGCGCGCGGAGCAGGACATCGGGCATCCGGTCGAGTTCCTGTCGATCGCCAAGGAGATCGCACGCTGGCATCACGAGCGCTGGGACGGCGCAGGCTATCCGGACGGGCTGGCCGGAGAGGCGATCCCCCTGTCGGCACGGCTGATGGCGGTGGCCGACGTGTTCGACGCGCTGATCTCGCCCCGCGTGTACAAGCCGGCCTTCCCCTTCGAAACCGCACGCGTGATCATCGCCGACGGCCGAGGCACGCAGTTCGACCCCGACATGGTCGACGCGTTCATCGGCGCGTTCGAGCGCTTCGTGCACATCGCGCGCGGCCACCGGGACGCGGGGCTCGCCGCCGAGGATGCCGTGGTCGCGACAGCGGATGCGGTCCCGGCCGACGCGCGCACGACCGCGCGCACCCCCCAGATCTAGGCGCCGCACGATGTCCGGCAGACGGGACGGGCAACCGGCATCGGCGCCACCGGCTGCCGATGCGTCCGGGCGTCGCCCGCGGACGCCCCTCGTGCCGGCCCTGGTCTACGCGGTGGCCGCGTCCACCTGGATCCTGACCTCCGACAAGCTGGTCGAGTGGCTGTTCCCCGCGCCGGGCGACGCGATGCTCGCGAGCACGCTCAAGGGCTGGCTGTTCGTGCTGGTCACGTCCCTGCTGCTGTACGCGCTGCTGCGCCGATCCGCACGCGCGGAACCCGAGCCCGCGCACGGCCGGCCGTCCGGACGCCGGGCACTGATCCTGACGGTGGCTGCGTGCGTGGCGATCGCAGGCGCTGCCGCACTCGGCACGATCCAGGCGCGCCGCACGGCCACCGACACCGAATCCCTGCGCCTGGGTGCGATCGCCGCGTCGAAGGCGCGCCAGGTCCGCTCCTGGCTGCGCGAGCGCGAGGGGGACGCCGACTTCATCCGCTCCAGTCCGTTCTGGCCCGAACTCCTGCAGCGCTGGTATGCGGGGGACGCGCAGGCCGGCGAACGCGTGCGCCACCGGCTCGACGACTTCGTGCGCCATGCGCACCACACCGACGCGCTGATCCTGTCGCGCGACGGCACGCTGCAGTGGGCCTCCGATCCGTCGGAGGTCCACGTCGTGCCGCAGCTGGCGGCGGCGGCACGTGCGGCCGCGCGCACCGGCAGCCCGCGCCACGTCGGTCCCTACCTCGACCCCGATGGCCGCATCCAGCTCGACTTCGTCGTCCCGCTGCTGGCTTCGCAGGGGCAGGCGTCACCGATCATCGTACTGCGCTCGACGGGCGCACACGACCTGCTGGCCGTCCTCGGCACCTGGCCGACGCCCAGCCGCACCGGCACCTCGGCCCTGATCCGTGCCGCCGACGGCCAGGTGTTCGCGCTGACGGCGCACGACACCGAGGATGGTGGCGCGGCGACCCTGCACGACCCGGACGCCACGACCTTTCCGGCAGACTTCGTGCGCCCGGATGCGTCGCTCGATCGCCTGGTCGAGACGGTCGACGCACGCGGCACGCCGGTGCTGGCGGTGGCCACGCCGGTGCCCGACACCGACTGGCTGGTGGTGGCGCGGATCGACCGCAGCGAGGCGTACCAGGGCGCCGATCGCGTCGCCCTGTGGTCGGCCCTGGCCGGCGCGCTGGCCGTGCTGGTGGTGTCCGCACTCGGGCGCGTGAGCCGGCAGCGGCAGGCGCTTCTGCGCTCCGAGCTCGCACGCGCCGAACAGGCCGCGCGCCTGGACGAGCTTCGGCTGCTGGACCAGATCGCCCTGGCATCGGAGGACGCGATCTTCGCCAAGGACCTGCAGGGGCGATACACACTGCTGAACCGCAGCGCCGCCGAGGTCCTCGGCCGGCCCGCGCATGCGCTGCTCGGCCGGACCGACGCCGAACTGTTTCCGCCGGCGCAGGCCGACGCATTCCGCCGACGGGATGCCGACGTGCTCGCCAGCGGCACGTCACACACGCGCGAGGACGAGCTGACCGGACCGCACGGGCCGCGCGTGTTCATGACGACGACGAGCCCGCTGCGCAACCCGCAGGGCGAGCCGGTGGGCGTGTTCGGCATCGCACGGGACGTCACGCAGCGGCGACGCTCGGAGGCCGCGCTGCTCGAGCAGGTCGCGATCATGGAGGAGATGAGCGCGATGGCGCACATCGGCGCCTGGAGCTTCGACCCGGCGACCGGAGACGGATCCTGGACCGCCGAGGTCGCGCGCATCCACGACCTGGAGCCCGGGCCGCATGCCACGGCGCAGCAGGGGCTGAGCTTCTTCCGGGGCGAGTACCGGGATCGGATCGAATCGGCCGTGCGCATCGCAATCGAAGGCGGCGTCCCGTACGAGCTCGAGCTCGAGCTGGTGACCGCCCGGGGGGACGTGCGCTGGGTCCGCACCCGCGGACAGCCGCAGGTCGAGAACGGTCGCGTCGTCGCGCTGCGCGGCTTCATGCAGGACGTGACCGAGCAGCACCGCATCGCGCAGGAGCTCGACCGGCATCGCCACCACCTGGAGGAGCTGGTCGAGCAGCGCACCGCCGAGCTGGCAGAGGCGCGCACGCGCGCCGAGGCCGCCAGCCGCGCCAAGAGCCAGTTCCTGGCCAACATGAGCCACGAGATCCGCACGCCGATGAACGCGATCATCGGCATGACGCGACTGCTGCGCCGCGGGGGGCTGACGCCGTCGCAGGACGAACGGCTCGAACGCATCGACGCTGCGGCCCAGCACCTGCTGTCGATCATCACCGACATCCTCGACTTCTCGAAGATCGAGGCCGGCCGCATGGAGCTCGACCAGATCGACTTCCAGCCCGCGGCGGTGATCGAGAGCGTCCACGCCATGCTCGCCGAACAGGCAGCCGCCAAGGGCCTCGCGCTGACGCTGGACATCGCGCCGCTGCCCGACTCGCTGCGCGGCGACCCGGTCCGTCTGCGGCAGGCGCTCATCAACTACGTGGGCAACGCCGTCAAGTTCACCGAGCGCGGCGCGATCGTGCTGCGCGCGCGGGTGCTCGACGAGGACGCCCGCGGTCTGCGACTGCGCTTCGAGGTCCAGGACACCGGCATCGGCATCGACCCGGACACGCTGGCCGGGCTGTTCCAGCCGTTCGAGCAGGCCGATGCGTCGACGACCCGCCGCCACGGCGGCACGGGGCTGGGCCTGGCGATCAACCGGCGCCTGGCGGAACTGATGGGCGGCGAGGTCGGCGCCGAAAGCCGTCCCGGCGGCGGCAGCACCTTCTGGCTGACGGTACGCATGGCACGCGGCAGCGGACGCGCCGATGTCCTGCACCTGCCCGGCCGGCAGGGGGTGAGCGAGGAGGCGCTGCGGCGCCTGCACCGTGCCGCCCCCGTGCTGCTGGTGGACGACAACGCGGTCAATCGGGAAGTGGGGGCGGAGCTGCTGCGCGCCGCGGGTCTCGAGGTCACGCTCGCCGTCGACGGCGCGCAGGCCGTCGCGCTGGCCTCGGAGCGCCCGTATGCGGCGATCCTGATGGACATGCAGATGCCTCGGATGGACGGCCCAGCGGCGACCCGGGCGATCCACGCCCTGCCGGGGCGCGCCGACGTGCCCGTCATCGCGCTCACCGCCAACGTGTCCCAGGAAGACCGCTCGGCCGCACGGGCCGCGGGCATGGTCGCGTTCGTGTCGCGACCGGTCGAACCCGAGGTGCTGTTCGAGACGCTCCTGCGCTGGCTGCCGCATTCGGCGTCCGGCGCCCCGGCACCGGGCCCCGCAGCGCCGGCCGCCGA
>ENA-UPTA01003047-UPTA01003047.1-activated-sludge-metagenome-genome-assembly--contig:-NODE-3047-length-16776-cov-5.893786_pt1 | contig 16776 bp, 9 predicted proteins | sample MGYA00238184_ERZ773361 | MGnify/ENA primary metagenome ERZ773361 (study PRJEB29100, sample SAMN05720205) | activated sludge metagenome | isolation source: anaerobic digester from wastewater...
TTCACAATTCGGGTCATTGTGCTGGTTTTCATGCTAAACACCGATTCTTTTATGGTGAAAAGGTATCCTGCAGTAAGATAATAGTGCTGTTCTTCGCGGCCAAGTACCTCAAGGGTATTGTCTCTGTCGCGAATGGCATTTCTTATAATTTTCGGGATAGATAATCCAACATAAAATGAATTGGTGAAGTAATATGCGCCAACCCCGAAATTGGGTAAAAATGATTTGTTTCGGCCATTAAGTGCCAACAGTGGGTCGGGTTCGTTAATGGTAAGATTCAACAGGTTAACATCCATATAGTTGAAGCCCGCTTTTAGGCCTAACGACAGGGTCCGGTTTTTTGCCAGGGTGAAGTATTTCGCATAATCGAAATAGAGCCCTGTTTGGTTTACCGGGCCAATCTGGTCGTTCAGGAAAGTTAATCCCAGCCCTACATCGTATTTGTTGTAAGGAGTACTGGCCCATAAGGTTGTGGTCATTGGGCTCCAGTCCATACTTACCCATTGTTTTCTAAACGATCCGCTTATGTTGGTCATGCCTTTGCTCCCGGCATAGGCGGGGTTAATAAGCCCCGGGTTGTTCATGTATTGTGTAAAAAGAGGGTCTTGCTGACTGAATCCGCTAAAGGAAAACATCAGCAAAAGCACGATAAAACCATATTTCAATTTTCTTGTATTCATATCGTTATCACCGTTCAAGATAAAGACCTCCTTGTTTAATGCGGTTGTTGGCATATTTCAGCACATAGTAATACACTCCAACAGGCAATGGTTTGCCCCCAATTTTATATTTCGAGTTTGAATAGCCATCCCAATCGTTGGTATAGTTTTCCTGTTCAAATACTATATTTCCCCAGCGGTTGAACACAACAAAGCTGTTTTTAGAGTAGCGTTCGAGGCCTTTTATCTCGTACTTGTCGTTATATCCATCGTTGTTGGGGGTAAAAACTTGTGGCGGGGCAATAACATCGTCAACTTTGATGACTACCAGAGCCGTATCGCAAATGTTGTAATGGTCGCAAACAATGTACACAAACGAATCTTGCCCCATAAAATCGTAATCGGGAAAGTACTTCACTTCTTCTCCGCTATTGTTTACATTTACATATCCATTAGTAGGATTTTCAATAATTTGGAGAGTGGCTGGAACCATTGTTGTTGAGTCGTTTACCAGAACGGCAATAACCACCGGAATTTCTACAGTAGTATATGCTTCGTCGTGAACTGCTTTCGATTTCCAGTCTTCGAGGTAATCGGGGATTCCATTTTCATTTTGGTCGCCATGCTCTTCAATTGTTGGAATTCCATCTCCATCGTCGTCGGGGTCTTGATAGTTTGGAATTCCATTCATATCGGTATCGGTATCGCAAAGGTTATTGGTGCCCACCACATTTTCATCGATGTCGGCAATGCCGTCGTTATCTGTATCGATATGCGGATTAATTTCTACATTGATATATACAGTAGCTTGGTTCGAAACTAAGCCATACGTATTAGCAACGGTATAGATAAATGAATCGACACCAAAGAAACAAGTTTCGGGGGTATAGTATGCTTTGCCATTTTCATCTACTGTAATTGTTCCGTTTTCAGTCGGTTTTATAATGGTAACACTTCCCGAGTCGAGATGTCCGTAAATGTCGTAATCGTTGAACAAGATGCTTATAGGGGTAGTGATTCCATGCCATGCATCAATGGTATCGTTTATCGCGATCACTGCTTCATTTGAGCAGTCGGGTGCATCTAGGCGTGTACTTATAGCTTGCTGGTTTGGAATATTGTAAAAGGTTACAACCAGATTTACAGACGAGGGGTCGGGGAGTTGGTTAAGCTTTTTGTAGTTTGAATTGTCGGGCCAAAGCATTGATCCCGAACTTGGGGCATTTGTTATTTCGGTGAGTATATTTCCCTGTAAGTCTACAATTGTTAGAGCTACCGAATCGATTGGGAGGCCATTGGCTGTGGCATCCCATTTTATGTGGGGTTTTGCTTCGAGGCAGAAGGTTGAAGCAATTACATTGGCTGGTGACTGAACCGAGAAAGGCCAGGCTTTTTTATTTACACAGCCGTTATCGGCTATCATGGTTACTACCAAATAGTAATCGCCTGGAATATGCCAGAGGACTTTAATTTCGTTATCTCGTCCTTCTCCAAACGATATGAGTTCTGCTTGTTCAGGAAGGGCAGGAATGGTAAAGGCTGCATCGGTATATACAGCCCAAGAGGTTGATACCACATTGGGCTGTCGTTTTACCCGGTATTCTTTTTCTGAACCCATTGGTACCATATGACGACCCTGCCCCGCAACATTTGTCACGGAGAAAATAAGGAATGATAGTAAGAAGGCGATGATTATCAATTGATTTCGCATGTCTGTCTTTACTATCTCTTTACAATGTGATATTAGTTAATTGCACTGTTGCTATTCTGTTTTTCTCTGAAAACAATTCATGTTCTCCCCTGCATTGTTGCAGGAGAGAACAGGATGAATTGTTAATAAACCAATTATTACGGCTTACGCTTCAATACTGTTAAAGCTCTTCAAGGTCCGAAATTATTGGCATCACAGTTATACGGTGGGTAACTTTATCGTTTTCACGATTAACGTCGCCCAACGAGGTTTGTTCTTCCCTTTGGTTGCGAACTTCGAGGGTAACAATTTGTTCGGTTCCTTCGTAATTCCTGACAGCTACCGAAACAATTACTTCGTTCTCGGTGGCCGGTACGGTGAAGGTGTTTGATGCATTTGCAGTTAATACTCCTGCATTTGCAGCGGTTACCGAGACTATGGCTACATCGAGGTTCCACTCGGGATTGATGGTAACAAACGGTTCAAACGACCAGCCCCTGTTGCCACCTTCTCTTCGTACTTTAAACTGAAGAGTGGTGGTACCTGCATTGTAATGATCCGACATGGCAACAAAACCATCGGCATCGCTGATGGCCGGACAGCTTTCTGTTTTGTCGAAAGGAATGTTTTCACTTAGCAGGTCGAACATATTGGGTTGAGGTACAATCTTTAAGCCTCGCTTAACGGAACAACCTCCGGGGTTCGATAACGAAATCCAGAGATAATACATATGTTGCGAAGCCCCGTTGTTCCAAACAATTGGCAAACTGGCTGTATTCTGGTCAGCAGGCACAATGCCCTGTGATGTCGATAAAAAATCAAATTCGAAAGCGGACCCATCATCGAGCACGGCGCTACCGTCTTCGTTGCTTGATACATAAAACATATACTCCGTACCGGGAGTTAACCCGTTTACCACATAGGTATGGGTTGCTCCTTCGTAAGGATGCGTTAGTGAACTTTGTGCCATTGTGTTAATTACAACAGCACAAAGTATAATCACTAAAACAAATATTGTTTTAACGCGGGTCATGTTTCAGTTTAGATTATTGAACACCAAAAACTCCAACTGTTGGCAGCGGATCTACAGTTATTGTAGCAACGTTTACGCCAATAGTATTTTGGTCAACCTTTACACCACCTGAGTCTGAGGTAGTGTCTCCAATGTTCAGAACGATGCTTCTGTCTGCTGCGGTAGCGGCATTGTCAATTTGTACTCTTACATAAAGTACGTTAACTCCTGTGGCAATTGTTTGAGGAGCAGTAAATGCATTGAATGTTGTACCGCCATCGGTTGAAACTGTCCATGTTCCTGCAGTTGCGCCGTCGACAGTAGTTACTGTTGGGCTAAATGACCATGAAGAATTTACTGTGTTAGGATTAGCTGTACGTGTTACCCTGAAATATGCAAAGAAATGACCATCGTTTGTGGTTGCATCATTAATATCATCAGCTAATTGGTCTGGATCAACCATTGGAGGACAGGCCTCTGCTAATGTTGTTTGTCCGGTAATACCATTTAAACCAGCAGGCGTAATTGTTCCGTCATTGATGTCTAAAGCAACAACATCAAAGTTAACATTGTAATCGACAGCGTCTTGAGGATTAATAGCTAACGCACGGAAAGTGGAACAGCCTGATGCATCTTCTATCTCAATCCACAAATAATAAGTCGTTCCCGAAGCACCACTTTCCCATAATACATCAAAAGTAACAATACCCGATGCAGGTACAGTGGCGTCAGTAACTGCAGTTGCTGTGTAAGCAGTTGCGTTTGTTTGGTGAGTAAGTGTACCATAAGTTGAGTTGATACCCATTGAGTAAGTGTCTCCAGCTGTTAACCCGTTCACAGTATACGTGTAACTTACACCTTCCATAGGAGTGATTGCTGAATAGCTTTGAGCAAATACTTTACTGGTAAAACCAGCAAGCATCATGAAGAATACGATAATAAATAAACTTTTTTTCATTTTCTTAAAAATTTAATGTTAAACTTTCAGTTTTTAATTGTTTTATAATTCATTGAAATTTTATTCATTGTATATGTTTAATATGCATTAAATGCTCCCACAGCAGGCATCCTCCGTACGGTGGTTGTAGCGTTGTGGTTGTCGTTATTAGTCGAACTTTCGATACATCCTTCAACCGAAACATTACTCAATTGTAAGTTAAGGTCTACAATATCTTCGGTCTGGTTTTCAAGGTAGAATACCAATTCATACTCATCGTTGGCACTGTCAACTGTTATTGTTTGACTGATCACTTGCGGAGGATTATCTGCTAATAAATCGGTATTTGTTAGCGTGAGCGTGTAAGTGAATTCCCAGCCGAATGAGCCTTGGCTTACCCGTTCAATTATGAACACTACTCGAGAGTTTCCCATGCGGTAATCGTTGTCGAGCCCATTAAATCCTAAGGCGGTCTCGGTGTCGGGGCATTTAATTTCCGGGGTTGAGTTTACCTTAACTTCTGGAATTACATGATATAATGTTGCAGATTGTGAGATACTTGTGTCGCATGTGGCTATCAGCACGCAGCGAAAAAGGTGCCCTTCGGTAAGTCCGGGTTCATTAACAGTAAGTTCTGGGGTATTTGCCCCTGAATAATTTCCTCCCGATATGTTGCCCCATGTGTTTCCGTTGTCGGAACTAATTTCCCAACGGTAGCTTATATCCGATGATGAGGTTGCTACATTGAAAAGGGCGTTGGTAGCATTGGGGCAAAGCATTTGATCATCTGGCTGTTGTGTAATTATGGGTTTGTTGGGTTGAATTACATTAAGGGTTGCCGGGCTTGAATAGGCTGTACCACAGAAGGTACTTATGGCAGCCAGCCTGTACTGTCGTCCGTTCATTGCAGGTGACGAAGGGTTTATAGTAAGTGTTGTGGTTGTTGTTCCAGCATAGGGACTTGAATTTGAAAGGTAATTCCATGTGGTACCATTATCGCTGCTTTCCTGCCACCTAAGACTAGTGTGATTTTTTGCGTTACCTGTAAATTGTGCTTCTGTGCCATGGCAAACGCTTACAGAGACTGGATTTACTGTAATGGATGGAGGAGGAGTATTCACAGGAGTTAACGAAACAATGTTACTGTTGTTCATGGCATTTTTTATCGAGTCGGCACCCGAATATGTGGCTTTTGCCCGACGACGGTAAAAGGTTTTTGTCGCTGGTCGTTGGGCTTGGTATGTTGTAAATGTTTCGTTGCTTATGTTATAAAAATTTATACTATCGGTGCTGCTTTGCCATTGGTAGGTAATAGTTGCTCCGCCACCTTCAACCCACGCATCGTGAATGCTTATAAAGCCTTGTGGGTTTATACCGAGGCAAAGGACTTGACTGGCAGCAATTTCGCCAGGCTGAACACTTCCTGCCAAAATAATGTCTCCGCAGGCATAATTCGAAAGGTCGGGTGAATATTCCGGCATAGGGAATGGCGTGTAAAAAACTCCGGTTAAAGAAATTGTACCTGAGTTTTTGTCAAAGTGGCCTGGATTGCTTGTATTCGATGCGTCATAAAAATTTATGGCACCTCCAGTGTTTCCAAATATTGCACTACTGTTCCAGTTATTCGAACTATCAGAGACATAAAATCTTCCACTTCCGGTTACTATGCTTTGATTAGTAAGGTTTTGTGTACGAACAACGCCAGTTGGGCCGTTAAAAAATGTGCCATTTTGGTTGTGCCAATTTCCCAAAGGCAAGTATATTAATCCATAATTCTCGATGCTTTGGTTGTTTTGAAATTCTGCACCTACAGTATTTGAAAAGAACGAGCAATGGTTTTTCAGGCTACCTGATGAGTTAAAATATAAACGAGTACCCGTTACTTCTACTTTACCGTTGTTTGTAAATTGGTTTTGCCCAACATATCCTCCTATTGTCATCCAGCCTTCGTTTACTACGGTTCCTGTTCCTTGCATTTCTCCTGGAATACTAAGTAAACCATTGTTTTGCAATGTAATGGTTCCGGTATATCCTTGCTGAGTAACATCTGTAATTGTTGATCCGAAAGTCATTTTATTCTCATTGAAGATGCAACCGCTACCACTAACTTGTGAGGTGATTGTGAAAATTCCATCGTTGTAAATGTTCCCTCCATTAACGTTAAGGCTGCTATTCCATTGGATTGTCCCGCTGCAATTGAGAATGTATTTTCCTGCAGATATTTCGCTATTGTTGTAGACAGTTATTGTACCACCATAGTTTTCAATGTTTCCGCCAAATGCATTCGATATGGTTAACAAAGAAGAATAGTTACGTAGAGTCCCCCAAAAATTATTCATATACGAGGGATTGAATGTTGCCCCTTCAGCAACGCAAATCATTGTGTTCGTTAGGTTGTTTCCGTTAATTCCTCCCGTGAAATTTTGCCCGGCAGGGATAAGTAACATTCGCCCGGAGGAAAAATTATAATTTCCGCTTGGAGGATTCCCCGGAGTTCCTATAATGTCCGTTAAGCCGTTGTATTGGTTGAGGGTTTCCTGATATGTTTTACAATTTGATGAAGAAACAGAGCATTGAGCATGGCTCTGAAGTGACCAAAGTAAAATTGCGATAAAAAGAATCCCAATAATAAGTTTTCCTCTATAAAATAAAAATGTTATTCCTGAATAATTCTGCATCATCCCTACTTCCTGGAGCCCAATTTATTATTCAAAAAAAGTAAAGAGACATCGATGTTTTACTCTGTGTACCGATGATGTTGCAAGTTGGTTTTATTAATTGACTGATATAACAAAAACCTATAACAATGCAATTTCACTGTCTTTCACTAATTTTTTACCGTCGTAAAACTAGGAAGATTATTGTATTCGACCAACAGGATTTTGACGAAAGGCATAAAAGTGTTGATGAAACTCAGCATTATGTCAAGAACACTCGTTTATTTTATTTAATTATGATTTAAGTTATTATGAGCATTCGGATTTTATTTTTGTTCTAATTTTAGACTTCTTTTTTCTCATAAAACACTATGTTAGTTGCAGGGTGTTTTATAACGAACAGTTTATTAGATAATAAAGTAGATTATAAAAAAAGGCTGTCAGTACTGACAGCCTTTAACCTTCAAATTTCCATAAAAAAATAATCAATAAATATTTATTAGAGATTATTATCTGACATATATTTTTTGCGACAAGAAATCTTCTTTCAAATTGATATTCAATATATATAAGCCATTTATAAATTCATTAACCGGTACCACTGTTTGCTCTCCGGAAAACATAACTTTCTTTTTAAAGACCAGCCGGCCATAAATATCGAAACAACGGATTTCGCCTGCTGAATCTTCACAATAATTGTGGGCTATGTTGATACTCGAATTATCGATAGAATAACTGGCATTCATGTATTTTTTGTCGCTAAATTGAACTGACTGTGTAAGGGTTGTTACAGATATCCAGTTAAGGTTGAATTCTCCGGAATTGACAAAAAACCGGATTCTCTTTTTGCCTTCGGTCATTGGAGCCTCATACGATATGGTCTTCCAATTTTGCCATCCGCCTGTTGCAGAGATATTTCCCGAATGAATAGTGCTATGTGTTGTGTTGTCAACAAGTTGTAATTCAAAGCGACCTGATGCCTGTGTAGCTACCCGGTAATCGAACCGGAAAGTTCCTTTATATGGAAAGTAAACATCATAGTCGGTATAATCGCCGCTGTTGGCATAGCTCAGGTTTTTACCTGCGCCGGTATCGGTACAGGTTTCTAGTTGGAATCCATTATTCACTACAAAATCTTCAGCCTGAAATCGTCCGGGAAGCAGAAAAAATGTCGGAGCATTGTTTTCTACTTCCCTAAAGTCAAAAGGGCGGTAAGCGCTTTGATTGTTTGTTTTCAAACTTGTTCCGTTATAACTTAAAAACACTTTGTCGGCCGACATGAGAGTACCTTCGTTTTCAAGTACCAATATTTCCTGGCTTGTTTCGTGTGCATATACTTTCCCGATTTTTTTCAACGAATTGTTTACTTTCAACTGAAACTCGCTGCTTGCCGGAATCGATGACAAATCGTAACCTACATTAGTCGTAAGCAAAATCTTGTCTCCACTGCTGTTTGTTTTAATGTTCAGAATATCAGGGGTTATTGCTCCTGTCTGGACTGGCGTGTGAATTTTTATATAGTTGATGTTGAAGCCAGCATTGATAATGCGGAGTTTAAGTTTTCGGCTTCCTTGTTTCAGCACCACATTGGGAATACTCGATGTTCCCCAGTTGCTCCAGCCTCCGGTTGCCGGCAGGCCGATTTGCGGGCTTACAGCTACTCCGTCGAGTTCGAAAAGCAGTTTCCCATTTCCGCCTTGTGCAGCATACCTGACATCGATAGTGTATGCAGCAGTTTTTTCTATGTCGATGGTATATTGAAGCCATTCGCCGCTAACAGTCCAGCCAACACTGTAGCCATTGGTTTGCGTATCGTTGCAGGCTTCAATATCTACGCCGTCATTCCGGTAAACATATCCGCTATTCCAGGCTTCGAAATTGCCTGAGTCGGTGCGGTAATTTGCGGTATCGGTGTCGGAGTAGGCATATCCGTTTCGCCCCAAATCGTAATCGGTGGCAAAGATTGTTCCCGGAGCTTCGTGTTTTTTAAACGGAACGGTTTCGGTTGAGTTCACTTGCCTGAACATGGCATCAAGCACGTCGTAATGAATTATGCAGTTTTCAAGTTTCATCATTTCTACTTGTTCCATAATCCAAATTCGGGCTTGTTCTTCTGAAGGCTTTGCCCCGTTTCCTTTCCAATAGTCGAGCAGAGTTTGCCAACCTTGAGTTTTGGGTATGGTTACTGTTCCAGTTACCGAACCAATCTTTTTATATGGCCACCATGCCCAACCTATTCCGTTGCTCTCGACCAGGCCGATGGCATTGGTAAACCATGTGTTTGAATTTTCGCCCGATTCGCCAAGCCACACCGGAACGTTGTGTGTATTACGTAAATCAATAATTCCGCTGATCGATCCTTGTGAGTTGTTATTCCAGTATTTATGAAAACTCATAACCAAATTCCCATCGAAGGTTTTGGCGGCCGGCATCCCGTTATAGTTGTTTCCCCAGCAGTTCCCTTCAATAATCACAATATGGTTGTTATCGACAGTCCGTATGGCGCGGATAATGCTTTTGTAAAGGTCCCATAATGCGGTATTTTTATTGCAGCTGCAGCCATTCTGATTTCCAGCCTTATCGATGTCCCAATTAGGTTCGTTTATAAGGTCGTAGCCTCCAATCCACGGTTCGTTTGCATATCGTTCGGCCAATTTTTTCCATAATGATATGGTTTTACGTTGGTTTTCGGAGCTTTCCCATAACGAAGGTTTTTCGGGATCATAATCAGAGATGTTGGCATCTTTACCTTGTCCGCCGGGAGCAGCATGAAGATCGAGTATTAAGTAAATTTCATTTGCCTCGCACCAGTCGAGCAATTGGTCTACCATTTCAAATCCTTTTTCGAGCCAAGTGTCTTTTCCTGCAACTGGCTCATCTTCAATAGGAAGTGTGAAAAGGTTGTAGTGCATCGGGAGCCTGATTGAATTAAAACCCCAAGCAGCCATGGAGTCGATGTCTTTTTTCTGACAGTAATTTTCGAGCCAAGCAACGTAGAATTCTTCTGTAGCTTCTTCTCCAACCAGCTCTTCCAGTGTTTGTTTAATTTTGTGCTGGGTTCCGGCAAAATCGGCCGTTTCGAGCATGTAGCCTTCTTGCAGCATCCATCCGCCAAGGCCCATGCCCCTTAGTATTACTTCGTTTCCGTTGGCATCAACAATTTTCTTTCCAGATGCTTTGAGGAACCCGTTCTGACCGCTAAGTCCCAGTGTCGTGACTATTACGATGAAGATTGTTAGGTAAAATCGTATTCGCATATCGTGTTGTTTAATTGAGTTTTATAAATTTCGTTTGATATATCCCTCTTTCTCCTGTTGCAGAAATGAGGTATATTCCATTTTGAAATCGGGATACGTCGATGCTGTTTCCGCTTCCTTCGTACATTTGCTGCCCTTGATTGTTGAAAATGATGACCTTATTATAGTTCCTATCGAGAGTAAGCAACTGGGTTGCAGGGTTTGGCCAGCATTGTAATGGGAATACTGTGAGATAGTTTGTGCTGGTTATTTTGTTCTTCAATTGAATGGGTTGAAACTCGAAATAACCCGTACCGCTTGTCCCAAACATCCCGTAGTTGAAATAAATGCGAATGCTTTTTATGTGTTCGATATCGAAGCCCGAGGTGGTTCCGGTTCCGAAAATATGTTTGTATTCAGCATAATTTCCAGAATCATTCATGGGTTCAAGCTTAAACAAGTTATTGGTTTCAGATTTCCCGTTCTGGTCAATAAGGTCGATCCGCAAATTGGATGGAGCGCTGCCTTTTTCTGTTTTTAGATTGATAACCAAGCAACTGTTTTGACTAAGGTTTTGAGTTTCATCAAAAATGTATTCTATTGACGGGTTGTTGGTTGGTGTTTGAACCGAAAAGTTTACACGGAGGTTATCGTTGCCCACTTTCTCCAGTGTCACGGTATTTGTTGCCGTTTCATTTACTTTCCACGCTGTATTTTCGCCTGTAAAATTTTGAACGGTAAGTGGCGTTAACTCAGTTGTAAGCTTTACGTTCAGTGGGTTTGCATCAAGTGTGTCGCATGGGGTTTGTAGTTTTACCTTTACTGGCCCCGATGTTTCTCCCCATATAACATTTATCAAGTTTGTATTTTGCCCGTCAATTATTTGTACATCTTCAGGAAAATCCCAGAGGAAAGATGCATTCGATACTTGTTGGCATTCAAAACTTACCTCTTCGTTGGGCTGTACAAATTCGGGTCCGATGATTACGGGTTGTTGCGGGGCAAGGTTGTATACCTTCACATGTTCAATTTCCATGACGGCTTCGGTAATTGTACCGTCTAAACCTTGAGCACCTCCCCAAGAACCCCCGATGGCAATATTGAGCAACAAATGGAAGCGTTTGTCGAATGGCCATTCAGCGCTTGTTTTGTGCAAGTTCTGAAAAGTAAAGTAGCGCTTTTCATCAACAAAAATCGAGATATTTTCTGCGTCCCATTCCACCGCGTAATCATGAAATTCGGTGTATGCCGTTGGCTCCATAGTATTGCTTCCCTTTTGTGTGCCAAGGGTGTGATTGAATGCTCCGGTATGTATGGTCCCATAGATGCGGTTTACATCATAGCCAACATGCTCCATAATATCTATTTCGCCACTATTGGGCCAGTTGCCGTATGAAAAGTCTGTTGGAAGCATCCAAATTGCAGACCAGATTCCTCGTCCTGCGGGAATTTTCGCCCTTATTTCGATTCTGCCATATGTCCAATCGCCTTTTTGCCGGGTAACCAATCGGGCCGAGGACCAGTTTCCATTGGTTTTTATGGCTTTAATGAAAAGTTTCCCATCGGCCACCCAAGAGTTATTGCGGTTATTTGTATAGGTTTGTAGTTCTTGGTTTCCCCAGCCGCCACCGCCAACATCGTATCCCCATTTCGAAGGGTCAGGGGCACCTTCGTAGTTGAATTCGTCGCTCCAAACCGGGTCGCCACAAGTATTGGCCTGGGCATTGCCAAGAAGGCTGGTAAACAGTAGCAGAAGCAAGAAAATCAATGGTTTCATATTCGACATATTAGTGCTCATTATGTAGTCTTTTTTTGTACACCCTGACATAATCAACTTCCATGGCCACCGGGAAAATTGAATCGTTAACGCCTTGTTTTCCGCCCCAATCGCCACCCACAGCAACATTTAGCAACAGGTGAAAATTTTTGTTGAAAGGCCACACCATTGGGTCGTCGCTTTCTTTTTGGTATGTAAAATAGAGTGAGTCGTCCACAAAAGCATCAATTTGTTTTTCGGTCCATTCTAACGCATAAGTATGAAATTGAGAACGATTGGTTTTTAGTGTCATTTTGTTATTTCTTTCCGTTTTGATGGCGTGGTTATAGTTTCCGGTATGTACCGAGGCAACGATAGTATATGGGTCGAAACCAACATTTTCCATAATGTCAATTTCGCCGCTTTTGGGCCAACCGCCATATTCCCAATCGGTAGGAAGCATCCAGATAGCTGGCCAAAGCCCTCGTCCATCGGGAAGTTTTGCTTTAATCTCGAACCGCCCATAAAGCCAGTCGCCTTTTTGGCGGGTAGTTAACCGGCCCGAGGTATAATTGAAGCCATTTAGATCTTCTTTATTCGTGGTAATCTTTAGGGTTCCGTCAGATACCCATGTGTTTTCGCTTCGTGCTACGGTATAATACTGAAGTTCGTGATTTCCCCAGCCCCAGGCATTTCCTACGGTGTCGTAATTCCACTTTGCGCTGTCGGGAAGCCCGTTGTAATCAAACTCATCTGCCCAAATCAGTTCGAAGTTGTCCAGGCGCGATGCGGTTTTCTTTTGCTGGCTACCGCAGGCTGCAACAAGAAAGGCTACAATTAGCATTATACTAGCCAAAAACCCTATGTTTTTTACCCTTTTCATTTTATATCAGTTTTATAGAAGCACACGTAAAAACTTTCATATTGAAAATAACTAAGGCGTATTATTGTTTGCCCAAAATCAATTACGAAGTAATAAAATACTGAATTACAAGTCAAAAAAGGTAGATTAACAAAAACACATCGGGTAGTGTTCACAATTTCATCAATAGTACATCAGTTTAATCATAATTTGTTAAAAATCAAATTAATACTTTAAACCGACAAGATATAATCAATTAAGTTTTGAGTCCGTTCAATGTCTAATTTTCTGCGTAATCGGTAGCGGCTAATTTCCACACCACGGGTAGTAATATTCATTAGGGCGGCAATTTCTTTGCTCGACATGTTCATGCGTAAATAGGCGGCAAGTTTTAATTCTTTTGGGGTAATATCAGGATGTATTTCCCTGATTCGCTTCAGGAAATCTTCGTGAACCTGTTCAAAATTCGTTTCGAAAATTGACCAGGATTCATCGTTGCTTGTCTCCCGATCTATTTTCCTGATAATCATGGCAATTCTGTTTTTTACAAGTTCTTCTTTCAACTCGGATTGAATTTTTTGCAGATCAATTTTTATTTTATTCAGCTGTTTGTTTTTTTGCACAAGGTTTATTGCCGTGTTGGCCAATTCCTTGTCTTTATGAATCATCTCGGCATTGAGTTTTTCATTTTTCAGTCTGATGATCTCTTTTTCTGCCAGCAACGTTTCGTTTTTCAGTTTTTCTTCGCGTTCGCGAAATTCTTTTTGCTGAATTTCCTTTTCTTTAATTCTCGATTTTTCAACTTTTTTTAGGAAAAGCAATATAAGCAACCAAATAATTATGCTGGCTATAATGAGATATAATATAATGGCAAATAATGATTTATACCATGGTGGCTGAATGATGAATTCAAATGAACCAGCCTCCGATATCACACCATATTTATTTTTGGTACGAACGTTAAAAACGAAACTTCCGTCGGGGATGTTGGTATATTCTTTAACCGATTCTGGCTGCCAATCGGACCAATTTTTATCGAAGCCGACCAACTGATAGGAATATTGCGTTTCTTTTTTCCCTTCGAAAAATTGTGCTGAAAAAGTAAAGCGTAGCGAGTTATTCCTGTATTTTATTTCCGGTACATTTTTTTGACCGGCTGCATTTTTCCCAATATTCAACCCGGAATAAAGCAAGGTGTTTTCCCCTAATAACGAAACCCGGTTAATCGTTGAGTTGTAGCCTCTGCGGTAGTCAATTACCATTTGTGGGTTGTAATGGGCAAATCCTTTTTCGAGGGCAATGAGTACATTTTCTTCATCGATTACATTGAAATGAAAAAAACTACCGATAAACTTCCCTTTCAATTTGTAAAATGGGTACGAAACGTTTGAAAATGTACCATCTTCCTGTAGCCTGAGTACGCCACCTTCGTTGTTGGTATTGATGTACCAAATATTGTTTTTTTCATCTTCCTGAAGGTAAACTACGGGTTGATTATCAAACAACGAGTTATACTTTGTCGATCGTGAAAATGTGTTTGTATTGTAGTCGAACTGATATATTCCTTTTGGGGTAATGAGGAGGATATCTCCGTTTTTCATCCGTTTAATTTTGTTGAGATAATCGGAGGGAAGACCGTCGGCAGCACCAAATTTTCTGATTAGTTCCAAACTATCGAGATTTTGATTTAGCCTGAAAAGGCTTGCGCCTTTAAATGAGTGGCTAATCCACACATAACGATCTTTTAAACAAACCATTTCCTGGCAAGAGTAATTCACCCCTTTGATGTTTGTTATGTGTTCCATCTGGCCATTATTACACCGAAAAAGTTCAGCCCCGTTGTAGGTTCCTTCGATATAAACGTTTGGGTAGCCTGGCAATTCGTTTAGTGCCCAACACCCGGGCACTTCGTTTATTTGTTTTCCCCTGTTTCCTTCAATAAGAAAACACCCGTTATTGTGTCCGCAATATAGCTTTCCTTCAATTTGTTGCAGGCTCCAAACTTGTCCCGAAGTGTTCTCAACCATGTTGAAGTCGCTGGCATTTAAGGTAGCGCTCGAGAAACGTGCGGGATTACAATAAAAAAGGCCCTGATTGGTGCCAATATAGAGAAGGCCGTTATGAAGTATTGAAACATAGCCGGTTCCAAATTCGTAGTAATCCTGAAGCAAAGTAATAGGTGAGTTAATCTCAACATAATCAATACCATTGTCGAGGCCAAGCCAAAGGTTTCCATCAAGGTCGATATTCATACTGAGGATTGTGTTGTTTTGCAAGCCTTTTTCGCGGTTTATGCTTTGTACAATTTCTCCTTTTTTGTCACAAATTATCAGTCCGTTCTGAATTGTTCCGAAGGCGAAATGGTTATTGTCGATAACCTGGCTGGAATATATTTGATGTTGTTTTAGCAATGAATTAACGGGAGTGTTCCAGGCTTTCAGTGTTACCCCGTCGTAAACAAAAAGGCCATCGCTGGCAGTTCCTATAAGCAGTTCATCATTGTTAAGCGGCAGCACCGACCACACTTCATTCTGGATAAAAAAATCACCAGAAGGGATTTTCTTCAAATATCCGTTTCGATACTCCATCAAGCCATTGTTGCGGTCGAAAACATATAGATTTCCATTTACAAAATAGGAAAAATGGAAAATACTTCGTGGCAAAACAACTTCGATACTATTGTTCTGGTAGAAAAACATGGCCTCGAATGCCTGAAACATAATACCCCACGGGCCTTCATATATTTTCCAAATATCTCCAAAATTCCGATATTCTTCTGGGACAAGCGAAACTAGGGATTTGAAGGTCAGCTGCCCGGTAGAGTCGTTGCTGAAATACCCAAATTCGTTAAACGCCCCAGCAAACAGGAGTTGCTGAGTATCGGAAAAATGTAATGAACGTACATTTGACCCATTTGGAACGGCATGCAATTCCCAAAAACTTCCATCGTAGCGAAGCAAGCCATTATTATTTCCAAAATACATTATCCCGTTGCTGCCTTGTTCGGTACACCAGTTTTGAGTGCCAGCATTATATTGAGAGCGAGGATAATTCTGAATTGCCGGTACGCCAATCTCTTTCACAACCGCTTTCCCCGGAATTGTTTTCAATAAAAACAGCGATACAAGAACAAGAAATGGGATAAAAGCCAGCCGCATGGGTTGCTTTCGTGTTTCGATGTATTTTTTTGTTTCCATAATCATTGGGCTAAAAAGTATCTCAATATAATCAAATTTGAATTAATTATAATCAAGAATTTTGTATGGTTTCCGGAAACAAAATAGGGTTGAAAGAATAAACCTTTCAACCCGTTTTTTATATAGACAAAGTATTAATTACAAGTGAATTACTTCTCCATACGCTGCGGCGGCAGCTTCCATAATTGCTTCGCTCATGGTGGGGTGCGGATGTATCGTTTTGAGCAGCTCGTGACCGGTAATTTCGAGCTTTCGGGCTACTACAAGTTCTGAAATCATTTCAGTTACGTTCCCTCCAATCATGTGAGCCCCCAAAAGTTCACCATATTTTGCGTCGAAAACGAGTTTCACGAATCCATCTTTCATTCCGGCAGCACTTGCTTTTCCCGATGCAGTGAATGGAAATTTTCCAACGTTAACTTCATACCCGGCTGCAATGGCTTTCGACTCGGTAAGCCCAACCGATGATATTTCAGGCGAAGTATACGTGCATCCCGGAATATTCCCATAGTCGATGGGGGTTGGATCAAGTCCGGCAATTTTTTCTACACAGCAAATTCCCTCTGCAGAGGCCACATGAGCAAGAGCTGGGCTGCCAACAATGTCGCCAATGGCGTATACCCCCGGAACATTTGTACGGTAAAATTCATCTACTTTAATTTTGCCTTTTTCGGTTATTATACCTAATTCGGTCAGCCCAATTCCTTCAATATTTGGAGTAACCCCCACGGCCGAGAGTACTATTTCTGCTTCGTGAATTTCTTCTCCCT
>ENA-UPTA01003050-UPTA01003050.1-activated-sludge-metagenome-genome-assembly--contig:-NODE-3050-length-16769-cov-8.256252_pt1 | contig 16769 bp, 24 predicted proteins | sample MGYA00238184_ERZ773361 | MGnify/ENA primary metagenome ERZ773361 (study PRJEB29100, sample SAMN05720205) | activated sludge metagenome | isolation source: anaerobic digester from wastewater...
AAACAACACCGGATATAATAGTACAGAACATCGTGGTTAAGCAGGTTAACCGCCGAAGCAGCGACATAAGCACATGGCGCGAGGCCATTAAGGCAGCCGAGAGCCAGCAAAACCCCACCCGGGTGAAGCTCTACGACCTATACGACGACATTATGCTCGACGGACACATAGAGGGCGTGTGGGGCAAGCGGCGCGACGCTATTGCCAACAGAACGCTTGTGTTTGCTAAGGATGGAGCGCAGGACGAGGAGATTAACAAGCTGCTGAACTCGCCCGACATGGGAGGCCTTGTTAAGGATCTGCTCGACAGTATCCTGTATGGCTACTCGCTTTTGCAGATTAACAGCATAACCTACAACGACGACGAGGAGCGCTATGTGATTGACTACGACCTTATACCGCGCAAGCACGTACACCCCGAGCGCGCATTCAGGTGCATCAGCCGCGACCAGCAACAAGCTACCCGCGACTGGCTGTATATGGAGCCGCCGCTGAGTAAGTACATGCTGTGGGCAGGCGACGGAGGCATGGGCCTGCTGATAAAAGCCGCTCAATATGTAATCTACAAGCGCGGCAACTTTGGCGACTGGGCACAGTTTGCTGAGTTATTCGGGATGCCATTCCGGGAGGCCCGCTACGACGACTACGATGATGCCACCCGGGTGAAACTCGAGCAGGCAATGGAGGCTTATGGCTCGGCAGCCTATGCCATACTACCCAAAGGCGCCGACTTTAAGATGCATGATGCCGTAAAAGGGACTGCCGGGCAACTCTATAAACTGCTGCACGATTCATGCAACGCTGAAATAAGCAAGTGCGTACTGGGTAACACGCTTACTACCGAGCAGGGCGAGAACGGAGCCCGGAGCCTTGGCGAGGTGCACCAGGAGGTTGAAGATGCCAAGCACAGCGCCGATGCCAAGATGATACTCGACATCTTGAATACCAAGTTTAAAGCAATTTTAAAGGCCTTTGGGTTTAATGTGGCAGGCGGCTACATCAACTTTGAGGAGGGCGGCACCAACTGGGACGCGCTTAAGAAAAAGTGGGATGTGCTCGACAGTGTTAGCGAGAAGGTACCTGTATCGGATGACTACATTTATGAGGAAATGGGTATCCCGAAGCCGGATAATTACGACGAGCTGAAGGCGGCCATGCAGACCACCGATCAGCTTCCGGATCCTGATGCTTCAGGGAACAAAAAATTAAACGCACCGGCTATACGTAAACTCAGCGCTTTTGGCAGGATACTCGATTTTTTCGTCTGAGGGCGACCTTTAAGCGTCGCCCGCGGATAAGCATCGACAACCTTGATGCGCTTTACTTTAACAGCGATAATCGCGTTTTTTTGTCTGCCCTCAGTACGTTTCCTTCGGTAGCTTATCTGGCTTATAAGACAGCCGTCAATAAAGCAATCGACAGCATAAAGCCGGGCGACACCTTTAACGACGACATATTCAAAACATATTCAGATAACTTTTCGGGCATTATAAGCAACATGCTTAGTGGCGATAAATACGCGGCTAAGTACAGCGAATTATTACTTAATGTCAACAGGTTTGCAGCATACAAAGCTTATCACGCAACTCAGCAAATAGCTCGACAGTGGGCTGATGCTGATGGCGTATTGCGAGACGTTAAACAGTATAAAGAGGCCGCTAAACGAGTAGCCAACAAATTCAACCGTTACCAGGTAGCGGAATATAACACGGCCACGGCACGTGCCAGAACCGCTAAGCAATGGATTGACTTTACCAGTGACGAAATAAGGGTGGAGCTGTATCCAAATTTAAAATGGCTGCCCAGCCGTAGCGCCGAGCGCAGACCTGAGCACATTGAGTTTTATGACATAATTCGGCCAAAAACCGACTCATTCTGGAATGATAACCAGCCCGGTAACCTGTGGAACTGTAAGTGCGACTGGGAAGAAACCGACGAGGGAACTACCGATAAGCCCAAACGGGCTGCATCTGCTCAGCAAGGTCTGGAGGGTAACCCCGGAGAAACAGGCGAGATATTTACCAAGGAGCAGGTGTATTTTAAAGCTGCTCCTGCTGAAGCGCAGATCCCTATCAGTCAGGCATACTACCCCGACCACATTGGCAAATTCAGAATCAACGCGTTGGCTGATAAATCAGAAATTGTTGATAATGTGGCCACCGGTAGAATTTTAATAGCTCACGAAAGCAACATGCAGCTGGTGATTAACCCGCATATAAGTGGCAAGAGTAATCCTGAATTTACAATTAATGGCTCAATTGCTGACGCGAAGAGAATAAAGGGTTACAAGGGAATTACTTCGGGGTTTGTAAAGGCCAAGGAACAGGGCTGCGACGCTGTTATTATTGACTTTAACAAGCATTTCGATCCCTCGAGGCCATTGAATGTAAATAAAATTACAGGTCGATTGTTGTGGCGGATAAACGATTTTACCACCGAAGAGATAAAATCATGCTATTTAATTTTTGGTAGTCGGGTTGCAGTTATTAAACGCGATGATATGATTAAAAACAAAATTGTTGAGATTATAAAAGGGCTAAACCCCTAACAGTTGCCTGTTAAGGGTTCAGGTGTCGCCTTGATACAATCGCAGCGAGACAAAGATAAGTATATTTTATGAAAAACAAAAAAATATTTTTTCAACATGCTAACAATCAGCTTCGAACAATTTGCCGCTGAGGTAAGACGCAACCGGGTACAGCTCGACAAGCTTCTAAACCGTGAGCTGCCGGCTATTATCGGACACGAAGCTGTGAAGCACTTTAAAGCCAGCTTCCATGGCGAGAGCTGGAAGCGCGAGAAATGGAGTGAGGTACAGCGCCGTAAAGCTACGTGGATCCGTGGCGGTAAGGTTATCGATAACCCGACTCAGGGTGCCAGGAGAACTAGAAAAATTTTGAGAGGTAACACAGGCGACCTAGGTAGATCGCTGCAGTACTCCGTAGAAACAGGCAAGGTAACAATACATAGCGACCTAATATATGCCGCTGTGCACAACTTCGGACTTCGTGCCGGACGCGGCAAGGGCTTTATTATGCCACAACGGCAGTTTATCGGCGATGATCCGGAGCTGATTAAGCGAATTGAGGAGATGATAAACGAACGACTTAACCAAATATTCAACGCATGAGACGACAATTGTATCTCGACATTAAAAACTGTTTGAAAAGTGTTTTAAAACCTGATAAAACCCAGATGTTCGAGCATTTCGACCTGTGGAACCAGCAGGTAGATTTTTTGGAGCAAGAAACCCCATTTAAGTTTCCTGCAATTTTCGTCGAATTTTTACCTATTGTGTGGAATAAAATGGGCTATAACAAGCAAAACGCCGACATAAGCTTGCGGGTGCATATAGTAAGCCGGTGGCACAGCAACTCAGCCGACTATAACCCGCAGGAATACGACGCACTAGAGTACCTCGAGCTGGCCGATATTGTAAACAATGCACTTACCAACTTTGCCACTACCTCGGGAAACCGGTTTATGCGCACGCGATCCGAAATAAACCACAACCACGAGACCATTCTCGACAGCATCGAGGAGTTTACCTGCAATGTGATCGACATTAGCGGGTTCCCCGAATATGTGGCGGTGAATAATGTGGTACCAGTAATAACAACTAATAGCAATCACAATGTGTAACAAAAAAAACCTGCAGTACTCCCGAGTTGCAACCGTATAAGTGCGACGAGGTAAAAGGATGTGACCAGTGCGACTCTTACAAACCTGTGCAGTCCGACAGTAGCTTGCCAAGACGGTGTCAGCTTAATCTTAATACGCCCGCCGAATTGGCCATAAGAAACGCAATAAGCGAGGTCGAGAAGCTACCGGCTGACATCATATTAACCGACGCGATTATTCAGCTTGCCAGCGCCTTGAAGTTGGTTGCTGATTACGTTGACGCACACGGTAATGGTTAACGTGTATATAAATGCTTTTTCAATTGCATTTATATACAGTTAACCATATGGTTCTTTGACATACTGATACATCAAAAAACACCCGCCTCGATGCCGGGGCGGGTGTTTTAAAATTGCTTTAAAATGCAATTAAGTTTGCGTTTTATGCAATGTTATTGGCATTGGATGGAATAAACTTAGTTGGATATGTGCCTCCCGCCTTGACAATAATGTTATAATAGCGCTCTCTCATTTCCTGCTTCAGCAACTCATGGTTCGATGCAGATGCGTAGTATGGACTCCCGATCCAGTAAAAATATAGAGCCCGGTAGTAGTTCCTCAGGTAGCCGTCGCGATCGCCTACTAATAGACATATCTCAGCCTCATGCTCAGCGTCAAGAAACGAGTATTTATGCTTGAGCGTTTTGCGTATCGTTATGAGTTGTACAACCGCAACAAGCCAAGTAGCCAGAAGCGCGACGCTAAAAATTACCTCTAAAATAGAAAAGTCAGTTGTTTCCATGATACTATATTTTAGTTAAACATTCTTTTTCATTAGCTCTATTATAAGCTTTTGCGCTTCAATTAACTGATTTTGCAAGGCCTTAATTTCTTTTTCGTTTTTTATGCAATTTTCGCATACCTGCATTTCATTAAATGGGTCGTACATTGTTTTAACCGACTCAATTGCGCGCTTATTTATAATCATATCACCATCACCTGTCAATAGCCATGTGGGATTTATATCTGGGAATACTGAGATTATTTTCTGTAAAACATCTCCTCCTACTGAACCATTTGTTCTTATAAGCTTACCAATATAACCGTTCGACGCTTCAATTTTCTTGTCAAATTCAGTCATGCTAAGGCCTTTAGATTCTATTAGTTGCGCTATTCTTTGAACAATTTTCATCAATAGAGAAAATAATCTGTAAATAATTTGCAAATACAGAAAATAGTCTGTATATTTGCCCTAATTAACGACAACAAAGAAAACTAAAAAAACGATATGATGGAAAAAAACGATAAAACTATTGCCGAAGTGCGTCGCGAGAAGGCCAGAGGAACTAGCCTATACTTCAGAACTGCAGCAAAATTCGGGGTAACGTACACCTACGTGGCAGAGCTTGCACGAGGCAAACGCCAGGGAACCCGCGGTAAGGGAAAGCAAATAAAGGAGTTTTTGCTGAGTGAACTGTGTAATAATTAAATACCATGCTCCATGAATTCCCTTCAGATATACTCTCACCCCGATTTTGGTAGCGTACGCACCGAAATTGTTGCCGGCGATCCGTGGTTTGTATTGGCTGATATATGCAAAATTCTTGGACACACAAATGCCAGCGTTGCCGCAAAAATTTTAGACGATGACGAGAGGGGTAAGAAAAGTTTAGGGCGTGATTATCAATCGGTTGGATATAGTGAGGCTTGGTTTGTTAACGAAAGTGGCCTATACAATCTTATTTTCAGGAGCAATAAACCGGAGGCAAAACTATTTCGCAAGTGGGTAACCGGTGTAGTTCTTCCGTGTATCCGTAAAACCGGTCAATATTCGGTGCCACGCCTGAGGCCCGAGCTGGCAATACCGGATAATATACCCAATCTGCCACGCAATCATACATTCAACACCAAAATTATAGTGGTAAACGACTGCCCGGTGCGCGAGGTTAAAATAAACAAGGTACCCTACTACTGCATGATAGACGTGCTAAAAGCTGTTGGTATTGCAACACACGCACGCAGTCAATTGTGCAACGAAATTTACCATAAATTCACATTTAAAATTCGTACAAAAAGCAACGGACGCCTTACCCGATATATTACTACAGAGGGTCTAAGATTGTATCTGTCGCGTTCCAATGCTTCCAAATCAAAGAAGTTTCTGTCGGCATTTCTTGCAAAGGTAGAGGGCGTAAATAAAATTGACTTCGACCGCTTCCTTGATGTTATCGTAAAAACGCGAGACGAAAACGACAGGTCATTTTTACTTAATACTTACAAAACACTAACAACTAACTAATGGCCTACAACCGTGTAAATAAGCTCCGCACCTACCAGCTGGTTCTCAACATAGTGAAGCAGCACTATATCGAGGGAATAACAACCTACAAGGGCATATTCGAGGCGCACGTTAGGCCTATTTACCCCATGAGCTATCAGCGCTTCATAACCATAATCAATACGCCCAACATCGAGAAAACCATAGCAAGCGAATGTGAGCGCCTTGGCAAGGAAATTCCGGGCCGTAGAATCGAAGATAAACACCAACTAAAACTATTCGAAAATGAGCAAAACTGAAATACCTGAAGAATATATCCACGCTTATATTAGACGTGAGCAGGAGCCGAAGTATAATAAGGAATTCGTTCAAAAAATTAATGAAGCCGCCCGCGAAATTGAGGAAGGTAAAACAACAACGATAGACGGAAAATTCGCTTTCGAAAGCTTCCGCTTTATTGAGCGCAACTCAAACGTAACTCACCAAATCCATAACAATATGCAAGTAATTCAGTACGATCCCAGAACCAACTCTATCATTTATAAGAGTGATGGAAGGCCGCGTGCCGGTATTATCGGCGGCATGGCTGATGGCGCGTTTAAGCGCGCAGTAGAAAACGAAATCGAGCGTTTGAAACGCAATGCAACAGCGCTAAGTTCATGGCTGTGGAACCCTCGCAATGTGAATAAGCCCGATTGGATGAGCCGGAAGCGAGAGTACAACGCTATTCAGGTGAAAATTGAAGTGGCTAGAGCAAAGCTTAGCGGCGCAAAAAAAGGAGAAATTCAGGAGATAAGTATGCCCAAAAATCCCGCCGCCTTATGCAAATAAAAGTATATCTCGCCGGCCCTGTTACTGGTCGCGATCCTCACGAAACCGAGCACCTATTTGGCATCGCTGAGAAAGCGGTTCGAAATCTTGGTCTCGAGCCAGTTAACCCTCTTAAACTCGGGTGCGAAAACATGAACTGGCACGACGCCATGAAGGTATGCCTGAAGGCTTTGGTCGATTGCCACATGATAACCATGCTTCCTGGGTGGGAGGAGAGCGACGGCGCGCAGCTTGAAAACCACGTTGCAAAACAACTTAACATTAATAAACTTAATCTCACTCAATTATGACAAAGCAAGCAATTGATTTATCCAACCTTAGCGCCGCCGACCTGGAGGCAGCACTTAAGGAAAAGCGCGACCAGGAACGCCGCGAGCGTGAAGCTCGCAAGGCTGAGTATGAAGCTGAGCGGCATGACCTAGTCATGCGGCTTGTTAAGCGAGCTCAGGAGCTGTCTGAACAATTAACAGAGTTCAAAACAGTTGCCGTATTGCAGCTTGATGAGTTCCGTAAACGTGCAGATGAGTATGGCGACATTCGCAGCAATAGCAAGGGCGGTTTCAGCATACGTAATGCTAACGGAACCTATAAGGTAGCTTACGAGCGCAACGTGGTTAGCGAATACGACGAGCGCGCCGATATAGCTGAGGAACTTCTCCGCGACTTCCTGGGCGACATGGTGAAAAAGCGCGATGCACAAGCCTACGAGGTAATTACCGGATTACTCGAGCGTGGTAAGAAGGGCGACTTCAACCCTGCTGCGGTTAATGCCCTCCTGAAAATGAAGGATAAGTATTCCGACCAGCGTTGGGTTAAGGCTATGAACCTATTTATTGAAAGTTTTAACACCCGCCTTATCAGCATGAATGTTTCATTTTTTAAGAAAAACAGCATGGATAAGGACGTTCTAATACCGCTTACATTCGCATCGATTGAACCCGAAGTTACACCTAATACCAACGGCCATGAAGGAGCTTAACACAGACAACATGAGGTCGTTCGGTTCAAGAACCTACTCCGGTATCCCCACCATTAATGTGTGCAAAAAAGGAGGCTTCTCGATGTCTAAGCTTGCCGCTGCACTTCTCGACACGCCACACTTAGGCTGTAAGTTTTATGTTGTAGATGATAAGCTGTATGTATCGCCAAGCGACGACAACAATGCATTCCGCTGGCGGTCAAAAGAAACCGGAGCAATGATGCAAAATACAACCCTTGCAAAGCACCTATTAGATATGGTTGACAGTAACTTATACTCGGCCACGCTCGAAATTTTCGATAAGCCCAAGGATGGCATGTACGAAATTAACATTAACCGCCCGCTGCGCATAAAAAAAGGCGCTCCGGCATAGTTCTTTGGCAGTCGGGACAGACCGACACTGGTGGGAGTAGCTTAATTGGACAGAGCAGCGTGCGGCACAGGCCGGTAACACGATCGGTTGCAGGTTCGAACCCTGCCTCCTACACAACGGACGCCGAGGGCTGGAAAGAAAATAAATGCCCCACAAGTTCCTTGAATGAAATCGACACGTTGCCGCGAAACGAGGCCCGAGCGGGGGCGGTACCCCCGTGTTTTTTAAAATAGCTTAAAAATGCATTATGCAATCGAAATACTCAAAATTAAGCGCCGCGATATTCAGCAACAAATGTCGCACGCGCGCCGTTGCGGCATGACAATATATCATCCTGAGTATGAATCATTGCAAGGCAGAGTAAATAGTATTAATGATGCCATAAGGCTGTTACAGCTCGACGGTATAATATATAATAAGTATGCAAAAAACACAATTAGCAAGGGGTAATGACGCAAAGCTGCTCATTACCATTACAGATGAGCTTACTGGACAACCGGTTGATGTATCAGTATACGATCGAATCGATGTATTTCTTGGTCGCAGCGGCTCGAAAGAAGCTAGCATACGCTGGTCTAGCGGTGATAACGATTACGGCGATGTTACCATTGAAGATGGTGACGGCCAAATATCTGTAATAATCAACCGCGACGACACTTTTACCATGGGCGACTTCGAATACTTCTACACAGTAAAGTGCTGGCGCACCGACGACGATTATCGCGCAGGCAATGCCGCAATAAGTAGCCGCCCGGTTTATGTTTTCGAAAGCGTACAACAGTTCGACTCAATAATAGGCGAATGATTAACGTAACGACAACGGCATCGTTAACATGGCGCGTAACCACAGCCACACAGCTCGTTACCGACAGGATCGTGTCTACAGCTACGCTGGCAGCTACTATCTACACACAGGCGCAAATAGTAGCGCCCGAGGTGGCAGGGTTGGCTAACTACGATCGTCGCAGCGACTATACTGGGCTTAAGGTTTACATGGCCTACGCTCCTAAAGGCAGCACCGACGATCAGTCTGTATGGACGATAACCGTAATAACAACAACAGCAACCGGAGAGGTTGAAAGTACGCATATGTATGTAAACGTCAAATGGACAGAAAGGGAAATATTATGATATCAATAAGCGCTGCAATCAGCATTGATCATGACAGACAGGTTCTTGTCATAGTAATAGATAGAGGTGGAGGTGTAATGGAAAAAAAAGTAATAACAAGCGATGAAAACCATGAAGCCAGCGAGGCTCAAATGCTTCAGAATATTACCACTCTAATACTTGATAGTTTTGGCAACTAAGTATTATACTGTATCGACTGGCAACTGGTCATCCGCTGCTAACTGGAATAATGGAACCATTCCACAAGCAGGCGATAACGTATATGCTAACGGTAAAACCGTAACCATAGACCAAAACATAGTTGTTGCAAAGATAAGTTCTGAGGTATGCCCTGACACTGGCGTAGGTGGTGGAGAATTTAGAATAACCACTGATAGAACAATCGTTGCGAATATAATAACCGGATCCACCCAATGCGTTCAGATAGCCACCTCAAATATTACGCTGGTGCTTGCTGGAGATATACACGGGGGTAACGGCACATCGGCCCGGGGCTTATATATTAACCAGGCTAATATAAACATTAATATTACTGGAAATGTGTACGGAGGTACAGGATCCGTCGGCGCTTATGGAATAGTTATGTCTTCAAGTTACACTAATATATCTATTAATATAACGGGGACGGTATATGGTGGCGTAGGCAGTAGGGGTGTTGTCATACAGTCAGGCGTTGTCAATGTCGTGGGATTTGTATATGCAGATTCGTTCAGCGCTATTGTAGCCGATACTATTAACATAATAGGCGAGGTGTGGGGCAGCTCATCCGCTACCGCAATAGCGGAATATACATCGGGCGCCGGCATATGCAGCATTGCCGGCCTTGTATATAATACCGGCGCTAGAATGGCAATAACGACAACCAGAGTTGTTATGTCAAACGAAACACTATGTGGCTGGCGATTTTATGATATAGCAGATACCAATGTTATTCTTTATTCAGAAACGTATATTGCTCTTCCACAGGAAACTGATGTAAGAGTTGGGGTTGCGTATGGTATTACTCGAGCTGGTAAATGCGCTGTTCCGCCAAAGGCATCGGTTTCGCTAAATGTACCGGTTGACAATACGGTAGGCGAGCTAGTTACCGCAACCACACCTTCAGATTTCATTACAGCCTTAAAAGCCGATGCGCTCGGGCTGCGGCTTGCCGAGTGCAGCACCGTAGATAATACTGCAGATATTCTCGAAGCGATTGCAGCCATACCCACACCAGATCCCGGGGCGAGCCCCTCGGAATTCGTTGAAGCCCTAAAAGCCGACGAGCTGGGAGCTCGACTTAGTAATTGTAGCACAGTAGCAATAACCGGCGCACAGATAGCCGGTGCAACTCCTCCCGAAGCATGAGTCCGACAGCGCAACATATTATCGTCCGTAAAAATGGCAAGCTCACACAGGTGTGGCTTTCGGAGCCGTATGTTGTAAGCACTTGCGGGGTAAGCTCCGAATATTTGATGAAAAAACGAACAGTATGTAAGTCGTGGAATTATACAAGCATTGCTGGAGTAAGATATTACGAGTACTACAGCATCCCCGATAAGACTCCGGCATGCTATCGAAGTAAGCTGCCCACATTCGACGAGCTTATCGAGGCTATTGAGCCTGCAGCTGAGCGCGACAATGACTACAGCAGTACGTTCAGCCGGGCGCTTGTTGATGCTGATAGGTACACCTATATATATAAGAGCGAGCCAGCCGATAGGCGCGACAAGCTTGCTGCCGCAGCTTCAATAGTAGAGGCCACAGTATCCTATATCACGGCCACATCTTACAACACACGCCGGAGCGACCTGTTCGAGCGTATGGCCTCGCTTGCCGAGTCTAATAACATTACCTATTTGCCTCATAATCACAGGCGCATCAAGGAAAAGGTAATGAACCGGCTGGCCGGTCAGGCTATTGACGAAGTAATTAAGGCCCCACGATCGGGCAACGATAACGCGGCCAAGTTCCGCACCGACGACCAGCTTAGCGAGTGGATATTCCAGCTCGCCAGCAACCCACGAAACTTCTCAGATGCATATATATGCAGGCAAGTTCAGCAACTATGCAGCCTCTCCGGAAAGCCTGCCCCGAGCAGCGAAACAATACGCGCTAAGCTGAACGAGCGCAGCACGCTATACCTCACATCGGTAGAGCGGCACGGCTCTGGTACGCGAGAGGCTGCAGCCTATGAAGCTTATATACCCATTGCCCGGGCGCCTTTTGCCGGTGATTGCTGGCAGATAGATGCCACCAGGGTGAATATGATAGCCCACGAGCGCGACATAACGGCGCCCGATGGGGTAACTAAGAAGGTGCTGGCCAATATAATGGTGTGCGCTGTGCGCGATGTTCACTCAGGCCAGTGTCTTGGCTACTCCTTCGACTATGCCGAGTCGTTTCTAATGTACTTTAACGCCCTGAAAATGGCCGTTCAAACGGCTAACTATCTGCCTTACGAGCTTGTAACCGATAAGTTCCCCGGGCACAATAAAGCCGAGGCGGTGGCGCTAATCGACACCATTAAGTTCTATGGAGTGAAAGTTACAACCAGCCACAAAGCCACCGGTAAGGCACAGCTCGAGCGCTGGTTCAACACCATGCAGCAAATTGAGATGCAGGGCAACGACTACTACTATGGAGAGGGCATACGCAGCACCAGGTCGCACGCCCATCCATCACCCGATCACCTCGAGCGCATGCGCAAGCGTGCTAAATCGGAGGCGTTCAACCTGCAGGATGTAATTGATATGTACTCCGCTATGATTGAGGCCCACAACCATCGCAATTACAGCGAATATAGCCGCAAGCTTAAGCACCTGAGCGACAGCCCTGAGGGCGTTCACGGCAAGAGCGAAAAACCGAACGTAATACATGTAAACGACCGACAAATCAACCACATATTCGGGGCGAAAACCGACGTTAAGATAGCCGGTAATGGAATATTCAAGGTTACTCTGCGCCACATCGATCACTACTATACTATCAGCGATTATAACATAGTTGAACAAAACGCCCGCGTATGCGTGAGCTACGATCCTGCGGATATGTCGAGTGTCTGTATCTATAAGAGGCTGCCGGGCACTACATGGCTTCATTTCCTCGCCCGCTGCGAGATGTTCGAAGCTCCGCAGGTGTACGGCCCGCAAGCCGAAATTAACCGGCTGGCTGAAGCTAAAAAACAGGCTAAGGATTTTAACAGCAAAAGAGCTGAGCGACTTGCTAATCTTAAGGGAGAACCGATTGAAACCGAAGAAATATACGAGGCTGAGGAGGCTGTACTGATGGGGCAGCATACCATGAAAAAAGCAGCCTGCGGCTACGAAGATATCGAACTCAATATTTCACAAAGCATATTCACTCAAGTACGAAACAATAACCAAAACTACTAAACACTATGAGAACCAACAAACAGAACGAACTAATCCGACTCCTGAACCAGGAGCAACAACGCCACGGCAGTTATAACCGCCTTAGCCGGGTGCTCGGTGTAAGCAATGCAACGGTGAGCAACTGCGTTGCCGGTAAATGGAACCTTATCTCCGACGAGATGCTCGACAGCCTGCTCGCCAAGCTTGGCGGCGACTCCCGGGCCGACTGGATCGTAGCCGACACCATTAACGTAAGGCAGATGCACCATGTAATTAACACGGCCCGTCAGAGTAGAAGCTTCTGGGCCATAAGCCATAAGGCGGGATCGGGCAAAACTGCAGCTATCAGGCTATATGCACAGCGCTTCCCGCAGGGCGTGTATGTTATTCAGGCTCAGGAGTGGACTCAGCGCCAGTTCATGGTTCAGCTGTGTCGGTCGCTCGGTATTGAACCGGCAAAAGGCTATAATAGCATTGCCATGATGCTCGACCAGGTGGTTGATTACTTCATAGCACGCACCAGTGAGAACCCTATACTGATAATTGATGAGGCTGATAAGCTGAAGGACTCTGCCAAGCGTATGATTATACCGATATACAACCGGCTTGAGGATCAGCTGGCCTGTGTATGGGCAGGAACCGAAAACCTTGCAAACGAAATCAGGCGCGGGGTTCGCTCCGCAAAAAAGGGCTTCGATGAAATCGACAGCCGTTTTGGTCGAACCTATATAAGCCTTGTGGGAGCTACCATTCGCGACTGCGAAGCAATATGCCAGGCTAATGGTATCGACGATAATCAGGTGGCCTCCCGAATATTCGCCGACAGCCGTCCGGTAAGCGCCGTAATGGGCGGACATAACGTTAAGGTAGTTGAAGATATGCGCCGGATTAAGCGATTAATCGTTGCCGAAAAGGCGCTAAATTCACAAAACCAAATGAAATTGCAATTTGCTGAATAAATACCGTATGTATAATAATTTAGCAAAATATCTAATTTCATTAAAGCAGGGTCTAAAAAACCAAATGTGCACTTTTGTTACAGTTTTAGTGTTAACAAAAACAGTGGTAATAAGAGTGGTGGTAAAGGTGGTAACCAAATGTACACTTTTACCACCATTTAAAATGTGCTATTTATTAACTCAATCATCTCAAATAATTATTAATATTAACCGTATTAATCAAATAAGTTTATTTTATGGAAAATAGTGTATATTCACACTTTTGGGCGCTGTATAATAAGCTTCCCGGGCGCTATGATGGTCTTAAGGAGGAGCTTATACGCCAGTTCACTGGCAACAGAACCGAGTCGCTGCGTAGCATGCAGCCGGATGAGTACGGCAGGCTATTGGCACACCTTGGAGAGTTGCGCACGCAGGAGCCAGCCGGCAGCAAGCGGGTATGGAGCAATATTAACATAGATCGCTGCCGTAAGCGCGTTATAGCGGCTATATGTGGCTACTATCAGGTGTCCGGGCAAGAATATAGCATGAGGATGGTGCTAGCAACTGCCTGCAGAGCGTCGCGATGTGGTGATTTCAACCTTATTCCGGCTCAGGAGTTACACAGGGTGTACAACACATTTACCGCCAAGCAGAGAGATTGCAACAGAGCAGTGCGTAATAGTGTACAAAAGCTGTCTCAAATAGCTTTAAATTAGCCGCTATGAGCCTTAAAATTAACGTTTTCGGTGCTGTTTTCGGTGGATATTACGCCGGAATTAACCCTGAATTAACCTAAGTTAACATTCTTAACCCGGAGTTTTAGCATTTCGACAACTCTTAACGGCTTGATATTCAGTTATTGAGCCGTTTTTCTTTATTTGCACATTTGGTTTTTGCCCCCTTAAATAAGGAAAGGTATGCGGTTGTTAACGTTAATAAGTATTTTTATGTATATAGCGGAGGGAAGGTTTTTCTTAAAATAATTTTAGCTCCCTTTACCTATTTTACGTCATTATTCTGGATTAAAGCAAGGGAAATTACTCCGATAGAGTATGAAACTTGCAATTACGATGATTTGTGTAAAGGACATACATATGATAAGCAAATTCTTATTGAAGCTAAAATCTGGTGTAAGCGCGACCGGATAACCGATACTGTGACGATAGTTGAAAGTTTTCCTGATGCAATAAAATTTAAAGATTACAAAGTAAAAGTTAAAAGAGGCGATGTTGAAAAAGTAATTCATGAGGTGAAAACGGAAAACAGTCAATCATATCATGTATTTAAAATTGTTGGCGATGATAATATGTTTGAAGGTAAGAACAAAGTGTGGATAATTATGGATGTTGCTATTACACCAACGGAGGAATATTATAAAAATTGAAATTAAATTTGATTAAACAAATAGTGAAAAATTATATGAGATTTTTTCCAGTTGTATTACTGATTACAGTTTTGATTGGTACATTTAATAGTTGTAAAAAGATTACAGGAACCACACGGTGCCATTTAGATACTCCAATTGTTATTGGAACAAGTATTGTTGTTAAATTATCAATTGAAGAATTAAGTAGTGAACTGCATTTACAGTATGGATTTTGCTATAGCACCACAAATGTTACTCCTTTGCTGAGCGATCCTAAACTAGTTCATAATTCTATCTCCGATACTACCACTTTGGTTGACACTTTAAAGTTACTTGAACCGGGTATGCGTTATTACATCAGAGGTTTTGTTTTGGATGGTGATGAGATAATTTATAGCTCAAATATTGTTGAGGCAACAACCATCGGTTTGCCTGCCTTGGGAAATGTAAATGTTGTTTCAGCGAACCCTGGTCTTATTGAATTCTCTTGTAATGTAACCAGCGACGGAGGGGGTATGATAACCGAACGCGGAGTTTGTTGGAGTGGAATGTCGAGCCCAACAGTAGAAAATAATAATAAGATAGTGTGTGGTAGTGGTACTGGCGAATTTTCCGGTAATATTTCAGGACTTCCTGTTGCGACATCCTATTATATGAGAGCTTTTGCAACCAATATTTCTGGTACTACATACAGCGAAGAAGTAAATTTTAAATCACTAGGGGTCGGCGATTATTATCGAGGTGGTATAATTGCATACTTTTTACAACCAGGCGATAATGGATATATTGCAGGGGAATATCATGGAATTATTGCTGCTGAAAACGATTATAACTTTTATTCGTGGTCAAATGGGGTGCTTGTTATTACAGAGGCCACTGCAATGGAGCTTGGCTATGGAAATGCAAACACAACGTTGATTGTTGATGTGCAAGGTAGTGGGACGTATGCTGCCGAACATTGTTTTAACCTCGTTCAGGGGGGCTATGACGATTGGTATTTACCGTCTTTATCAGAATTGCAAGTATTGTACAATAACAGATACGCTATTGGATTTATTGAGCAAGCTATTTATTGGAGTTCATCAGAACATGATCTGGTAGAGGCTTATGTAATTCATTTTGGGAATGGCGCAAGAGTTAAACAACATAAGCATTATCAATACAGAAGTCGTGCTATTAGGTCATTTTAAATTAATTGGGTGTAATCGTATTGAACTAGAGACACGTTTTGATTGTTTCCGAACAAGTTTTATAATGATTAAATGTAATACCTTTAAAAAATAAATACATGAAAAAGAGAACATCACTGCAATTAATCATTTTTCTGGGTTTAATGATATTATTATCTTGCCAATCGAACGATGACCAACCACAAATTGAAAAACCAAATGAAAAATTTGTTGGAACCTGGGTTGGCAATGCAGCAAGGCACAAGGTGGATATTGATTATAACAACACCTATGATACATTGTATGGACAAACTGTTATAATCGAAAAGGGAAGTGGAGATAGCGACATAATTGTTCATATCTCTGGTTCTACGATAAACACAACTGTTTCTGGTAGTAATTTTGACTTTTCAAGGTATTATGATAATGGTAGTAGTACCGGAAGTGGCGCATTGATTGGTTCGGGTACTAATTTAATTATTTTAAAGCATGATATTGTTGATTTTATCAATATCGGTGTTTACGATCAATATTATTTTACATATGATCTTTATAAATAGTATTATTTCTTAAAACAATCGAAGGGTTCTTAAAATTTGATAAGCACAAATGTTGTTTTTGAGTTAATCATTTGTGAAAACTTCAAGAGATGATTTATTTTTCAACGCTCTGATGGTCTGGCCCCCTATAAATCGGACAATTTTATAAACGGTTAAACAAAGGTACAC
>ENA-UPTA01003053-UPTA01003053.1-activated-sludge-metagenome-genome-assembly--contig:-NODE-3053-length-16754-cov-8.724594_pt1 | contig 16754 bp, 17 predicted proteins | sample MGYA00238184_ERZ773361 | MGnify/ENA primary metagenome ERZ773361 (study PRJEB29100, sample SAMN05720205) | activated sludge metagenome | isolation source: anaerobic digester from wastewater...
CCTGCGCCGGCTGCGCCGGCGAGCGCGACCTCTTCGGGCGCCTCGCGAAGCCCCCCCAGAAGCCGTACACGAACGCCTCGTTCGAGGTCGCCGCGACGAGCCCCGTGGGCGGCTACGCGCTGCAGCTCTTCTGGAAGGACGGGCACAGCGACGGGCTCTATCCGTGGAAGGTCCTGAAGGAGTGGGGCGGGAAGCTGCCCGAGCTGCCGCCGCTCGAGGTGAAGACGCTCCTCCCGGCGCTGTGACGGCGCTCCGGCCGCACGGGACGGTCCGGAGGGGGAAGGGGACGCGATGACGGTCGAAGAGCTGAAGGCGCTTCTCGATGCCGGGGAGCCGCCGTACGTCCTGGACGTCCGCGAGCCGCTCGAGCTCCAGACGGCGCCCTTCCCCTTCCCGGTCCATCACGTCCCGATGCGCGAGGTGCCGCAGCACCTCGGCGAGGTGCCCCGCGACGGCACCGTCGTCGTCGCCTGCCGGAGCGGCCAGCGGAGCGCCACGGTGGTCCAGTTCCTCCGGAAGAGCGGCATCGGCGGGGCGGTGAACCTCGAGGGCGGGATCCTCGCCTGGTCGAGCCGGATCGACCCGAGCGTTCCCAGGTACTGAGCCGAACCGACCATTTTGGGTCATAATTGTCGAACTCGCGAAACGCGAGCTCGGAAAAGGAGGTCCCATGACCGTGGACGCCGATCGGCTTCGCCAGGTCGTCGAGTCGCTCCTGAAGGGTGACAAGTCGCTGAACGAGAAGGACGTCAAGGCGGCCGCCGGAAAGCAGCTGAAGGTCGCGCCGGAGGAGATCGGCGCGGGATCGATCCGCGAGGTCCGGCGGAAGCTCGGTATCGACCGTCCCGCGGCGCTCGCCTGGGCGCGGGCGCAGCTCGTCAAGGCCCCGACGACGGAAGCGCGGGTCGTGATCGAGGCGGTCGCGGAGAAGTTCGGCATCCGTCTCGGCCCGCCCGACGTGACCCGGCTGCGCCCGAAGGAGGCCCGGCGTCCCCGGAAGAACGGCCGGAAGAAGGCGGGACGGGCGAAGGTCCTGAAGCCCGAGGTCGTCGACGCCGCGCCGAAGAAGGGGCGGGGGAAGGCGGCTGACGCGGAGCCGGTCGTCGTGGCCGGACCCGTCAAGGGAGAGGTCTCCGTGACGTTCCAGGGCCGCGGGACACCGGAGGACCTCGCCCGGTTCTTCCTTTCCCTCTCGAAGAAAGCGCGCTGAGACGGTCGGCGGTTGACCGCCGCCCGACCGGCCCTCATAATGCCCGCCCCTCCAGGTTGGGGGGTCGTCCAATGGTAGGACTGCAGACTCTGGATCTGCCTATCGGGGTTCGAATCCCTGCCCCCCAGCCAACCTGACGAAACACGCCGCCTACGGGCGGCGTTTTCGTTTCAGCCGGCGCGGACGAGCCGGCGCCCGGTGAGGAATCCCTCGGCGAGGGAGAGGGCGAGGGCCGCGCCCGCGACGTCGGCGAGGAGGTCGGCCGCCTCCACCGCCCGCCCCGGAACGAACCACTGGTGCGCCTCGTCGCTGGCAGCCCAGAGGGCGGCCGCGAGAAGGAGCCCGCCGAGCCGGCGGCGGCGCGACCATCCCTCGCCCTCCCGAGCGGCCCGCCAGGCGAGGAGCGCGAGGAGGAAGAACCAGCCCCCGTGGGCCAGCTTGTCCGAGCCCGGGAACGGGGAGAGGGCGTCCGGGAGCCGGCTTCGCGACGAGAGCCAGAGCTGGACGCCCGCCATCAGGGCGACCGGAAGCCAGAGAAGGAGCCTCCGGCCGTGCGGGGCCTTCGACACGGCGTCCCCCGAGGAGACTTGCCGCCCGGTCGACCCGACAGGGGCGGACCCGCCTATGCCGTCCGCCCCTTCTTCTCGATCTTCGCCCACGTGTCTCGCAGGCCGACGGCGCGGTTGAAGACGGGCTTGCCGGGGGTGCCGTCGGGATCGACCGAGAAGTAGCCGAGTCGCTCGAACTGGAAGAACGCGCCGGGCGCCGCGCCGACGAGCGCCGGCTCGACGAAGCCCTGCCGCACCTCGAGCGAGGCCGGGTTCAGGTTCGTCAGCCAGTCCTGCCCCTCGGGGGCGTCGTTCGGGTCCTCCTTCGTGAAGAGGCGGTCGTAGAGGCGAACCTCCGCCGGGACGGCGTGGGCCGCCGAGACCCAGTGAATCGTCCCCTTCACTTTCCGCGCGGCGCCCGCTTCGCCGCTCTTCGAGGTCGGGTCGTACGTGCAGAGCAGCTCGACGACGTTGCCCGAGGCGTCCTTGACGACCTCCTCGCACTTCACGATGTAGCCCCAGCGCAGGCGCACCTCGCTGCCGGGGAAGAGGCGGTGGTACTTCGGGGGCGGCACCTCGCGGAAGTCGTCCCGCTCGATGAGGAGCTCGCGCGAGAAGGCGACCTTTCGCGTTCCGGCGGCCGGGTCCTCCGGGTTGTTCACCGCCTCGAGCTCCTCGACCTTCCCCTCGGGCCAGTTCGTCAGGACGACCTTCACCGGGTCGATCACCGCCATGCCGCGCGGGGCGCGGCGGTTGAGGTCCTCGCGAAGACAGTGCTCGAGGAGGGCGACGTCGACGACGCTGTCGCGCTTGGCGAGGCCGATCCTCTCGGCGAAGTCGCGGATCGCCTCGGGCGTGAAGCCGCGGCGGCGCAGGCCCGCGATCGTCGGCATCCGCGGGTCGTCCCAGCCGCGGACGTGTCCGCCCGTGACGAGGTGGAGGAGGCGGCGCTTGGAGAGGAGCGTGTAGGTCAGGTTCAGGCGCGCGAACTCGATCTGGCGGGGGCGGCTCTCGAGGCCGAGCGCGAGGAGGCACCAGTCGTAGAGCGGGCGGTGGTCCTCGAACTCGAGCGTGCAGAGCGAGTGGGTGATCCCCTCGATCCAGTCCGAGAGGGCGTGGGCGTAGTCGTACATCGGGTAGATGCACCACGCGTCGCCCGTCCGGTGGTGGTGCGCCTTGCGGATCCGGTAGAGCGCCGGGTCGCGCAGGTTGATGTTCGGCGAGGCCATGTCGATCTTCGCCCGGAGCGTCCGCGAGCCGTCGGCGAACTCGCCCGCGCGCATCCGACGGAAGAGGTCCAGGTTCTCCTCGGGGGAGCGGTCGCGGTACGGGCTGTTCCTCCCCGGCTCGGTCAGCGTCCCGCGCGTGGCGCGGACCTCGTCGGCCGAAAGGTCGCAGACGAAGGCCTTGCCGCGCCGGATCAGCTCCTCGGCGAAGTCGTAGAGCCTGCCGAAGTAGTCCGAGGCGTAGTACTTGCCGTGCCAGTCGAAGCCGAGCCAGCGGACGTCGGCCTCGATGGCGTCGACGTACTCGACGTCCTCCTTCAGCGGGTTCGTATCGTCGTAGCGGAGGTTGCAGGTCCCCCCGTATTCCTTCGCGACGCCGAAGTTGAGGCAGATCGACTTGGCGTGGCCGATGTGGAGGTAGCCGTTCGGCTCGGGCGGGAAGCGGGTCGTGATCTTCGCGTGCTTTCCCGTCGCGAGGTCGTCCTCGACGATCTCGCGGATGAAGTCCTTGCCGGCGGTCTCGGGGGCGGGGGTCGTCGTCTCTTCCATCGGGCGCCTCAGCTCGGGGTGGGCTCGGGCTCGATCCGCGCCGCGAGCGCGAGGACGCGCCGGCGGGTCGTTTCGAGGCCGAGGACCTCGATCATCTCGAAGAGGGGAGGGGAGGCGAGGGTGCCGGTCAGCGCGAGGCGGACCGGCTGGGCGAGGTCGCCGAGCTTCACCCCCGCCTCGGCGGCGAGGGCGCGCGCGGCCTCCTCGATCCCGGCGTGGGTCAGCGGCTCGACGGCGGCGATCCGCGCGAGGAACGTCCGGAGGAGGGGCGCGTTCGCCGGTTTGCCGAACTTCTTCAGCCCCGCGGCGTCCCAGTCCGCCGGGTCCGCGACCCACGAGGAGAGCCCCTGCGCGAGCTCGACGAGCGTCTTCGCGCGCGGCTTCTGAAGAGGGATCGCGCGGAGGAGCGTCTCGTCGGGGCAGGAGCCCGGCACGCCGAACGGCTTCACGAGCTCGGCGAGGCGCGCGTCGGGGACGTCCTGCAGGTACTGGCCGTTCAGCCAGGCGAGCTTCTCGTGGTCGAAGCGCGAGGGCGACGGGCCGATCCGCTCGAGCGAGAAGAGCGCGGCCATCTCGTCCATCGTCATCCGCTCGCGGTCCTCGCCGGGCGACCAGCCGAGGAGGGCGAGGAAGTTGACGAGCGCCTCGGGGAGGAGCCCCTGCGCGCGGAACTCCTCGGCGCCGGCCGCGCCGTGCCGCTTGCTCAGCTTCTTGCCGTCGGGGCCGAGGATCATCCCGAGGTGCGCGAACTTCGGCGGCTCGGCCCCGAGGGCGCGGAAGAGGGCGACGTGCTTCGGCGTGTTCGCGAGGTGGTCGACGCCGCGGACGACGTGCGTGATCCCCATCGCGACGTCGTCGACGCAGACCGAGAAGTGGTAGAGCGGGTGGCCGTCCGACCTCATCAGGATGAAGTCGTCGAGGACGCCGGCCGGGAACTCGGCCCGCCCCTGGACGACGTCGTCGACGACGATCGGCTCGTCGGGCATCTTCAGGCGGATGACGAACGGCTCGCCGGAGGCGGCGCGCCGGTCCGACTCGGCCTTCGGGATCTCGCGACCCGCGCCCGAGTAGCGGAACGTCTCGCCCTGCGCCTCGGCCGCCTTCCGGGCCGCCTCGAGCTCCTCGGGGGTCTCGAAGGCGCGGTAGGCCTTCCCCTCGGCGAGGAGCTTCTCGGCCGCCTGCCGGTAAAGGTCGTAGCGCTCGCTCTGCCGGAACGGTCCCTCGTCCCACGTCATCCCGAGCCAGGTCATCGCCTCTAGGATCTGGTCGACGAGCTCGGGCTTGTTCCGGTCGACGTCGGTGTCCTCGATCCGGAGGATGAAAGTGCCGCCGTGGCGGCGGGCGAAGAGCCAGTTGTAGAGGGCGGTGCGGGCCCCGCCGACGTGGAGGGAGCCGGTCGGGGAGGGGGCGAAACGGACGCGCGGGGCCGGGTTCATCGGTCGGGGATGATAACTGCGCCGCTCCCGCCGACCCGTATCATCGCCGGTCGTGAGCGCTCCGGACCTTCCGCGTCGCGAGGCGCTCCTCGCCGACTCCGCCCTCGTCCTCGTGACGGCGATCTGGGGCTCCACGTTCGTCGTCAACGAGCTCGTCCTGAAGGAGACGCCGCCGCTCCTCTTCCTCGCCCTTCGCTACGGGCTCGCCGCGGCGGTCCTCGTCCTCCTCGCGCGCGGCCGTCCGCGGACTCCCGGAGTCCTCCGGGACGGCGCGCTCATCGGGCTCCTCCTCGCCGTCGGCATCGGCTGCCAGCTCGTCGGGCAGCTCTTCACGACGGCCTCGAAGGCCGCCTTCATCACCGGCCTCTCCGTGCCGCTGACGCCGGTCGCCGCGTGGCTCTTCCACCGGCAGGTGCCGAGCGGGACGAACCTCGCGGGGCTCGTCCTGGCCGCGGGGGGCTTCGGGCTGATGTCGTGGCCGAAGGACGCGTCCGGCCTCGATCCCGGCGACCTCCTCGTCTTCTTCACGGCGCTCGTCTACGCCGTGATCATCGTGGAGCTCGGAGTCGCCTCGCCGAAGCACGACGTCCGGGTCTACTCGGCCGCCCAGATCGTCTTCGCGTTCCTCGGGGTCCTTGCGGGCCGGCTCCTCCTGACCCCGTTCCTCGACCGCCCGGAGGCCTTCTTCGCGGCCGAGGCGCGGCCGCTCGCATTCACGCCTCAGCTCCTCCTCGCCGTCCTCTGGATGGGTCTCGTCGCGTCGGTCGTCACCTCGCTCGTCCAGACCTGGGCGCAGGCCCGGATGCCGGCCGTCCACGCGGCCGTCATCTTCGCCCTCGAGCCGGTCTTCACGGCCCTCTTCGCGGCGGTTGCGCTCGGCGAGCGGCTCTCGGCGCGCGAGGCGTGGGGGGGCGGTCTCGTCCTCCTCGGGATCGTCGTCTCGGAGCTGCGCCTTCGGAAATAGCGGGACGGGAGCGGGGCGGGCTGGCCCGGTTGGCCCGGCCCGGCTAGCATCCGTCCGCAAGGAGCCGATCATGCGCAGACTCGCCACGCTCGCGGCCGCCGTCCTCCTCGTGGCGGCGCCGCTCGCCGTCGCCGAGGAGCCGAAGCCCCTCGCCGCCGGGGACGCCGCCCCGGCCTTCTCGCTCCCGGGGTCGGACGGGAAGACGCACGCCCTCGCCGACTACGTCGGGAAGAAGGCCGTCGTCCTCGCCTGGTTCCCGAAGGTCTTCACCGGAGGGTGAACGATGGAGTGCAAGTCGCTCCGTGAGAGCGGCGAGGAGCTCCGGTCGTTCGACGTCGCCTACTTCGCGGCCAGCGTCGACCCGCTGGAGCAGATCACGAAGTTCGCGAAGTCCCTCGACGCCGACTACGCGATGCTCGCGGACGCCGAGGGATCGGTCGCGAAGGCGTACGGCGTCCTCCACCCGGAGAAGGGCTACCCGCGCCGGTGGACGTTCTACATCGGCAAGGACGGGAAGCTCCTCCACGTGGACCGCGAGGTGAAGGCGGGGACCGCGGGACCCGACATGGCGAAGCGGCTCGCCGAGCTGGGAGTCGCGAAGACCGGGAAGTGAGCCCGGCGACGGAGCGGGCCGCTGGACGGCGGCCCGCTCCGGTCCGCGCTTACTCGAGGCCGAACGTCAGCGTGTAGGCGTAGCCGGCCCGCCCGACGACGAGGACGAGCCCCGACCGGCCCCAGCCCCGCTCGACGGCGCGCGCGACGTCGTCGAGCGTCGAGACACGCTTCCCGTTCACGGCGAGGAGCGAGTCCCCTCTCTCGAGCCCCTTCCGGTCGGCCGGAGACTCGCGGGCCACGGACGTGAGGAAGAGCCCTCCGCGGGCCTGGGCGACCGAGATCCCGATCTCGCGCCGGAGCACCTCGAGGCCGAGGTCCTCCGGGGCGCGGGCGACCGCGAGCGAGAGCTTGCGAAGCTCGCCGGAGCGGCGCATCTCGACGGAGACCGACTGGCCGGGCGGGACCGAGGCGAGCAGCGTGTCGAAGTCCTCGCGCGACTCGACGGGCCGCCCGTTCAGCGAGACGACGACGTCTCCCGGCTCGAGGCCGGCCTCCTCTGCGGGGGAGGCGGGGTAGACGGAGCGGACGCGCATCCCGAGGCCGCGCGAGCTCGGCCGCCCGCGCTCCGGCGTCACCGTCGTCCCGCGGATGCCGACCCAGACCGGCTTCACCTCGCCGAAGCGGAGGAGGTCGTCGACGATCCGGCGCACCCGTTCCACCGGGATCGCGAAGCCGATCGTGTTCGCGCCGCCGACGATCGCCGTGTTGATCCCGATCAGCTCTCCGAGGACGTTGCAGAGCGCGCCGCCCGAGTTCCCCGGGTTGATCGCGGCGTCGGTCTGGATGAAGTCGGTGTACGTCCGCGTCTCGCCGCGCACGGTGCGCTGGAGCGCGGAGACGATCCCGGTCGTCACGGTGTTCGAGAGGCCAAACGGGTTCCCGACGGCGATCGCCGTCTCGCCGATCATCAGGTCGCCCGTCGCCCCGAGGCGGACCGGCTTCAGCCCCTTCCCATCGACCTTCAGCACCGCGAGGTCGTTGTCGGCGTCCGCGCCGAGCACCTCCGCCTCGAGCTCGCGCCCGTCGGAGGTCGTGACGAAAATCCGCGAGGCGCCCGAGATGACGTGGTCGTTCGTGACGACGATCCCGGACGCGTCGAGGACGACGCCGGAGCCGAGCGACTCGGAGCGGCGGCCGCGGTCGCCGGGAACGCCGAAGTACTCCTGGAACGGGGTCGCCCGCCGCTGGACGAGGCGCTCGGCCGAGATGTTCACGACGGAAGGACCGATCTGCTCGACCGCCCTCACGATCGAGCTCCTGCGGGGATCGTCCTCGGCGCGGCGGACCTCGGAGCCTCCCCGCTGGGCGAGGGCCGTCGAGGCGGAAAGAAGGAGAGCGGCGGCGGCAAGCGTGTGTCTTGACATTCTGAGATTCGGCCTCAAAATAATGTTAGTAAAGTGGAACGGAGATTTCAAGATTCTTAACCTCAGGCAGAGAAAGGCAATCGAAGCGATGGTCGAGATCGGTTCGGACCCGGAACGGGACCGGGGTGCCGCCGAATTGGCAGGCCTCCTCGCGCTCTCGCGAGAATCGGTCCACCAGCTTCTCGCGCCGTACGTCCGCGCGGGGCTCCTCGTCGCGGTCCGGGGCCGTGCCGGCGGGTACCGTGCCGGGGAGGGGCTTCTCGGCTCTCCGCTTTCGGCCGTCCTTGCTCCGTTCGGCGCCCCGTCCGGTCGCGGCCGGGCCGCGGCTGGGAAGGGCCTTTCACGGCTGGTCGAGGCGGTCGAGTCCGAAGCCGTCGCGGCGCGCCTCGCCGTCTACGAGCGGTGGACCGTCGGCGACCTCGTCGCCCGGCACCGCGCCGATCGCCACGTCATCGACTGGGAGATTTGACGCCGGGGAACCCGGAGTCCAGGAGGCCGCCATGCGGATCGCGTCCGACGTCACGAAGCTCATCGGCAACACCCCTCTCGTCCGGCTGAACCGGATGGCGAAGGACGCCGCGCCCGGCGCGGTCGTCGCCGCGAAGCTGGAGTACTTCAACCCGGCCAACTCGGTGAAGGACCGGATCGGCGTCGCGATGATCGAGGCGCTCGAGAAGGAAGGGAGGGTCGCCCCCGGGAAGACGACGCTCGTCGAGCCGACGTCGGGGAACACGGGGATCGCGCTCGCCTTCGTGGCCGCCGCGAAGGGGTATCGGCTGGTCGTCGCGATGCCCGAGTCGGTCTCCCTCGAGCGCCGGAAGGTTCTCCGGCTCCTCGGCGCGGAGCTGATCCTGACGCCCGCCGCGGAGGGGATGAAGGGGGCGATCGCCCGCGCGAACGAGCGCCTTGCCGAGCTCGGCGAGAACGGCGTGATGCCGCAGCAGTTCGAGAACGCGGCGAATCCCGCGATCCACGAGGCGACGACCGCGGTCGAGCTCTGGAACGACACGGACGGGGCGATGGACGTCTTCGTCGCCGGCGTCGGCACCGGCGGGACGATGACGGGCGTCGGCCGGTACTGGAAGCCGAAGAAGCCGTCCCTCCGCCTCGTCGCGGTCGAGCCGGTCCACTCGCCGGTCCTCTCGGGCGGCGCGCCCGGGCCGCACAGGATACAGGGGATCGGAGCCGGCTTCGTCCCGGCGAACCTCGACACCGCGCTCGTCGACGAGGTCGTGCAGGTGACGAACGACCAGGCCTTCGAGTACGCGCGGCGCCTCGCGCGCGAAGAGGGGATCCTGGGCGGGATCTCCTCCGGCGCGGCCGCTTTCGCGGCGCTCGAGGTCGCGAAGCGCCCGGAGAACGCGGGGAAGCTCGTCGTCTTCGTCGTCCCGTCGACCTCCGAGCGCTACATCTCGACGGACCTCTTCAAGGAGGACGAGGCGGGGCCCGCGGCCTGAGCCGGCGGCCTCACTTCACGTCGATCGCCGGCGGGCTGCCGGCGCGGATCCGGATGCTCTTCGGCCGGGCCTCCTCCCGCTTCGGCAGCTCGACGACGAGGAGGCCGTTCACGAACGTGGCGGAGATCCCCTCCTCGTCGACGTTCGAGGGAAGCCGGAAGGAGCGCGAGAAGCGGCCGTAGCTCCGCTCCACGCAGTGGTAGCGGGCCTCGTCGACCTCCTTCTCGAAGCGCCGCTCCCCCTCGAGCGTCAGGACCCCGTCCTCGAAGCGGAGCTGGACCTGGTCTTCCGCGAAGCCGGGGAGCTCGGCGGTCAGGACGATCCGGTCCCTCTTCTCGAGGACGTCGACCGGCGGCGTCCACGTCGCCGAGAGCCCCTCGTCCTCGCGGCGCGAGGCGCTCGAGAAGGTGTCGTCGAAGATCCGGTTCATCCGCTCCTGGAGCGTCGCGAGCTCCCGGAAAGGGTCGTAGCGGCGAACGGCGGCCATGGTCTCCCTCCTGCTCTGCTGCGTCAGGCCGCGGGCGCGGCCGGGCTCCCGATGGAGAAGGCGACGCCCTCGCCCGGGGCTCCGGCGTCGAGCGTCACGGTGGAGCCGGACGGGACGCCGCCCGCGAGGATGCGGAGCGCGAGCGGGTCCTGGACGAGCTTCTGGATATTCCGCTTCAGCGGGCGGGCGCCGTAGAGCGGGTCGAAGGCCCGCTCGGCGAGGAGACGGCGGGCGGCGTCGGTCCACTCCAGCCTCACGCCGCGCGGGGCGACGAGCGCGGCGACGCGCGCGAGCTGGAGGTCGACGATCTTCCCGATCTCCTCGAGCGTGAGGCGGCGGAAGACGATGACGTCGTCGATCCGGTTCAGGAACTCGGGCCGGAATCGGTGCCGAAGCTCCCCCTCGATCCCCTTCCGCATCTCCTCCTCGTCGACCCCCTGGAGCTCCTGGATGAGCTGCGACCCGACGTTCGACGTCATGACGACGACGACGTTCCGGAAGTCGACGACCCGCCCCTTGCCGTCGGTCAGACGGCCGTCGTCGAGGACCTGCAGGAGCGTCGACCAGACGTCGGGGTGGGCCTTCTCGATCTCGTCGAAGAGGACGACCGAGTAGGGCCTGCGGCGGACCGCCTCGGTCAGCTGGCCCCCCTCGTCGTGCCCGATGTAGCCGGGCGGGGCGCCGATCATCCGCGAGACGGTGTGCTTCTCCTGGTACTCCGACATGTCGAGCCGGACCATCGCGGCCTCGTCGTCGAAGAGGAACTCGGCGAGGGCGCGGGCGAGCTCGGTCTTCCCGACGCCCGTCGGCCCGAGGAAGAGGAAGGAGCCGATCGGCTTCTTCGGGTCGTTCATCCCGGCGCGAGCGCGGCGGACGGCGGCCGACACGGCGGTGACCGCCTCGTCCTGCCCGACGACCCGGAGCCGGAGCCGCTCCTCCATCGCGAGGAGCTTCTGCGTCTCCCCCTCGACCATCTTCGAGACGGGAATTCCGGTCCAACGCGAGACGACGGCCGCGACGTCCTCCTCCTCGACCTTCTCGCGGAGGAAACCGCCGTCCTCCTGCAGCTCCTCGAGCTTCGCGGTCGCGGCGGCGAGGTCGCGGTCGAGCTGGTTCAGGACGCCGTAGCGCAGCTCGGCCGCGCGGCTCAGGTCCCCCTGCCGCTCGGCGCGCTCGGCGTCGGCCTTCGCGTCCTCAGTCTTCTTCTTGAGGTCGCGGATCGCGCCGATGGCGTCCTTCTCGTTCTTCCAGACCGCCTTCATCGAGAGCGACCTCTCGCGCAGCTCCGCGAGAGCCTTCTCGAGCGCCGAAAGGCGCTCGCGCGCCGGCGCGGAGTCGTCCTTCTCGAGCGCCTTCCTCTCGATCTCGGCCTGGAGGATCTTCCGCTCCACCTCGTCGATCTCGGTCGGGAGCGAGTCGATCTCCATCTTCAGGCGCGAGGCCGCCTCGTCGATCAGGTCGATCGCCTTGTCGGGGAGGAAGCGGTCGGCGATGTAGCGGTTCGAGAGGACGGCCGCCGCGACGATCGCCGCGTCGGTGATCTTCACGCCGTGGTGGACCTCGTAGCGCTCCTGCAGGCCGCGGAGGATCGAGATCGTGTCCTCGACCGAGGGCTCGCCGACGACGACGGGCTGGAAGCGCCTCTCGAGGGCGGGGTCCTTCTCGACGTGCTTGCGGTACTCGCCGAGCGTCGTCGCGCCGATGGCGCGCAGCTCGCCGCGGGCGAGGGCCGGCTTGAGCATGTTCCCGGCGTCCATCGCCCCTTCGGCGGCGCCCGCGCCGACGAGAGTGTGGAGCTCGTCGATGAAGAGGATGACCTTCCCCTCCGACTCCTCGACCTCCTTGATGACGGCCTTCAGGCGCTCCTCGAACTCGCCGCGAAACTTCGCCCCCGCGACCATCGCGCCGAGGTCGAGCGCGACGACCTGCTTGTCCTTCAGGCTCTCCGGCACGTCGCCCGAGGCGACGCGGCGGGCGAGCCCCTCGACGACGGCCGTCTTCCCGACGCCCGGGTCGCCGATGAGGACCGGGTTGTTCTTCGTCCGGCGCGTCAGGACCTGCATGACGCGGCGGATCTCGTCGTCGCGTCCGATGACGGGGTCGAGCTTGCCGCGCCGGGCGAGCTCGGTCAGGTCGCGGGCGTAGCGCTTCAGCGCCTGGTACTTCTCCTCGGCGTTCGGGTCGTCGACACGCGCGCTCCCGCGAACCTCCTTCAGGGCGGAAAGGACGGCCGCCTCGGTGACACCGTGCCGCCTCAGGATCTCGGCCGCCTTCGACGCCCCGTCGCGGAGGAGCGCGAGGAGGAGGTGCTCGAGGGCGACGTACTCGTCGCGGAACTCGCGCGCCGTCGCCTCGGCGCGGTCGAGGATCCTGACGAGGGCCGGGGAGAAGCGGGTCTCTGCCCCGGACCCCTGGACCTTCGGCAGCCGGGCGACCAGGGCACCGAGCTCGCCGGCGAGGAGCGCCGGCGGAGCCCCGATCCGGGTGAGGAGAGGGGTCCCGACCGAGGGCTCCGCCGCGAGCGCCGCGGCGAGGTGCTCTGGCGTCACCTCGGGATTCCCGGCGGATCGGGCGTCCCGGGCGATTACCTGGAGAAGCTCCTGGACCTTCAGTGTGAGGCGGTCGGGGTTCATCGGAACGTCCTCCGGTCCGAGAATGTAGTATCTGCGTGTGTTATTGTCAAGAATCTATCTACAGCACAGATGAAGATTTCTGCGCTCCGCAGCTGATTCACCCGTTCGGGTGATGCGGTGCGGCGGGTGCGCGAGCTACCTTCCCAGTCGCATGATCCTGGTCCGAAACCGGAACGGCACGCTCTACTTCCTCGCTCGAGACGGAGACGACGCCCTCGTCTCCCTGCGGCGCTCCTATCCGGGGCGCCCTCTCGCGATCCTGACGAAGGGGGACGGGCTCGCGATCGTGCGCGTCGGGGATCCCCTTCCGTACGGTGAGGGCGGGACCGAAGAGCGGCTCGAGATCGTGAACGTCGTCCTTCCCCCCGCCCCGGAAGCCTTTTCTTTTCGCGCCTGACCGGACCGTCTCCGCCCGAGCGGACGCACCGGCGCCGGCGCCCGGCCATCCGCGGGCGCCGGCAAGCTCCGGAAGGTCCGGGGTCAGACCGGCGGACGGGCCGGAGGACCCTATCATCGGGTCGTGAGCGTTCGGGGCGAGGTCAGCCACAAGGCCGGCGCCGAGGGCGCGAGGCGCCGCCTCGAGCTCTCCTATCTTGGCACCCATTTCGAGGGGTGGCAGGCCCAGGACGTCGTCCGGACGGGGACGGGGCCTCCCCGGACGGTCCAGCTCGTCGTCGAGGAGGCGCTCTCGAAGATGCACGGCTCCCGCGTGCGCGTTCACGCCGCGAGCCGCACGGACGCCGGCGTCCACGCGGAGGGACAGGTCGCCCACTTCGACGTCCCTCCCGGCGGCCCTCTCGTCCCGCGCGAAGGCCTGCGCCGCGGCCTGAACGCCCTCCTCCCGTGGGACGTCCGGGTCGAAGACGCGGCCGAGGTCCCGTTCGCGTGGCATGCCCGCTTCGACGCCCTCGGCAAGCGCTACGTCTACCGGCTCCGCCGGGCCGATCACCTCCCCCCGTTCGAGGGGCTGCGCGAGGCGTTGGCCTCGCCGCGACTCGACGTTCGCGCCATGAGAGCTGCCGCGGCCCGCCTCGTCGGTCGGAACGACTTCGCGTCGTTCGGTCTCGCCGGGGCGCCCCGCCGGACGACGGTCCGGACGCTCGCTCGGCTCGACGTCGGAGAGCTCGGTCCGCTCGTCGTCGTCACCGCCGTCGGGGACGGGTTCCTGCGAGGGATGGTGCGCCGCCTCGTTGGGACGCTCGTGGAAGCCGGCCTCGGGCGGACCGACCCGGGGGAGGCGTTCCGGCGCCCCGGCCCGACGGCTCCGGCCCGCGGTCTGACGCTCGAGAAGGTCTTCTACCGGGCAGGGTAAGATCAGAAATTCAGCCGGTCCCGGGCGATCCCGGTCCGGCTGTCGGACAGATGATCGAGAAGGACCTCGTCGCCGCGCCGGGCACCCCCGAGCGCGCTCTGCTGGACACGCTGGACCTCGGACGCCTCCCGCGCCACGTCGCCGTCATCATGGACGGCAACGGCAGGTGGGCCCGGCAGCGGCACCTGCCCCGTGTCGAGGGGCATCGGGCCGGCGCGTCCGCCGTGCGCGAGACGGTCGAGACCGCCGCGCGCCTGCGCCTCGACGCGCTCACCCTCTACGCCTTCTCGACCGAGAACTGGAAGCGTCCGAAGGCCGAGGTCTCGACGCTCTTCGCGCTTCTGAAGGAGTACCTGCGGCGGGAGTTCCGGTCGCTCGTCGAGAACGACATCCGCTTCCGCGTCGTCGGAAGGCCAGACGGCCTCGACCCCTCGGTCCGGTCGGCGCTCTCGACGGCGCTCGAAGCCACGGCCTCCTGTCGCGGCATGGTCTTCAGCGTTGCGCTGAACTACTCGGGCCGAGCCGAGATCGCCGACGCGGCCCGGGCTCTCGCCCGCGACGCCGCGGAGGGACGCCTCGACCCGGAGTCGATCGACGAGGCGGCCGTCGCCCGCCGTCTCTATACGGCGGACCTCCCCGATCCCGACCTCCTCATCCGGACGAGCGGCGAGCTCCGGATCTCGAACTTCCTCCTCTGGCAGATCGCCTACGCGGAGATCCACGTCACGCCGGTCCTCTGGCCCGACTTCCGCCGTCGGCATCTTCTCGAAGCCCTCCTCGACTACCAGCGCCGGGAGAGGCGTTATGGCGGCGTCACGGAGGAGGACGCTTCCGCCCCCGGCGCCCCGCCCGCGCCGGCGGCCCTGGGCGCGTGAGGCGCACCCGGGAGCTGACGGCGGCGGTCCTCATCCCGCTCGTCCTGCTCGTCCTCGTGAAGGGGCCGCTTCTTTCGTGGGCCGTTCTCGCCGGCCTCGCCTGCGCGGCGGCCCTCCACGAGTTCCACGGCCTCATCCGCTGCGGCGGCTGGCTCGCCCCGCGGGCCCTCAGCTTCGTCCTCTTCGCCACGATCGTCGTCGCGGCATACCTCGGCTCGGCGCCGCTCCTCGTGGCGGCGGCCGGAGCCGTCCTCGTGGCCGTGCCGTCGGCCGTCCTGCTCGCCGCGCCGGCAGAGCCGGTCTGGCTCGCCTCCAGCGCCACGACCTCGTTCGCGACCCTCTACGTCGGCGCCGGAGCCGCGGCGATCGTCGCGCTTCGCGGGATCGGCTGGGAGCCGGTCGTCTTCCTTCTCGGGATCGTCTGGGCCGGGGACTCCGCGGCCTACTACGCCGGCACCCGGTTCGGAAAGCGCCGCCTGGCCCCGGTCGTCAGCCCGAAGAAGAGCTGGGAGGGCTTCTGGGGACAGGTGATCGCCGGGGCCCTGTTCGGAGCCCTCCTCGCGCTCGTCCTCCCGCGCGTCCCCGGCGAGCCCCCGGCGGTCGTCGCGGGCGGAGCGCTCCTCGGCGCCGTCCTGTCCGTCGTCGCGGTGGTCGGCGACCTCGTCGAATCGACGTTCAAGAGGAGCTGCTCGGTGAAGGACTCGGGAGGCCTCCTCCCGGGGCACGGCGGCCTTCTCGACCGGCTCGACTCGCTCCTCTTCGCCTCACCCGTCCTCTTCGGGATCCTCGCCCTCCTCCCGGAGCTGCGACCCCGATGAACGCTCCGCGAGGCGTGGCCCTCCTCGGTGCCACCGGCTCGATCGGCCGCTCGGCGCTCTCGGTCTTCGAGGCGCTGCCGGAGCGGTTCCGGGTCGTCTCGATGTCGGCCGGCTCGAACCTCGACGCGCTTCTCCCGGCGATCGCCCGGTTCCGGCCGACCGTCGTCTCCGTGAAGGAACGGGCGGCGGCCGACCGGGTCCGTCGCGAGTTCCCGGGGGTCCGCGTCGGCTTCGGCGAGCAGGGAATGATCGACGTCGCGACGCACCCCGAGGCCGAGGTCGTCCTCGGGGCGGTCGTCGGAGCGGCCGGTCTCCCTCCGGCGTACGAGGCGGTGAAGCTCGGCAAGACTCTGGCCCTCGCGAACAAGGAGGTCCTCGTCGTCGCCGGGGAGGCGGTGATGGCCGCCGCAGCCGCCTCGGGAAGCGCGGTCCTGCCGGTCGACTCGGAGCACTGCGCCCTTCACCAGGCGCTCCGCTGTGGCCGGCCGGAGGAGGTCGACCGACTCGTCCTGACCGCGTCGGGCGGTCCGTTCCGCAAGCGGCCGCTCGAGACGTTCGACGCGATCACGATCGAGGACGCCCTCGCCCACCCGACCTGGAAGATGGGGCCGAAGATCACGATCGACTCGGCCACCATGATGAACAAGGGGCTCGAGGTGATCGAGGCGCGGTGGCTCTTCGACGTGCCGCCCGAGCGGATCGGCGTCGTCATCCACCCCCAGTCGATCGTCCACTCCTTCGTCGAGTGGATCGACGGCTCGGTCATCGCGCAGATCTCGCCGAACGACATGCGTTTCCCGATCCTCTACGCGCTCACGTACCCCGAGCGGGTCCCGACGCCGATGCCGAAGCTGGACCTGCCGTCTCTCGGGACGCTCGAGCTCGCGGCCCTCGACGAGAGGCGCTACCCGGCCGTCCCGCTCGCCTACGCGGCGCTCCGGGCGGGCGGAACGGCTCCCGCCGTCCTGAACGCCACCAACGAGGTCGCCGTCGCGGCATTCCTCGAGGGGAGGATCCCCTACCGGTCGCTCGTCCCCGTCGTCGAGCGGGTCCTCGCCGACCATCCCGTCTCCCCGGCCACGACGCTCGAGGCCGTCCTCGAGGCCGACCGGGAGGCCCGACGCCGGGCGGCCGAGCTCGTCTCCTCCGGCGCGCCGCTTGCTTCCCCGAGAACCGTCGCGCCGGCTTCGGCGTAAGCAAAGGGTCCGATGCAGATCTCCACGAACATCCTCGCCTTCGTCTTCGTCCTCTCGTTCCTCA
>ENA-UPTA01003054-UPTA01003054.1-activated-sludge-metagenome-genome-assembly--contig:-NODE-3054-length-16753-cov-5.599713_pt1 | contig 16753 bp, 14 predicted proteins | sample MGYA00238184_ERZ773361 | MGnify/ENA primary metagenome ERZ773361 (study PRJEB29100, sample SAMN05720205) | activated sludge metagenome | isolation source: anaerobic digester from wastewater...
ACGCTTCGTTCAGGATGACACAGCCCGCGCAAGCATCAATCCGAATCCGTATAAGGCGTATCTTCGAGGGCACAGAAGATTACGCCTTACGGCCCCACTACGAGCTATTGCGCCGACGCGTTTTGTTCGTTGCGAGGGGGACTTGTTACTTGCGAGGGACGATTGCCTCTCGTCCACCCATGTAGGGCCTCAGCGCCTCGGGAATCGTGATCGAGCCGTCGGCGTTCTGGTGCATCTCCATCAGCGGGATCAGCACGCGAGGCGACGCGATCACCGTGTTGTTCAGCGTGTGGCAGTAGAGGTTCTTCTTGGCCGTCGAGTCCTTGTAGCGAAGGTTCATGCGACGGGCCTGGAACTCGTGGAATTTGCTGGCGCTGTGCGTCTCGGAGTAGCTCTTTCTCGACGGCATCCAGGCTTCGATGTCGTACTTCTTGGCCTGGCCACGGCCGAGGTCGCCTGTGCAGACGACGACGACCCGGTAGGGCAGCCCGAGGGCCTTCAGAATGCCTTCGGAATTGGCCAGGATTTCCGCGTGGTACTTGTTGCTCTCCTCGACGTCGTTGCGGCAGACGATGACCTGCTCGACCTTGTCGAACTGGTGGATTCGGTAGAGTCCGTAGGTGTCCTTGCCCGCGGCGCCGGCCTCCCGCCGGAAACAGCTCGACAAGCCGACCGACTTCAACGGCAGTTCCTCCTCCTGGAGGATCTCGCCCATCCGATAGGCGGTCAGCGGGACTTCCGCGGTCCCGACCAGATTCAGCTCATCCCGTTCCATGCGGTAGGTCTGTTCCTCGGCGCCGGGGTAGTAGCCGGTCCCTCGCATCGCCTCGTCCCGCATCAGCAGGGGGACCGCCATGGGGGTGTAGCCCCGCTGGACCATGAAATCGACGGCAAACCGCAGGACCGCCCAATGCAACAGGGCACCGTCGCCCTTGAGGAAGTAGTTGCGTGTGCCCGCGAGTCGGACGCCGCGTTCGATGTCGATCATGTCGAGCGTCTGCCCGAGCTGGACGTGGTCTTTAGGCTCGAAATCGAACTGGCGAACCTCGCCTTCCCGCCGGAGTTCCACGTTCTCTGTGTCGTCCTTGCCGACCGGGACGTCGGGGTCCGCCGGCTGGGGCACTTCGAGCACCAGGGCATCGAACTGCGGCTGGAGGGTCTTGGTCTCCTGCTCCAACTGCTCCTGCTCCGGCTTGAGGGCCGCCATGTTCGCCAGGGCGGCTTCCTTCTCCGCTCCCGACAGCTTGGGAATCGACTTGCCCACCCGGTTCTTCTCGGTCGCGATCTCCTGGAGCCGGCCCTTGATGTCCCTGAGCCGGCCGTCGATTTCGAGCAATCGGGGGATGTCGGCGTCGATCCGTTTGTTCTTCGCCGCCTGGATATACAGATCTGGATTCTCTCGAATCAGTTTGATGTCGATCATAGCCATTCGCCTCGCAGAGGGCCGCCCCAGAGGCAGACCTTATGACACTCGCTTCGAGCCCTCTTCACTGTATTGTTTCAGGATCACGACGTTGTTCTGGCCGCCGAAACCGAAGGACTCTTTCATCACCACGCGGACGGGCATTTTCCGCGGCACGTCCGGCACGTAGTCCAGATCCAGTTTGGGATCGGGATCGTGCAGGTTCATCGTGGGCGGTACGACGTCGTCCCGAATCGCCAGGACCGCCGCGATCAGCTCGGCGGCGCCCGCCGCGCCGATCAGGTGGCCCAACATGCTCTTGATGCTGCTGGCAGGGACCTGTTTGGCCCGGTCGCCGAATACAGCCTTGATGGCCAGCGTCTCGATCGAGTCGTTTTCCTGCGTGCTGGTGCCGTGCGTGTTGACGTAGTCGATGTCCTGGGTGGTCAGGCCGGCGTCCGCAATTGCGGCTCGCATCGCCTGGATCGCGCCTCGACCCTCCTCGTGCATGTCCGTCACGCGGAAGGCGTCGGAGCTGGAGCCGTAGCCGACGACTTCGGCCAGGATGCGGGCCCCACGTCTGCGGGCGGAAGTGAGCGATTCCAGGATCAGGATCGCTGCGCCTTCGCCGATGACAAATCCGTCCCGGCTGCCGCTGAACGGGCGGGACGCGGTCTGCGGGCTGTCATTGCGACGCGACAGGGCGGTCAACAAGTTGAAGCCGGTGATTCCCAGCGGATGGATCATCGAGTGGGCTCCGCCTGCGATCATGACGTCGGCGTCGCCCCGGCGGATGAGCATCATCGCCTCGCCCACCGCCTGCGTACTGGCGGCGCAGGCCGTCAGGCAACTCCTCACGGGCCCCCGGGCCCCGGTCAGAAGCGAGATGTGGGCCGCGGCCATGTTGGGCTCCTGTTCGAGCTCCTTGGCCGGTTTCATGTGCTCCATCGCGAACCGTATGCTTCGGGGCCAGTTCAACTGCTGCTGTTGCGCATCCCATCCGGCGACGAGGGACCCGAAGAAGGCGTCGTTGTCGAACGAGCCTTCGCCTGCGCCGAGGTAGATTCCCATTCGGGTGCGGTCGATCCCGTCGTTCGGATGGGCGGTCTCCACGTCCAGACCCGCCTGTTTACAGGCCTGCGCCGCTGCGCCAAGGGCGAATCCCGAACTGCGGCTGCACTTTTCGTGCAGTTGCGGTTGGCGGATACACTGGCGGAAATCGTAATCTTTGACTTCCGCGTCGAACGTCGTGGGGAACGTCGAGGCATCAAATACTGTTGTGAAGTCGATGCCACTGCGGCCGGACAGTATCCCTTCCCAGAAGGTTTTCACGTCATTGCCGAGCGGGCAGACGATGCCGGTTCCCGTGATGACGACGCGTTCTGTTGTGGTCGGAGTCTTCATCTACTTCGCACCGTCCCCCTCGAAAGCCCTCAGCACCACTGCGGCGGTCTGCCCGCCGTGGGTGTAGCTGCAGCACAAAGCCCGACGAATCCGGCCTTCCCGGCGCTCCGTCGGAATATTCAGATCGCAGCCAGCCGCAGGCTTTGTGAAGTTCCTGGCCGGCGGAATGACGCGTTCGTTCATGGCACGCACCGCCGCAATCACATCGATCGCGCCGGCCGCTGCGCCTGTGGCGCTCAACATGCTCTTAGTGGGCCACACGGAGATTCGTCCGGTCGCCGATCCCAGGGCGTCCTGTAGTCCTCTGGCTTCCGCCAGGTCGTCCTGCGGAATCGCCGTGCCGTGCGGGATAATCAGGTCCAGGTCCTCGGGACCGATGCCCGCGTCGGCCAGGGCCTTCTCGACGGCAATCCGAATCCCTGTGCCGTCCGGCTCCAGGTGTTCGTACGCCGGATTGAGGCTGTGACTCTGTCCGATTCCCTCCACTTCCGCCAGAATCCTTGCGTTGCGGGACTGTGCGTGGTCGAGCGATTCCAGTACGACGATTCCTGCGCCTTCGCCGCAGACCATTCCAGCCGCATCGACGTCAAACGGTCTGCACGCGGTCTCCGGTGCGTCGTTGCGGCCTCGCACGGTTCTATAAAGCTGGTTCTGGCGGACGAGCACCATCATGTTGATCTTCGCTTCGGCCGCTCCCGCCAGCGCGATATCGGCGCCGCCGCGAGCGATGATTTGAGCCGCCTCACCGATCGCCAGATGGGCCGACGCCTCGGCGCAGGTGATCGTGTTGCTCGGGCCCTGAATGTCGTGGATGATCCCGATATGGCAGGCCAGCATGTTGGGCAAATACTTCAGCAGCCACAGGGGGGTGATGTGCGAAAGCCCGTCCTTGCCCCACTTGTGGAGGTCGAATTGTCCGTCGGTCGTGCTGACGCCCACGGCGGGACCCAGCTCGGTCAGATCGCAACTGATCATTCCGGAACCCAGCGTGATCCCGATCCTCGTCGGATCGACTGTCACCTTTTCCGGATCAACGCCTTTGGTGACAAGGCCACTGGAGGCGACGGCCTCTTTGGCTGCGACGACCGCCAGCTCGATGTCCCGGCACATCAGTTTGACCGCTTTGCGGAAACTCTTTGGGACGTGGTCCTGAATCCGATAAGGCGGGACCTCGCCGCCCAGCTCGCAGGGGAATCCCGTGGGGTCGAAGGCCTTGATTCGGGCGATGCCGCAACGTCCGGCGGACAGGCCCGCCCACGTCTCCTCGACGGTCAAGCCGAGGGGGGTGACCGCCCCGAGCCCGGTGATGACTACACGCGGCGTCGTCATGCGTCGGGTCCCTTCGATTGCGTTCCGGCCTGGCTTTGACTGTTCACGACCTCCTGAAGCAGGGTCGTGAACAACCCGGTGAAGACGAAGTTCTCCTCGGGGAATTTCTTTCCGGCCAGGTTCTGGTCGATATGGCTGAACATCAGGTCGACCTCCGCGATCAGTTGGTCGCCGCGTGTGATTCGTCCTGTCGTGCTCGCGGCCTCGGGCGTGAGAGCTCCCATGCAGGCCTCGAGTCGCAGGCTGTCGCCCGGCACGACGTAGTCGAAGAAGACCGCCTTGCTGATCTTCGCCAGCACGACTTTTTCCTTGAAGTCCCGCGCCTGGCCCACGAGGATGCCGGCCGTCTGGGCCATGGCCTCGATCATCAGGCATTCCGGCATGATGGGAAAGCCGGGAAAATTGTCGTGCAGATGCTCTTCGGCCAGGGAGACGTTCTTGACGGACACCGCCCGCCGGCCGCTCTCGAACTCAACGAACTTGTCGATCCAGATCCAACGCATGAGAACTCATATGAAAACGGACGGCGGGATGGACATGATCCCGCCGCAGAATCTCGGTTCCAGCCGCCCCGGTTATGCGGGGTTCAGACGGCTGTCCAGGTAATTGACGATGGCATTGACCGTGAACAGGTTCGGGAGCTTGTTGATGTCCGGGTCCTTCTCGAATTCGGTCAGATTGGTGTGCGGGACCCTCGCCCGAAGTTCGGCGAGCCCTTTGTCCGTGAGCTTGCCGTTGCTGACGAGTTCCGCGTTGTTCATGAGCCCTTCGACCGGAAACAGTTCTTCACGCGGCACTTTCATCCCGAACGCCTTCTCCAGGCGAAAGACAATGTCCAGGAAGTCGATGCTCTCGGCGCCGAGATCGCCCATCAGCGTGGCTTCGGGCGTCACTTCGTCCTCATCCACTCCGAGCGCGTCTACGAGAACCTCCTTCACCTTCTGGAAAACCTCATCCCGACTCATGGCCATGGCTGGTACTACCTCCGGTCTGTATTCCCTTGAAAATCCTTCTTCACGACCGCGATCAACTCTGCTGCGTGAGCAGGTTGTAGCGGGTCTTCATCGCTTGAATCACCTGGGCGTCCGTCGCGGCCATCGCCGGGGTGCGGTCCGCCAGGTTGAAATGCCTCAGGCCGAACCTCGCCTCCAGGATCTTCTCTCCATCGGCAATGCCCTGGCCGGTGAAGCTGCTGACGTTCTCTTCGATGACCTTGGCCTGCACCGTGTACTCGATTCGCGACCCGGGCGCCAGGAAACTCTTGTACTTTACGTTCCGGGCCTCTTCGAGCAGAACCATGCTGTGGGCGAAGTGCTCCGTCTTGCGGACGAGCCAACTCGCCGATTCCACGAGCCCCTGCAACAGCAGCACGCCCGGCAGCACCGGGAACGTGGGGAAGTGGTCCCCCAGGTACTCCTCGGCCAGCGACACGCATTTCACCGCGGTGAGCGTCTTGCCTTCTTCGAACGAAACGATCTTATCTATCAGTATGTACTTCATGCACTTGGTATTCTATATACCTTAAGGCTACTCAATGCAAACCCGCGTCATTTTAGTGGCTCCTGACTGTTTTTCCACTGTTTTTTCGTTTTTTGCGCGGATCGGGGGCCCGAGCCACGGGCAAACGAGATTGAAAAGGGGCGAAACGCGAGTATACTTGAGTCCATGATAGTCAGAAACGCACGAATTGCGGACGCCAGGGGGATCTGCTCGCTCATCAGCTACTACGCCGAGCACGACAAGATGTTGTTTCGCTCCCTGGCGGACGTCTATGAGAATCTTCAGACCTTTGCCGTCGCGGAGAAGGACGGCAAACTGATCGGTTGCTGCGCCCTGGAGGTGATCTGGTCGGACCTCGCCGAGATCAAGTCGCTGGCCGTCGGACCGGAGAACCGGGGAACCGGCGTGGGCACCGCGTTGGTTTCTACAGCGGTCGAACAGGCGTTAGAACTTGGGGTTCCCAGGGTCTTTGCGTTGACCCTCGAACCGAAGTTCTTCGAGCGGGCGGGATTCCGGATCGTGACGAAAGAAGAACTGCCCATGAAGGTTTGGAGCGACTGTGCCCGGTGTCCGAAGCAGGATGAGTGCGACGAAATCGCCGTGATCCGGGATCTAACAAAGGGTCGGTGAAATCTTCGGGTTGTTGCCGGCCGGCTTATGCGATCTGTCTTCGCTGGAACAGGGCCACTGCAAGCGAGAGAATTCCCAGGGTATAGCACAGCGCGTACGATGCGCCGATGAGGAGATAGCGGAAGGGCACCACGCTGCCCTCATAAATGGCGTCGCTGATCCAGAAGACCTGCAAATTCGGGACGAGGAAGCGACCGATCTGGGCCCACAGGTGCGCATCGGCGAATCGTCCGAACACCCAGTCGCTGATCAGGCCCAGGAGGAACACGCCGATGCAGGCGGAGAGGGTCACGACGATATTGAAGCGGGACGAAATGGCCACCGCGATGGCTGCGATGACCACAGCCCCCAGGAACAGCAGGATCGAAGCATAGACGTCGAACCGGTTGATGCTGTTCTTGGCCGGATTGAACTGCCAGTCGCGGTCGATCAACGCCAGGAAGATCAAGGCCAGCGTGCCGAGGAGGGCCGCGATGACTACGGCGGTGGACGAAAACTTCCAGTCGTAGGCGTAATTGAAGAACGCGCTCAGCAGGACGGTCGCGAGCGCAACCATGGCGGCCGAGCCGACGACGGTCCAGTCGTGGGTGTCCGAGGCAGTGGACAGGACGCCGTGCCGGATGGTCATCAGCAGGGCGATTGTGCATAGATAGTGTGACAAAGCGACGGCGCCGACGACGCCGAGGAACTTGGCGAGGATGAATATGGGACGCTGCACGGGCTTGGTCAGCACCGTCAGGATGGTTTTATTCTCCATCTCTATCGATACGGCCCCAGCAGCCGAAAAGATCGCCACGAACAAGCTCGTGATGAGGAGCGTAGAAAGCCCGAGCTCACGCAGCAGTTTGTTGTCGTCGTCCATGGTGTACATCGACAGGGCCGGACTGACGAGAAACAGCAACAAGGCCGCTGCGATAATGATGGCGTAGACCGGTTGGCGAAGGGTTTCAACGAACGTATTCTTTGCGATAGTGAGTAGCTTATACATTTCTTACCCGCGACATTGCCGGCCTGCCGACCGCTACAGTGGACACAGAACTGTGATACTTTTTTCACGATTGTCACTACACGAGAGCCGTTCATGATGTTATAGTGCCGGATTCCCTGTTTGTAAAGGATCTGAGCCCGTAGTGGTTAATACTGGGTAGACGGGTTTTTAGTTCACAGCCTGGAGCTGAATCGCCAATGACAGCATCGTCGAAACGCCCCGAACAGGTCGCATGGGTAGCCTTGGTTCTGAGCCTGGTCTTCTTCGGCATCGCGTTTTTCCTGGGTCGCTGGAGCGGGTTCTACGCCGTGTCTGCGGTGGGCTGGCAGTCCCTCGCGGCGGCCTTCATCTGGCTGGTCCTCGCGATCCAGTTTCATCAACGCGGCCTGGCCGAGCAGGAAAAGCTCGACATGACGCAGTTGGCCAGGGAGAAGAGTACCGCCACCATCTTTCAGAAAGGCGAGACCGCGGCGATGCTGGCTGCCGCCCAGCGACGCGTGGAAATCCTCGAGAAGTGGTTCATTCCGATCTTTGCAGGCCTGATCGCGGCATATGAAATCGGGATTGGCATCTACTTATTGAACGGCCTGCCCAAGGCGGTCGTCGCGACGACGCAGCAGCCGCTGGTGTGTGCAATCGTCGCGACCGCGATTGCCTTCGTCGGCTTCCTCCTGTCGCGATACGCCACGGGGATGTCCGCCGAATCGACGTGGAAACCGTTGCGAGCGGGCGGTAGTTTCTTCCTCGGACTGGCCGTCCTGTGTTTTGTTCTGGCGATCGCGCTGGCCCTCGTGCACTTCCAGATCGGTGTCCCGCTGAAGGTCGTCAATTATGTAGTCCCCATCCTCCTGATCGTCCTGGGCGTCGAGACCGCGTTGAACGTCGTCTTCGACATCTACCGGCCGCGGCTCAAGGGCCAGTACAGCCGGGCGGCGTTCGACAGCCGGTTGCTGGGCACCATCAACGAGCCCGGCGGGATCTTCCGCAGCGTCGCGGCGGCCATGGACTACCAGTTCGGATTCCAGGTCTCGCAGACGTGGTTCTACAAACTGCTGGAGAAGGCGATCGTCCCCTTGATTCTCTTCTGTGCCGCGACGCTCTACTTAGCCAGTTGCATCGTGGTGGTGGAGCCCAGCGAGGAAGGGATCGTCGAGCGGTTCGGCAAGCCCACGACCGCCGACGGACAGGTGCGTCACATCGGTCCCGGCCTGCACTTCAAGCTGCCCTGGCCGATGGATATCGCCTACAGGGTTCCAACGAAGCAGGTTATGGATCTGCACATCGGTTACGTGCCGAAGATCGATCCGAACGGCGCGGTGGTCCAGGAGATGCAGCTCCTGTGGGGACGGACCCACTACGAGAAAGAACACGACCTGCTGGTCGCTGCGGATTATACGCCGGTCGAGGTGGGCGTGAGCCCCGCCGAGGGGGCGGTGCCGGTCAGTCTGGTCAAGGTGAACATGCCGGTCCAGTACCGGATCAAGGATTTGCGCGCGTTTGTATACGGCCACAGCAATCCGGCCAGGCTCCTGGAAGCCATCTGCTATCGGGAACTGGTCCGGCTGGCCTCCTCGGCCAACGTCGAGGTCGATGCCGCGCGGGGCCGCAGCGCAGACAACCTCTTCGGCGCCGGCAGGACCACGGCCAAAGAGGTGCTGATGCAGCGGATTCAGCAGGCGGCCGATGAAGAGGGCCTGGGCGTCGAGGTGGTCTTCGTGGGATTGCAGGGCATCCATCCGCCGCCGGAGGTGGCGCCGGACTACCAGGCGGTCGTCGGAGCCGTTCAGGCCAAACAGGCCCTCGTGCTGGAGGCCGAAGCGGAACAGAACAGGACTCTCAGCACGGTCGCAGGTTCCGTCTCGCGGGCCTCGAAGCTGGCCGAGCTGGCCGGCCGGTATCAGGAGGCGCAGCGGAAGGGGGACGCCGGAGAGGTGAAGCGGCTGGGCGAGGAGTTCGATTCCTCACTGCTCAACGAAGCCCGAGGCGAGATCTTCCGCATTCTCAGCGAGGCGCAGAGCTACCGGTTCGGAAAGGCGACCCTGGCCGAGGCGACGGGCAAACGGTTCGCCGGCCAGCTCCAGGCCTACCGGGCCGCGCCGGAGATCTACAAGTGCGAGCAGCGGGCGGTCGTGCTCGAAGAAGCGCTGAAGGGCATTCGCAAATACGTCGTGGCGGCCGACCCGAACGATCGCCAGGTTATCATCATGGACCTGCAGGACCAACTCTCGACGGAAGATCTGTTGGGCCGTCTTTCCAGCGGACAGGAGACCAAATGAAGAACATAGCGATTCCGATACTGATTGCCGTGATTTCCCTCGTGATGATCGTCTACCTCGTGACGTTCCAGGTCCGCGAGACCGAATCCGGGTTCGTGACGCGGTTCGGCAAGCCGGTCCGCGAGGTGACAAAGCCCGGCCTGTACTTCAAGTGGCCCACGCCGATCGAGCAGGTGCATAAGTTCGATTCGCGCATGAGGGTCCTGGAGGCCGCCCAGTTGGCGGAGACCACGACGCGGGGCAACGTCCCGATCATCGTGAATACCTACGTGGTCTGGCGGGTGGCCGAGCCGTTGAAGTTCCTCAACGCGGTCAAGACGGAAGACAACGCCGAGAGCAAGCTGCGCAATCACATCAGCGACACGCAGAACCGCGTTATCGGCCAGCACTCGTTCAGCGAGTTCGTCAACAGCGATCCGACGAAGATTCGCTTTGACGAGATCCAGAAGGAGATGCTCGCCGACCTCAAGGGGCCGGTCCAGGCGGAGTACGGCATCGAGATCAAGACGCTGGGCATCAAGCAGCTCAAGGTCAGCGAGGACGTCACGAAGAGAGTCTTCGAGCGGATGAAGGCCGAGCGCCAGGGCCGCACGGACGCGATCACGTCCGAAGGCGAGGCGATGGCCATCCAGATCCGCGCCGATGCGAACAAAAAACGCGACGTGCTCCTGGACGCCGCGAAGGGCCGAGCCAAGGAAATCCGCGGCCAGGGCGACGCGGACGCAGCGAAATACTACGAGCTGCTGGAGACGGACCCGAGTCTGGCGATCTATCTGCGGAACCTGGAGACCCTCAAGGAGACGCTCAAGGATCGAGCGACCGTCGTCATCCCGATGGATTCGGACCCGTTCAATCTGCTGATGGCGATGCCGTCGCTGGGGACCGAGGGACAGGCAAAATAATCGCGGGATCACGAATAGACTGGGCAAACAGCCATGGCACACGCACACAAACACGGACATGATCACGGACACGAGCACGAACACGATGATGCCGATCAGCCGTTGCAGGTCGAGCAGCTCGATGCGGCGAGCAAGTCCCTTTCCGACGCGTTTCGCATCAGTTTCACGATCCTGAAGGTCATCATGATCGTGCTGGTCGTCGCGTTTCTGGCATCGGGCTTCCGGACGGTCGGTCCGGACGAACGGGCGCTGGTCTTGCGGTTCGGCAAGATCCAGGGCATCGGCGACGACGCGATCCTGGGGCCCGGGCCGCACTGGGTCTTCCCTTATCCGATCGACGAGCTCGTGAAGATCCCCGTCGAGAAGAACATCAACCTGCCCGTCAACACATTCTGGTACAAGGAGAATCGTGAGGACGTCATGGGCCAGGGCGTCAAGCCGAGGAACCTCCGGGCGGAGAAGCTCGATCCGCTGGTCGAGGGCTACTGTCTGACGCGAAGCCAGGCGGTTGCCGGCGCGACGCAGGTCGCCAGAGACCGCGAGGGCAGTGACTACAACATCGTGCACACGCGATGGCAGATCAACTACCAGATCGCCAACGTCGATCAGTTCTTCCGCAATGTCTACGTGCGGGATGTCAAACCGGGCCAGATCTACTCGGACATCATGATGGCGAGCATCACGCCGCTGCTTCGCAGCGTGGTCGATGACGCCATCGTGGCGACTATGGTCCACTACACGATCGATGAGGCGCTCCAGAGCGTCGATACGATTCCCCGCCGGGTTCAGCAGCTCGTTCAGGAGAAACTGGACGCCCTGGAAAGCGGCATCCGCGTCGTGCAGATGCAGTTGGTCAGCACGACATGGCCCATGCAGGTGGATGAGGCCTTCCAGGCGTACGTCGAAGCCAGCCAGAAGAGCGCGAAGGTAGTGACGGAGGCCAGGACCTACGCGGAGACGACCCAGAACAAAACGGCCGGCCAGGTGGCGGAGCCGCTGTACGAGGCCTTGCTGGACCCCAACAGCGACCCGCAGCAGCGGGAGGTTCTTTGGACCCAGGTCACCGGCGACGCCCAGGGCGCGATCGCTCAGGCCCAGGCCTACCAGACGAAGGTCGTCGAGGCCGCGCGGGCCAGCGCCAACTACCTGACGAGCATCCTGCCGGAGTATCGCAAGCGGCCCTTGCTGGTCGCTCGCGAGCTGTACCTTGCGGCCATTCAGCAGGTCCTGACGAACGCTGACGAGAAGTTCGTCCTCGACTCATCCAACAAGGCCAAGGACCGCGAATTCCGGATCTTGCTGAACCGGGACACGAAGCTGAAACCCAAAACGAATCCGTAGGACGCATCGGGAGTTGACAGGCGGCGCGGCGAAATCGACGCCCGCCGGCACGATTCGGTGAGAGAATAAAATTATGGCGCACGAGCACCTGCACTTGAAAGACGAATTCGGCACCGAGCAGACCCGCGAGAAGCAGTTCCGCGTGAGCCTGGCCCTGCTGGGCACGCTGGCCGGCGGGGTCCTGCTCATCAACAGTTGGATCGGAAGGGCCTTCTACGCGCCGGACAGCTTCAACACGCAGTTGTTCGCGATGCTCGGCGCGATCCTGCTCGGGGCCCCCATCGTGATCCACGCGGCTCACAGTCTGATCCGCGGCGAATCGCACATGGACGAGCTGGCGGCGCTGGGCATCATCGCGGCGTTCGCGATCGGGGAGTACGTCGCCGCCGGACTGATCGGTTTCTTCATGCTGCTCAGCGAACTGGTCGAGACCCGGACCGCCCTTGGGGCCCGCGCTTCGATCGAGTCGCTCATCCGCCTGACGCCCGTCAAGGCCAACCTGATCGGTCAGGACGGCAAGGAACGGGAAGTCAAAGTCAGCGAGCTGCGCGCGGGCGATTCTATCCGGGTGCGTCCGGGCGACAACGTCCCCGCCGACGGCGAGGTCTACGACGGCCTGAGCTCTGTGAACGAGGCGACGATCACGGGCGAATCCCTGCCGGTGGACAAGGTACCGGGAATGCAGGTCTTCGCCGGTACGAGCAACCTGACGGGAGCTCTCGACATCCGCGTCACCAAGGCGGGCAAGGACACGACCCTCGGCAAGGTGCAGTCGCTGATCATGCAGGCCGAGCACACGCGAATCCCGGTCATGCGGATCATCGACCGCTACATCTCGTGGTACGTGCCGACGATCCTGATGATCGCGGCCATCGTGTGGGTCTTCACCCGCAACATCAACCAGGCGATTACGATCCTGGTGATTTCCTGTCCGTGCGCGATCATCCTGGCGACGCCGACGGCGATGGTGGCCGCGATTTCGGCCGCAGCCCGGCTGGGCATCCTCGTCAAGAACGTCGCCTACTTGGAAGTCGCCGGGAAGATGACGGCCCTCGTGTTCGACAAGACGGGCACCGTGACCACGGGCCGGCTCTACGTGACGAAGCTCACGCCGGCCGAGGGGGTCGAGCCCGGGGAATTGCTGGCGGAAGCGGCGGCTGCCGAGCAGATGAGCAAGCACCCGGCCGCCCGGGCGTTGCAGGAGGTGGCCAAGGAGGCCGGCCTGTCGCTGCCCGCGTCGGAGAGCTTCAAGGAGACGCCGGGAAAGGGCGTCAGCGCCAAGATCAATTCCGTCCGCATTCTCGTCGGACGCGACACGTTCCTGGCCGAGAACGGGATCGATACGAAGAACGTGACGGACCCCCGGCTGCACGAGGAGCAGGGCTTCAGCACGCTCTACGTCGCCAAGGACAATCGGTGCATCGGGTGGATCGGCCTGCAGGACAAGACCCGGCCCGAGGCGCAGCACGCGATTGAGAAGCTCGTGGACATGGGCGTCAAGCGCGTCACCATGCTCACCGGCGACCGCAGCGAAGTCGCCAACCGCGTCGCGGGCGAGCTGGGCTGCACGGACTTCAAGGCCCAGTGCCTGCCTCAGGACAAGCTGGCGGTCGTCGAGCAGATCAAGAAGGAAGGGCACACGGTGGTCGTCGTGGGCGACGGGATCAACGACGCTCCGGCCTTGGCGGCCGGCGATCTCGGCATCGCGATGGGGGCCGCCGGCAGCGACGTGGCGATCAACTCGGCGTCCATCGCGTTGATGAACAACGATCTGCGACGGATTCCCTTCCTCGTCGAGGTCTCCCGCAAGACCCGTCGGGTGATCGCCCAGAACCTTGTCTTCGGCATCCTCTTTATTGTGCTGGGTATTTCCCTCTCGAAATTCGTGCCGCCGGCGGTGGCCGCCTTCCTCCACTTCGCCAGTTCGCTGGTCGTCGTGTTCAACAGCGCCCGCCTGGTCCGTCAGGGCGAAGAGCTTGACCGCGAGCCCCAGGCCGCGTAAGGTTGTGACATGGATTACGCCATAGAGACAGTTGCGCTGACGAAAGTCTTTTCCGACTGGTGGGGCCGCGCCAAAGTCTACGCGGTGGACGATCTGAATTTGCAGATTCGTCCGAACGAGGTCTTCGGCCTGCTGGGCCCCAACGGTTCGGGCAAGACCACAACGATCAAAATGCTCCTGGGTCTGCTGCACCCGACGAAGGGACACGCCGTGCTCCTTGGCGGCGACGGCGCCGATCCGAGAATTAACGCCCGCGTCGGTTTTCTGCCCGAGGAGTCGTACCTGTACCGCTTCCTGAACGCCCGCGAGACGCTGGACTTTTATGGCCGGCTCTTCGGCCTGGACTCCAAGACCCGCGAGATGCGGATCGAAGCCCTGCTGGAGATGGTCGGCCTCAAGGCGGTGGCGAGCCGGCCCGTCGGGACCTATTCCAAAGGCATGGCGAGACGCATCGGATTGGCGCAGGCCCTCATCAACGATCCGGACCTGCTCATCCTCGACGAGCCCACGACGGGCCTCGACCCCATCGGCACGCGGCAGATCAAGGACCTGATCATCAAGCTGGCCGAACGGGGCAAGACCGTCCTGTTGTGCAGCCACCTGCTGGCGGACGTTGAGGACGTCTGCGACCGGATCGCAATCCTCTACGGCGGCAAGGTTCAGGCTCACGGCCGCGTTGGGGACCTCCTGAAGAAGACGAACAAAACACAGATCCTCACCGACGCCATCAGCGACGCGACGGTGGACCGCATCCGCGATGTGCTCAGGCGGGAGCACGTCGAATGCGAGATTTCCTCTCCCATGGAGCGGCTTGAAACCTTCTTCATCAATACGGTCGTCGAGGCGCAACAGCAGGCGACCCCGACGAGCGGGGCGGTCAGCACGACGCAGATCGGCGAGTTCCTCACCGCCGGAGCCCGCGGAGATGACATTCTGAACAAGCTGGTCGTGGCCCCGGTCTCGGAGCGGCCCCAAGCGGGGTCGAGCCGGACGGACAGACCGCAGCCGCAGGAGGCCGCTGTGACGCCCGAGCCCAACAAGGATCTGCTCACCAAGCTCACGCGGTCCACAGCGAGTCCGGCGGCCGAGCCTGTTGCACCGGAGAAGGGCAAGACGGTTGAGGTCGTGCCCGAGACCACCGTGCAGCGTGAGCAGGTCAAGAAGAACATTCTCGACGAGCTGACGGGAAAGAAACAGCCCGACGGTTCGACGGTCAAACCGTCCGACGGTCCGCAGGAGGGCGGCGGCCATGTGTAGGATTTGGGCCGTTGCGAAAAACACGATTCGGCAGGCCCTGCGAATGAAGGTGGCGGTCGTCTTCATCGTGTTGCTGTTGGTGTTGCTGCCGGTCATGGGGTACACCGCCTCGGGCGACGGCACGTTGAGGGGCAGGCTCCAGACTTTCGTCAGCTACGGCCTGTCGCTGACGAGTCTGCTGCTGAGCCTGCTGACGATCATCGTGTCGATCTACTCGATCACCAGCGACATCGAATATCGGCAGATCTACACCGTCGTCACCAAGCCGATCCGTCGGTACGAGCTGATCCTGGGTAAGCTGCTGGGCGTCGTTGTGCTCGACGTGGCGCTGTTGACGCTCTTTTGCGGGGTCGTCTATGGCTTCATCGTTCTGATGCCGAAGTTCGTCAATGCCTCCGAAGAGGAACTGACGCAGATCCAGAACGAGTTCTTCACCGCCCGGGCGAGCCTGGTGCCGCCCCTGATCGACGTGAGCAAGGAGGTGGACGAGGTCTACGCCAAGCTCGAGGCCAACGATCAACTGGAGATTGCGTATCCGCACAGCACGCCGGAGGAAATCCGCAAGTACCTGACCAGCCGCATCCGCCTGGAAAAACGGGCTGCAGCGGTCGGCGGCGGGCTGGTCTGGGAGTTTACGAATGTCCGACCGAGCGATCCGAACCATCAGAGCCTGTTCATCCGTTTCAAGTACGACGTCTCGGTGACGCCGCCGGACGAGCAGGTATACGGCGACTGGCGGATCGGAGATCTGCGAGGTCTGCAAACCGGAACCCCGGTCGATACGCCGGTCTGGCGGGTGCCGCGCAAGGACCCGGTGCGGAAATTTCGGGAGATCGAGGTGCCCGCCTCTGCGGTCGCCAAGGACGGTTACCTTGCGGTTGCCTACGGGAATCCGCCCCTGAACAACACGGTGGTGCTGTTTCCGGTCGAGGATGGCCTGGAAGTGCTGTACAAGGCCGACAGTTTCCTGGGCAACTACGTGCGGGGCGCTCTGCTGATTCTGTGTCGGCTCGTGTTCCTGGCCTGTCTGGGCGTGATGGCGGCCAGTTTCCTGTCGTTCCCGGTGGCGATCCTGTTCTGTCTGGTGATCTTCGTCACGGGCGCCACGAGCGGTGGAATCATCGAGTCATTCGGATACATGGGCAAGAACGTCAGTCTGGTCTACCGGTACACGATCGAAGGGATCATTCATTTGCTGCCGCAGTTCGACAAGTTCAGCCCGACGCAGTTCCTGATCCCGGCCCGGCTGATCCCCTGGAGCCTGATCGGCAAGGTGGTGCTCGTCATGGTCTGTCTCAAGGCGGCGTTGTTGCTGGCTCTGGCCCTGATCATCTTCAGCTTCCGGGAGCTGGCGAAAGTCGTGGTGTAGAAGCAATGGACTGGAATCCTGCAAAATGCAGGATTTAGGCCTGATCCTCCATTTTGCAGGATTCCGCAACTGAATAATGCGTACGCGTGACATCATCATCTTGTTGGTCTGTGGCATCACGGCAGCGGCCTCCCTGTTTGCGGCCGGGGCGCAGCTCGACTACATCAACGGCCAGCGGGAGAAGATGAAGATCGTCATCAATCCCGCGTTGGAGAACGCGCCGCCGTCGTTGGCGTTCGCGACCGTCGCGATGGGGGCCTTTCGCGGCCTGATCGTGGACATCCTCTGGATGCGGGCCGACAAGTTGAAGGAAGAAGGGCAGTTCTTCGACGCCCGTCAGCTCGCCGAGTGGA
>ENA-UPTA01003055-UPTA01003055.1-activated-sludge-metagenome-genome-assembly--contig:-NODE-3055-length-16750-cov-14.810662_pt1 | contig 16750 bp, 10 predicted proteins | sample MGYA00238184_ERZ773361 | MGnify/ENA primary metagenome ERZ773361 (study PRJEB29100, sample SAMN05720205) | activated sludge metagenome | isolation source: anaerobic digester from wastewater...
GTCCAACATGTCACGCATGGCACCACGTACAGCGGTGTAACAGGCAACCCGGCTTTCTCTGCCATCCTCGGGAAGCGCAAATATGTCGGACCACTCAGAAATGGCATCGGGAACTGAGGCTCCGGGCCAGGTTTGCAATGACTGCTCGGCTTGGTGTAACTCGTGCTGAGCACGGGTTTCCGTATCTTTCAAAAGGTCAAGAAGTCGCTCTGCGGCTGCCGGGCTGTAACCGGCGCCTTCCTTCCAGAGGCCAAGGGCGTGAAGCGCCTCGGTGAGGTCGTGCCAAAGAGTTTCATCCGGACGTGTCCCGGGACGGAGTTCATCCAACTCCTGGAGCCAGTCAACCGGGCTGCCAATGGTCCGGTCATCCTGAGAGACCGTTTTGCCGTGAATAGTGAAGCCGCTGATCTCCCCGGTGCTGATAAGCAGCGTGATCAGGATATCCACCCAGGTGTCGGTCAATCCCAGATCTGTGGTTTTCAGCCGTTTGCGGGTTTCCGCGATGCTGGTGGCAGGCGGGTTTGCCTTGCGGATGTTGTCCCGAATCCGCTCTTTCGCCTTTTTGAAGGCTTCCACGCTGCTGGCGGCCAGTGTGATCGAGACCTCCCCGGGCAAGCTGGTGTTGAGCAGACCAAGCGGGGCAAGGTGCTTTTCAAGGTCGGCCTTGGCAGTGCCGTCCCCATCGGTCACGCGGCCTTTCCATATGGCTTCAAGGATGCGTTTCCGCATCTGGTTGCTCAAGTCCGCGCTAAAGGAATAGGCCTCCCGGAAATCCGGATGGAAGTTGAAAACCTTGCTCAGCGCCTTTGTGGCGACCTTTTCCAGGAGCCGCTCCAGAGAACGTTCACTCTGCGGAATGCTCTGGTAGAGGGAAAGCAGTTCTGCGGGCTCACACAAGATTTCCCAGACTTGATCCTTGGGATTCCACTGCCGGATTTCCCCATTTACAAATGCCTCAAGCAGAATTTCCGTTGCCTTGCGGGCGGGCTGAGCCGATTTTGTTCCGGTGGGAAGGTCGATCCATTCTCCCAGCAGCTCCAGCTTGCGACGGACGGATTGCGAAGCGCCGCCCGCGTTAACCTGGGACTGGTAGTCACCATAGAGCTTGACCAAAGCCATGCTACGCTTGAGCTCATCGATATCTTGGGCTGGCAGTGTGGCCGGTAGCCAAACGAGGGTTCGTCCGTTGCCATGATGGACTGCATCCATTTCGACATCGAGCGGCGAGGCAGATGGGTAGAGCACAGCCAGGTGCAACGCCTTGGTGGCGGGCACGTCTTTAACGAAGCCGATGACCGCATGATCGTTGGTGAGCGTTGTGACGGGCTCAAGCCGATAATCCAGGGAACGGCGGGTTCGCTGCCAATCCACATCCACCTGGGTCGAGAAGCCATGCTGTGGCGGCACTGTACCGCCCAGAGGGCTGCCCGGGAAGCGGAGGAACAGTTCAAGGTGAGAGCGGTATGCGCTCTCAAGCTGAATATCTGGTGCAAAGCCATTCTTGACCCGCTCGATTTCGACCAACAGCTCTTCGCGTTCGCCGCCGTCACCTTCGACAGAGAGGAAAAAGCTCAGATTATCCCCGCTGCCTTTCTGACGCAGAGGAGGGAATGTTTGGGCAATCTTCTCCAGGATTCTTTCTGTTTCCTGATCACTGCCAGCGGGATCACTTTCTTTGCCGGGCCAGCGCAGCAAGAGTGCGTCGTTCAGCTTGGCAACAGTGAGTTCCTCCTTGACCATAGAGAGCACAATCAGGGCCTTGATGAGGCGCTCACTGGCCACCTTGGCTGCCGTTTGGTCTCCATCTGACCAGCGCTTATAAGGAACGCGGGAAAGGACCTCATCCCTGGCTGCGCTGCAGAAACGTTCGAACATCCCGTAATACTTTGCCATCTCTGGATCATCCTGGATGATCTTGTTGCGTAGATCCTCGTAGTCGAACACGTCGTCGAGCACCGCGATCCGTTTCCAGTCGCTGGCATCCTGCAGGCGTCTTTCAATGAACTCCTGGACAAATCCCAGTGCACCACGGGATCTGCCGCCCCGGTTGGTGATGGCGGTCAAACAATATAAACCGAAAGGGTGCATCGGATAGACGTCGGCAAAGTGCTTTGCTTCATCGGTAATCGGTTCACGCTCTCGGAAGTAGCGCTTCAAAAAGACAGTGAATGTACCCCTAAAATGGGGCTGCAGATCGGTCCTGAATAAATCAGCGAGCTTATGAATGCACTTTGATTTTGCACGGAACAGCCGGTGATTGTAGATGCGATGGAACTGCGTCACTGGGATGTTGATTGACTGAAATCGACCGGATTGACCGGACAGTTTGCCCATCAGTTCCGTATCGTAATTGCGTCCGGCCTGACGGGCGATGGCTTGTATTTCTTCCTGAACCGCGCCGAATATCCAGAAGGGCTGATCTCCGGCAAGACCTGCCTCCGCCAGTTGCCCCAGAAATGCAGTGCCTCGGTTGAAATGCTCATCAGTCTGAATCAGGTGCAAGTACAATTCGTCAACAAACACAAGAACGCCTTCGTACCCGCGTTCCTTGGCGATTTCCACGAGTTTTTTGACCTTTTCGGTTACTGTGGTGCGGTCTTGAACGAGCTGAATATTCAGTGCCGAAACCGCCTGTTCAATGATCGTCTTCTGATATTCTTTGTCATATGCGCAAAGCTGGGCAATGGTGAGGCTTCTATTGTCGCGAATCCAGGTTTCAACGTCGCCGCGCGTGCCGCTGGCTGTATGCTTAAAGAAGGTGTCCAGGTAGGCATCTGTATTGGATAGCGTTGCGGTCACCGGTGGAGACAAGTGCCTTAATTGGTCCGTAACTGAGTTCCAGAAGGCTTGCTCCAGGGTCTCGTCCGGCACTTCAATTGCTGTAAAGTTGATGGTGAGGAGCTTGCGTGGCGCAAGGGCATCCATCCCCCATTCGGGCTTGCTGTCGAGAAACTGTTTGCGCAATGTCGGTTCGGTCAATATGGCGGAGAGCCATGCCATAAAGATCGTCTTCCCTGATCCGTAAAGACCTGTGATAAAAAACCCGCGCCCCTGTTTGCGGTGGATCCGATCAAGGATGATTCTGGCCGACTCTTCTACCTCGGGCAGCATGACAAAGCTTTCAAAAATCCGTGTCCGACTGGCTGAGTCATGAGTTGACTCGTTAAAGTTTTCCACCCAGCTACTGACGGGCGTGAAATCAAACATATCCTTCATAAGTGGCATGTCAGGCCTCCAGCTCCACTATTGGTTGATCTCCGCGAGTCAGGGTGTACTGCCCGCATCGGCAAAGCTGACCAGCCATTCGTCCGGTCAGCACCAGCAAAATTCTTCTTTTCCCTACAGCGTCATTGTACCATGTGGTAATTGGATCCATGCCCAGCGTAAAAACCAATTCCAGATGATCCAGAATGGTCAAGCCGTCTGGCAGCATCTGTTCGACCACGAGATCATGAACTGTATTCCGGAGATTGTTCCCGTAACGTTTAAGATCCGCAGTAATGGTCATAGTGTTGAAGTTAAAAACTTCGGCGAACATTGGATCCCTATGAAGAAGGTCGATGATGATGTCATTCACCGCGACATAGCGAACCGACCCGAATTCGTCCTGCGACGCTATGTGATTAGCAAGCCATGTTTTCCCGGCGCCTTGAGCGCCGATCAGGCAGCAAAGGGTTCGCCCACCGACATGGCTCTGACTTATCAAGCCCGCAAGTTCTTTGAGCGCTTTGGCCTGGACTGGCGTTGTTTTTTTATCTCCAGGCATTTACGTACTCCTCCAGCGATTGGTAAATCAGTTGAACTTGATCTGTGTTTCCATGCCGGTGGTATTCACAGTGCCCCTTGGTTGCAAGTTTATTGATACCAACGATCAAGAGGCTTCGGTTGCACATGAAAATCGGAGCAATGGTGCCTTCGCTGATCACGGTCATTGTTGAAGGTGCCCTCCACGCATTGCTTAATGCGTCATGATATAGGGCATATCCGAGCACAGCTTCTGTTGGACAGTACGTTGTAACCGAGTAATTAGACTTTGAGAGCTTTAGCCTTCCAACCTTGACCAGTATCGAGCGCACCCGATCTCGTGTGGAAAGACGCATGCGCTCGTATTTCCTTTCCAAAAGTTGGTCAAGGTGATACCTGGAGAAAACAGCCTCTCCTGTATTAAGGAAACTATCTGTAACCAAAAGAGAAAGTGTTTCAAAAAGAATTGGTGTGGTTATACACAACTGGAAAAAGACAAGATCCTGTACCGCTTCGTCGTTTGTTCTGATCTTGCGGAACATCTGCAGGAAAGGCGTATCTTTAATGGTGTTACTCTCAATTTCCAGAAAACGGTATTTCATGTGTTGCCACAGTTTTTCTTTGTTGGATGCTGATTTTTGAGGCCAACGATGGATGCAGGAGCTCCGTACCGCTTGTACGTCTTTGCTCTCCAAGGCGGCATCAAGCAGCATGAGAGTCTCTTCCAGAAGAAATCCGTATCCAATTGTTGAAAACTGCTGATCCATTGAAATGATCCCCATCACCTATCTCTTCATCTTCCTATTCATTCCCGTAGCTGTACCTCCGGCTTTTACCCACTCGTCAATCTCCGCTTTCTTGAATTTCCAGAGTCGGCCCACTTTGTGCGCAGGCATGCTGTGTTTGTCGATCCATCGATAAACGGTGTCGCTGCTGACACCGAGGTGTTTGGATATTTCATCCACTGACAGCCATCGGTCTTCCATCTCGGCCATTTCTCTAACCTCACACGGTACTTTTTGGTCTCTGTTGCCCGCTTAGCTTGGTAAAACGGAAAAGTGCCAACGAGTTTTTCCAGTAATATGTGGCACAATATGGCGATTTTTGCCGATTGTCAACCGCTTTTCCCGGCAAATATCCGCAGAAATAGGCAAAGATTGGCTCATACACGCATGGCTGGACCTTTCTTCAAAACGCATCACCTCATTTATATAATCCCAGTCTATGCATTAATCATTTTCCGGCATATCGGGAATCTGCCTGCGTGGCGCCCAGATCTCCTGAGGTTCAGGATCTCGTACGTCTGCAGGATACGTGAATCCTGTCAGTTGACTCTTCTCAAATGACAGCCCATATGCAACGTAAAGCCTCCGCATCCACCGAATTTCTGAATCCTTGAGTTCGAGATCTCGCGGTATTGGAAGGCCTATCACATCTGGCCTTATCTCATTACGAAACAGTTGCCCGGAAAATGGCCGCATCGTTCCGATCATATAAGGGTGCCCACAATGCCCACCACCACCAAATATTACCCGAATATCATTAAGCTGGTCCCTTACGAACAACTTGCGTTTCGCATGCGCGAGAGTGGATTCCGTACCGCCGCTCAATTGTCCGGTGATCCAGTCTCTCGCCGCTCTAAGCTCGGATTCTTGACCTCCTTGCTCTTTCTTTTCCCGCCATACCTCCAGAGACTGCAAATCCGCCCTGCCGGAGGAGGCTGCCGCACGACGCTCGATTTGACTTGATCCCAGCGGTAACACGCACCCGTGAAGATATGTGAGATGTTCCCCGTGATCACGTCGCGAGAAAATAAAAACGCTTTGATCCACGGTGCCCGCTCCGGTATCAGAAAAGAGATAGATACCCGGACTGGAAACTCGGGAGCGGACAAACCCTTGAACGTTTGCGCTTACCTCTGGATAAATGGTGCAGGCGCCTGCGCCATCCCCACCTTCGGCGTTCTGGCTGGAGTTTCGCAATGACTCCAAATCCATCAAGTGCAGCGGAGGATGCCCTGCAAGCTTGTCAGCAAGTCTCCAGGCTTCGTAAAGAACTCGCTTATAGGCGGTATTAACCTGTGGCAGCTGCGCATCAGCAACGGGGACAGCGAGATTCACGGCCATATAATCCTTCTTGAGTGCCCCAAAATCGGGCATGCGGCGACGCACGTCATTGCGGATTTCTCCGAGAACACCGGCCAGATAATATACTGCGCAGTTTTCCACGAATCGCGACAGTTCTTTGACATCAGATAATCCTTTTGCATTTCTATAGACTGTAAGAACGGGATCATCCCATTCTTGCAGGGCTGCTTTCACAAGAGCGTGCTTCAAGTGATATAGACCATTCTCGGGATAGTCGATCCCTTGATGTTCGACGTGTTCGAGCGTACCATCGTTCAAGAGCAGTGCGCCAGGGATCAGAAATGGCAATTCACTCTTTACAGATGAGTTTGGAATGTAAACCCATGCCTTATCGATTGCTACATCACGACAGATGCATTTTGAATAAGACGTACCGAAATCAAACCCGATCTGAACAAAATAGGGCTGTCTTCTTGCTGGATCGGACGAAACAACAACAGTGGGTTCAGATAATGAAGATTCGGCAGGAGGCGAGGATACCAGAAGCGACTCTGGTTGGCGCTTATCTGTGCCAAAGAGTTTTCTCTTTAGATTCTGGATCAGGTCCGAGAATTTGCTCAATGCATTACCCCTCCCATTTGATACTATGCTCCGGTGACCCGGAAAATGCCCGCTGCCACTTGTGACTGCGTTGGATCAGTTCGGGCTTTTTCCTTTAATTCACGAAGCTTTGCTTCTTTATTGTCAATAGCCTTCTTTAGCCGGCCTTCAGCCGGTCTGATTATACGAACATCTCGTCCCGCCTCACGGAGGGTGCGCAGACGCTGTTCATGCTGTGCGATCCGTCGCTCATAGAAGCCTTGAACCCTTTGAACCTTGATTTGATAGGCAGTGCTGTTTTCTGCCTCAAAATCAGCAACTGCAGCGGAAAAGCGCATGCCCAGGTCTTCCTCCAAGGCATCGTGTGTACGTGTTAATTGTTCCTTATCTGCTTCTACGTAATCCCAGTCCGATCCTCGGCGCAATAGATGTTGAATGATCAGTTCAGCTTCATCATCCAAATAAATGCTGCCAGTAGATAGCGAACGTACCCCGTAGGCAAGGGTCTCACGATTCGAGAGCCCTTTTAGATTCCACCGCTCAATGCGATAACAATAATCCCCCGGTGGCAGTTCAGGATGAGTAACAAGGAGAGCGGATACATCAAAGAAGACATGGGCTCTATCGGCGTTGATTTTTGTGATCCAGCGAATCAAGGGAGAAAGATGATTCACGAAATGAATTGTCCGCTTTTGGCTGGCAGGAAGGCGTTGGATCACTTCTCTTCTAAAAGTAAAATTGAATTCTCTCTGCCGTAGCGGGCGCGCACTCAATGTGCGGTCATCGTAGATGAAAGATGACAACGAGCTATGGGCCTCCGGACTCAGCCGAATCCGGAAACAACGGTCTGCCGGCGTATTATGGTTCAGTTCGCATCCCTGGAATTCGCGATCAAAAAAATCAATTAAATAATTCTCTAGTTCATCAGCCTGGATATATCTACCCTTCTCCCGATCTTCCTCGATCTTTCTCTGCACATAATCGGAGAGAGCAGAAAGTGCATCGCCAGATTCTTCCAGCGCTTGAATCTGAATCAGCCGAAGTTCAATGACTTGCTCGGATTGCTCCATTAACCTGCGCTCCTCCTCCGGAGTCAAGTCCCTGCTGAGAAGCTCTACAGTAAGTCGCTGAACTTCTTTCCCGATCACTGCCTCCATATCGCCCAGGCTATTGGCAAATCGTGCAAGCTTGGAGTGTAATCGATCATAGAGACGCTCTTCAACGGTATCACGAACCTTGAAGTTCACAATGGACAGGCGTTTCGCTTGTTGTCCTACTCGATCGATACGCCCAATTCGCTGTTCAACGCGCATCGGATTCCACGGCAGGTCGTAGTTCGCCATCACCCGACAGAATTGTAGATCGATACCTTCGCTACCTACCTCAGATGAGAGGAGTATTCTCGGACCGCGCGGATCTCTGAAACGTTCAATTTCCTCCCAACGTTGCTCGTTCGGAATGTCGCCATGGATGACAGCCGTATTCACGCCATCCGTCATAAGTCGGCGTCTGAGATAGGCAAGCGTCGGTCGGTAGTAGGCAAAAATGACCACCTTTTCGTCAGGGACAACATCAACTAACATTTGTCTTAACTTTGCATACTTGCTGTCGTTCTCCTCAAAGTCGTATGCGAGCATCTGTTTTACATCTGCCCCGTTCAGATCTTCACTCACTTCATCGTCGAAAAGATCGTCCATCATTTCCTCACCCATTGCCTCGCCAAAAAGATCTCCGGGATCACCAAAACGGCCATTCCGTATCTCCTGGGCGAGTGCAGGCAGGCAACTGGCTGCCCGCAGTTGCAGCCCGAGTACCTGAAAAACATGGAAAGGCCGACTGTCCTGCCTACACTTGCGCCGGACAATTTGAAGAATGGCCCGATAAAGCATCATTTCCTCAGGTGAATACTCAATCTGCAGGACCAGCGGATCACGCAGCGGGCGGTTTTCCTTCACTTGAACTCGTCGTGTGCGGTTAATGTAACCGCCCATAAGATTCAGTTTCTCTGCAAGATCCTGACATTTTGCGATCTGAGACTTATCGGTCGTGTCAAGCTTTTCCAGTTTATCCAAAAACTGCTTAAAAAGTGGCGCTTGACTGATGAAGCGGCTGGCACCCATGCCTTCAAGTGACTCTTCCAACAGTGCAGTATCCAGAGGAGTGCGAGCCAAGGCGTTCCCTGCTTGCACCGCCGGGCGATTAGCATCTAAAAGCTCCTCAAAAAGTCCCTGTGATTCAAAAAAACTCTCGTCAACAAGACGAAGCAGGCTATGAAGATCCGTATTGCTATTATTTACCGGTGTAGCCGATACGCAGAGCACAGCTCCAGCATTGGCGGCGAGACATTCTCCGAGATGAAAGGTAGTCGTCGCTGGATTTCGCATGTAGTGCGCTTCATCAAAAATCACCATATCAAACGGATCATGATCCAGAGACCAATGGCGTAGGTTGCGCAACAAACCGGTCTTCGGGGAGCCTGGAGGTTCAATGTCGGGCGGATTATCCAAAAGTCGAAGCTCGGCCTTGGGAGGACGGAGCCCTGTGTAGGTGGCAATCAGAACAAAGGAATGGTCAGGTCCTGTCTGTTTTAGCTCTGTAATCTCACGTTCCAGAGCCGAGAAGTCGACAATCCGTGCATCGAAAAGAAATTTGCCACGCAGCTCTTCTCTCCATTTCTCTGACAGAATCTTCGGACAAAGCACTAAAAGCCGCTGTGCTTGTCGTCGGGCCTGCAATTCCATCCATATCAAAGCCGACTCGATTGTTTTTCCTAGTCCCACTTCGTCGGCGATGATGAGCCGTTCCGTGGGTGAATTTATGAATTTCAGAACTGGTTTGAATTGATAAGGGTAGAAATCGATCTGGGCCGCTTCCATCGAGTAAATAACTTCATGGAGAGTGCCTTTAAGTTTTTCATATGTAATTAGTCGTTGCAGATCCCGTACTTTTCCGAAGTGACCGGCGCGCAGTCGTTCCCTAATTGAGCGGATAGAATCGCGGTGCAATGGTGTCAAACAGGCTAACGGCCGATAACTACTGCCGCCAGTGGGATAAACTATCTGCACCATGACATGCGGGCCCGCCGGCCGCCAATTGCCAGTGTATTGTCCGGGTTTTCCAGGGTTATTCTGATCGATTAGCCAGTCTCCAGGCAAGAAAGGAATTATAGAATAGGTTGTTGCATCGTCATTCATATTTAGGACCAGTACCTCCCTGAAGAGTAAATAGGACCATTTGGATGCTGTGCTTCATAGTACGGCGGCAACGGAGGTGCGATGAACTTTTGAGCCTCTCTTTCTTTCGCAAAACTCGCAAAGCCGTTGCGCTGAAGTGCTCGCATTGCATCCTTAACCGCAGAAAAGCTCAAGCGATCAAAGACGCCCGATGCGTCATTTATGAAGAAGATTGTGCAGGCATCGGATTCTGCATCCTTATCAATGAGAGCCCAATTTTGCTGGAGCATTTCAACAACCTTAAACCAATATTCTCTACTGTGAATTTCTATCTGCTTGTCATCATGCATGGTTATGAAACCTCGCCAGTATGACGATTCTGGGTTGCATTCTTATGATTTGCTGAGCTAAGCTTTCGAAGCAGAGGGCTTATTATCCTGCCGTGCATCCACAAGGTATACGTGTGGATCTCTCTCCATTTCCAGTTCCCGCAAAACACGTTTTACACGATCAAATTCCTCTTCGGTAAAATAGATGATCACTTTGAAACCGGCGGCGGCATCGCTTGCCTTCTGGTATATTTCCAGTTGCTTTTCTAAGTTTCTTTTTAGTTGAGTGTTGCTGGCAAGCTTGAACTCAACTATGGTCTTATCTGAGGAGCCTCTGGATACCTTGAAATCTGCGGGGCCTCGACCATCGTTAACCTCTCTGCTGACATCCGATGGAGTCCCGTGCCAAGTCAACCGAAAGAGTATATGGACGTCTGTTTCTTTCCGTACCGGTTTTTCGTCCACATAAAAGATCCGATATCCACCCTTGTTTTCAACGACGTCTTTAAAGAACTCAATCTTCTGTTTCGTCTCTTCTTTTGTTTTGCCGGGAATACTATAGAAAGGCGTTTGCTGGTTGAGAAGCGCAATAAGTTCAGCAAACTGCTTAATATAAAGTTTTTGTGACTCAAGGACCTTGGTGGCGCTGAGCGCCACTGCTTCTTCACCAGTATCTTCTTTTTGTCTTATATAATAGTCGATAATCTGAGGATATTTTTCCAAGGTAGATTCGATGGCACGTGCATAATCTTCTTTATTTGGATCTCTATCTCGTGGAATCATAGATTCAAAGTAGTTATTTATCTGAGCTCTCAGCGAAGCATTCTCGATGGCATCAGGTATATCCTCAAATCTGGATACCATGTCGGAGTGGTTGATCCATGTTTCGTCTTTCGTCAACATATCCTTTGGCGTCAGGAGGACGTAGTCACCACGATAAAAAGGCAACATGTAATTTTTCGGCATCCAGCGTTCAAGATCATAGCTGAATACTGCTCTGTCTACTGCAACATTACGTAAAAACTCCGTCTGGATATGCTCTTTAGCAAATGCCTCGGTGTACTCAAGAAGGTACTGTTTAATGACATTCGTTGTGAAATCACTGATCATGTCCCTCCCTACACCGCCTTTGATAAGACATAGTTTCTCAAGATGACTGCCTTGTGTGACCTGTTCTTCTCCGAAGTCGCTGAAGACGAGGACCAAGTTCCTGTTTAATGAACGGGCGAAATCACTACCCAGGCCCCGTCCGGAATTCCCGCTTTTACAAAAGCCGAGCCAATTCTGCCTCACTTCGGAAAAACAATACCATGATTTCAATAATGCGTCCGATACGCTGCCGCGTTCCGACTTACTTTTAAGGAAGCGCAGGTAAGAAATAATGTGTGCATGAAGTCTCTGATAATCAGCATTTTCACTGTTAAACAGAAGGAATGGGTCTATGAATAATGGTAAGTCCGTAACCAAGGAGACATTGAATGCTCCATAATCTTCCAGAATTGACTCGGCGATTTTGAAAACATCACTAAAATAGAGATTCATTATTACTCCTTCTCGTACTACCCTTTGAGTCTCATCTCATACATTTCATCACTACTGGGAAAGTATCAACACGCTCCCTTGATTCAGATTTAGCATGTACCCCACCTTCGGTCTCGTGAAGATCAGTGTTTCCAACTCGCCAGGTGCTACCTCGATTTTTCCCGCGATGCCCTTTTTGATCTGGGCAATGCAGCGGCGCTTGTGGTCGGAAATCTGGCGTTCATAGGGTTTGTTGGAGCCGTCGTAATTCATGGGGCCAGGCCAGAGGCGGCGGTAGATTTCATCGCGCGCCACGATCTGTTTCGGCTTTTCCGCCAGAAGCAATAGGTAATGGAAGCAGGCCGGTTGCAGCTTGATCGGACATCCCCGGTAGAAGAAAAGCTGCTGCCCATCGTCCATGAAGATGACGGGCGGATCGGTGATCAGATCGCGAAGGTCCTTGGCGTCGGCCAGACAGGTGCGCAGCGCGGAAAGAAGGATTATATCTTGGAAAATACTGGCCAGGGAGCGGGGAAAAGCGACATTGCCTGTGAGTGGTGCAGTTGTCGGCGACGCAATGGCCGAGTCCGCCTTGACGTGATTGGCTGCTCCTTTGCTGTGATCAACATCGGATGATCCCTCACTGATCCCTTCTGTCGATTCCTGCCCGGCCGCTTCCTCCTGCACCTGATAGTCCCGATGAAAAAGCTGGTAGAGCCGCTCGGCCAGATGCTTCGGCAGCAGCCTTTCCAACTCTGTCAGAGGAAGTTCGGCGACGGCTTCGGGGGTGTCGTAGCCTTCGGCGATCAGGCGGTTGATGTAGGTCCGGCCCAGGCCCCGCAGGCGAATCTGCGAGAGGGCAAGTCCCTTTTCAGTGACGCCATAGATCAGCCGCTGTGAAAGATGCTCTATTCGGGCGATAGCCCGCGGGTCCCAGCGGATCTCTTTGGCCAGGGACGCCAGGGTCTCGGCCAGCCAACTGAAGTCCTCCCCCACCCGCTTGATGGCGCCGCTGAAAACCTCGTAGCTGTTCTCGATCTCCTTGGTCTCCGCCGGCGAGATCCACCGGTTCATCATCAGGGCCTTCTTGACGGCCCGCTCCTTCTCCTGGGAGAGCATGCCCGAGATCTTCCAGACGGATTGAAAGACGGGCTTGGTCTCCTCCATGCTGTCGTGGATCGCCTGCTTCAGTTCATAGAGGTAGCCGCCCTGTCCACGTTCGTTCCGCTTGAGGGGGATATAGACGGGGATCGCATCGTGGGACATGGCCAGGAGCATGAGGATCTCAAAGTCGGAGACGTTGCGGGGATCGGCGTTGTTGAGGAATTCGAGGAAGAAGACGGCGGTCTCCAGGGCGATCCCCTTGGCGGCGGTGTTCTTCCCCAGGGGCGTGGGGATGAGCCGGTCCTTGGCGGTCTTCTCGATGAGACCCCACTTGACGGAAAGGGCGATGGTCTCTTCGATGGCCTTGTCGTAGTCAGCGTCGGTGATCTCGCTCTTCCAGAGGGTCTGGCCGGTGAAGGTGCCCTTCAGGAAGGTCTTGATCTCCCCGGCGTCGCGGCAGATCTCCGAGGCCACAAGATTCAGGATGTGCCGGTCCATCTCCTTGCGGTTCAGCGCGGGGGTCATCTCCTCGATGGGGCCTTTGACGTAGTGGTCGGTGTAGAACTTGTGATCCACGTAGGAGGCGGTGACGAAGAGCGCCCGGCCGAAGTCGGAGACGAAGCCGTAGCGGGCCACCCGGCCGCCCATGTTCTCGTAGTCGGAGACGAGGATGCGCTCCTTGGAGAGGCTGCGCGTGTCCCGGAAATACTTCCAGCGGAGCGGCGCGACGATGGCATTCTTCATGGGGAGATTGAGGCCGACGGCGAGGGTGGTGGTCGTGCAGAGGACGCGGATCTCGCCCTTGCGGGTGTAACGCTCGACGATGTCCCGCTCCTCCCAGGAGAGGTCGGCGTTGTGGACGGCGACGCCGCTGCTCAGAAAGGTAATGAGCATGTCCTTGGAGACGCTCTCTTCCAAAGCGTTCATCTCGGCGATGGCGCCGGCGGCGGGCGGGAGATTCAGGGCATGGGAGAGGTGGTGGGCCAGGGCTTCCGTCGTGGGCTTGTCGGGCAGGAAGATGATGGTCTGTTCGCCCTTGTCTTCCACAAGGAACTTGGCCGTCTCCACGTACTGACCCGCTTCCCTTTCGGACTTGAGAGGGAACCACTCCTCTTCGCCTTCGAGGCCGCTGTTGAACTCCCGGTAGCGGAACTTGCCGTCGAAAAAGACGCCCTGGCGAAGCTCAACGGGGCGCTTTTCCTCCCGGATCATTTTGGCCCGGAGCCACTGGGCCAGGGCCTCGCTCTTCCCCAGGACGGCGGAGAGTCCCACGAGCTGGGGCTGCTTCGGATTCAGAAGGATCCGCGTGAGCAGGAGCTCCAGGACGGGTCCCCGTTCTTCGTCGGTCAGGTATTGAAGCTCGTCCACCAGGACGAGGCCGATGTCGTTGATGAGTTTGGGATTGCCGACCAGGAGGGAATGGAGCTTTTCGTAGACGATGATCGCGATGTGGAAGCGGCGGCCCTCGATGCGTTCGTCGTACTCCCGACGGTCGTGGGTGGAGATAACGGTCTGGATGCCTGCCTTTTCATAGTCCTCGTGGAACTGCTCGAATTTTTCTTCCGCCAGGGCCTTGGTGGGGACGAGATAGAAGACCCGCTTACCCTTGCTGCCGTAATGAAGGGCGAGGATCTCGCCGACGAGGGTCTTGCCGGAGGAGGTGACGGCGGAGAGCAGGAAGTTGCCGCCGTTGAGGATCTGGTATTCCTTGAAGGCCCGCTCCTGGATGGGGAGGAGCTCTGCGCCGTATTTCTCTTTCAGGATGGCGATGACGTTCGGGTCCAGCCCGAAGGCTTCCAAGAGGTCGATGCGCATGGCGGCAATAATTCCTGGTCTGTCCTTTCCAGTGATCGTACCGACCGATTGTAACGGCGGCGGATCACCCTTTCAAGGCCCAAACGACAGAGGTGAGTCGTATTATTTTCTCATAAGGCCGGATTCCCTGTTCGCAATGTTCACGGATATGCTGACGCGATGATATTCGCGCCGTTAAATACCACTATTTGCTTGATATTACAAAGGATAAAATTGACATAACAGAAACGGGCACTGCAAGAACCATAATCTTCATTCGATAAACTCGGAAATCACTCGGAAGCAGTTCACTTCCGAGTTCCTGTCAGTTGAAAAGGCCGTATTTATGGATGGGATATTTCACGTTTCGGACATATTCAACATCATGAATGCACACAAATTACCGTCGTTCTTCCGGCGACCGCCATGTGAGAAAGCGATCGAGGGCATCTACGCTGCCGATCATCTTGCGGGCAAGTTTCAGCCGTTCCAACAATCTGAGACTTTCATCATCACTCAGGCCGGCAGCCCGTTGTTCAGCATCCCGGAAGAATTGTTCGACCCGGTTTGCCCACCCCCAGCGATCGATGATCTGGAGGAGTTCCTCCCTACTTTCCTTGAGTGCCTGAGCCGCCCGACGTTCCTCTTCTTCCCGGCGCCAAACTTCTCTTTGCGCTTCCCACTTCTTATGTTCAATTTCTGCCTGACGTTCCCCTTCTTCAACAAGCCGGGCGATGACCATAGTTGCCTCCTTGAGCTCTTTGATTATTTTCTTAATCTGGCTTCCCAGATCATGCTTCTTTGTTTCCAGCCATCTATTGACCCAGTGAGCCCTGCGGTAAGGCGCATAGGCCTGCAGGCAAAGTCGGCCGGTGGGGTAATCTTTTTTCGTTGTCCAGGTGACATCGTGCGTGTAACGGCTTCGCTTTGGCGGGATGTAATCCTGCTCACGGATGTATTTTCCGTTAACATAGCGAACCTCGACCTCTTCCGCCATTTCGATGATCGTCAGTCCAATCGCCACTGTCCCGATATACACTACCGTACATCTGCAAGGCGACCAGTGACGGTTGTAGTATTGATCCTCGCGAGTTTTTCTGGGCACTTCGTGCTCATCCACAGCAGCTCTGCTGAAATTTTCGTCGCGCGGTTCGAGAACTACAGGATAACCACGATCTTCGAATGACAAGAACAACTCATTGGCAAACGACAGTGCCTTATCGAGGCCAGTCTTGCTGACGACGAGATCGACCAGCAATTTCTTGTCAGGCTTTAGATAGCCAGATTCACTCGTATAACGAGACGCTTCAAAAAGATCCTTGGCACCTTTAACCAGTGGATGCTGGCTCGGACGCTCAGCGTTGGGCCTTAATCTTCTCTGACGTATCCCGGTTGACGAACGGGGAAGAGGTCGGGCCATTCTGATATGCTCACCGCCTCTTGACCAAGCCAATTCATCGCCCGGCAGCGCCTCAGGCAAAGACGGGATTGCGGGCTTCTTTCCTGCCGCCACCATGGCCCAATATCCCCGCTCAGGTCGGGGAACATTCATGAATTTGCAGACCCGGGCCATGTAGCTTGATGATACACCATACCGGGCTGCGACTTTGAGCATTGGTTCGGTCCATACAAGTGCATAGAGAGTCTCACGTGTTAAAGGCGATGGAATAGTATTATCTGTTGTCATCGTTTAAACCAAATCCCCCTTATGATTAAGGGCGTTCCTTAACATGACACAAAGAAAAAGGCATCGCCGGAATTGACCGGGATGCCTTGCTTAATGCATGGGCAATGAATCCGTTTACCTTAACAAAAAACCTTGCATTAATTATCATCTGATGATAATTTACACGCCATGAAGAATAATCATTATTCCAAGGAAGACGAAACCCTTGCCACCCTGCTGAATCTGGACGGTGAAATCTTTCCCATGGATAGTGGTTATTGGACCAAGTTCGAAGCGTACTGGGTAAATCCCGAACCGCATATTCCTCACGGCGTCAGGTATTCTCTGACCCTTCACGACCGGCACAATCGTCGAGTCCTGGGATTCGACAACGCCCATGCCGTGAAGCCGGCAAGGAAAGGATACGGTGCCCGGAAGATCACCTGGGATCACAAGCATAAACGCGATACGATATCGCCCTATGAGTATGAATCGGCAAGTCAGTTGCTGGAGGATTTCTGGCGCGAGGTCGAGCGAATCATGGGGCAAGAAAGAAAGGTCGAAAAATGAATCAGAAAGTGCTCCATATCGGCATCATTTCCTATGAGGATTATAAAAAGCGGACCCTGGCCATTTCCCGGGGGGAATATCGCCCGCAACCGGATGAGCCCAAGATTTGGTTTGAATCGCTGCAATCCATGGCGCAGGTCCTCAGCAATGAAAACCAGTTAC
>ENA-UPTA01003057-UPTA01003057.1-activated-sludge-metagenome-genome-assembly--contig:-NODE-3057-length-16742-cov-6.762869_pt1 | contig 16742 bp, 18 predicted proteins | sample MGYA00238184_ERZ773361 | MGnify/ENA primary metagenome ERZ773361 (study PRJEB29100, sample SAMN05720205) | activated sludge metagenome | isolation source: anaerobic digester from wastewater...
AAGGACGGGACCGGGGAATAATTCACATACAGGGAATGGGGAATATCAGCCACATACCCCTCCGTGCTTTCGTATTTGAAGCCGCTTCCCTTGTAATAGTAGCCGTAGCGCACCATGCCGTCAAGGGTCGCGTAGAATACCCGGTGCTTTTTCTTCTTTTTCACTTCTTCCTTCTTTTCCGGCTGTTCCTGCGCAATTTCCTGTTTCTTCTGCTGCTCCTGTGCAATCAGTTTCTGCTGCCGCATCCGCAGCCTTTTCGCGTAGGCATCGGGGAGCCATTGGGAGACACTTCTGTTGTCAGGGTTTACCGAGAGAACATACTCTCCAGTGGATACTGCCTCTTCGTATTTGCCGGTAAGATAATACATGTATCCGACCCGTTCATGGGACACGAGCTGGCCGGGATTTCTCCGGATGGCCTCTTCGTAATTATTGAGCGCCTCCCCGTGCTTTCCCTTCAGCTCAAGGACCCAGCCTTTATTGTGAAAGACCTTCGCTGATGATTTGTTGTAGTACTGTATGGATTTATCAAACTCCCCTACCGCCTTGTCATACAGCTTCTTTTCCCCGTACTGAACCCCGCGCCTGTTCATATCTGCGGCGCTCTGTGCAGAAAGGGAAAACGGGAAAAACAGCAGACACCCTGCGATAAATAGTATGTAGATACGAGATTTCATATTCCTGTTTCACATTCCCGGAAATAATTACTGCCGGCTTTCGTTAAAAAAGCCGGGTTCAATTGTATAACGCTGCGTTCACAAAATAAAGCAATTTTTATCAGTTTAAGGCAAGGTCCCGTGCTTCAAAGAGAAAATCGATTGCCCTGTCGGTGTCCCCCTTGAAAAGACAGCACAGACTCGCTGAAATCAGCGCTTCAGGGTCATTATTGTCCCTGGCTTTCTTCTCGAGGCGTTCCAGTTTTTCGTCAATGGTCCCGTACCTGTCGGTGAACACCTCCACCGGAATTGACTGAATAAAACGGTCATACAGCTGGAACCTGGGAGAGGTGTTTTTTATGACCTTCACCTCCTGGCGGTATTCGTCGCTGCGGTTCAGGCTCTGGAGCACCCTTGCCCTGAGTTTCCGGACGTTCTGGTTATTCCCGTCCCTCGCAAGAATTCTCTCAATTATTTTCAGGGCGGATTCGAACCGGCCTGTTTCAAAATACAGTATCGCCAGGGCAATCATGGCAACAGGATTGTCAGGATTGAGGGCGCATACATTTTTAAAACAACCCTCAGCCGCTTTTGTGTTTTTCAGCCTGCTGAAGCAGAGCCCCATGACCAGTGAAGTCGACACGAAGCTGCCGTCAATCCGCCTGGATTTATCAAGCTGTATGATGGCCTTCTTGTATTCCCCCATTTTATAATAGATGGAACCGATATTAAAAAATACAAGAGCGTCCTCGCCCAGGGCCACTGCACCTTCATAGCACTTCATTGCCTCGGTGTATTTTTCCAGACGGGCATACAGTGACCCGAGATTCAGATAGGCCTCCCTGAAATCGCTCTTTTCACTGATAATCGTACCATATTCCCTCAGCGCAAGCACATACTCGCCGTTCCGTTCAAACTCAAGGGCGTTGTTAAACCGTTCATACAATGACTGCATCCCTCTTCTCCCGGCACCTTTTTTATTTGATGACCACGACTCTGTTCCGCCCGGCGTCCTTCGCCCGATACATCGCCCTGTCGGCCCTGTCGATCAGGGATTCCTTCCCCTCGTCACGCTCCGGATCATACTGCGCGACGCCGATGCTGACCGTCACATGCAGCGGCGCAGCCTGTCCATGGAAACCGTGCTGTTCTATCCTTTTGCGCAAACGCTTTGCCACCACGATGGCGTCACCAAGGTCCGTCTCCGGCAATATTACCGCGAATTCCTCACCACCGTACCGGGCTGCGATATCAAAACCCCTGACACTTTCCCTGAGTATCTGCGCCGTTTCCTTCAGCACCACATCGCCCTGCTGGTGTCCATAGGTGTCGTTGAAACGCTTAAAATGATCTATGTCCGATATTATCAAAGAAAGCGGTGTACCGTACCGGACACTGCGCTTCAGTTCTTCATTCAGCCGTTCCTGAAAAAAATGGTGGATATAGAGATGTGTCATCCGGTCAAGAGTTGCCATCAGATACAGGCGGGAATTTTCCACCGCGATCGCAGCGAAACGGGCAAGGTCCCGGAGAAATTCCATGTTGTCCGGGGTGAATGCGGAACCGTCAATTTTTTCTCCCAGCACAAGAAGGCCATTCATGCTGCTCTTCGACACGAGGGGCACCACTACTTCCGCATCCAGCATGGCGATACTGTTCAGGTCATGACGCAGTTCGGGATGTTCGCGGAGGTCCGTGCTCAAATGAGGGAATGCTTCCTTCTCCAGATGCCGGATTAGGGCTGAATTTTCATCAAAGACAATCGCGGACCTGCTGAATTCCTCATCATATCCCTTTGCCATGTGGATGGAGTAACTGTCTTTGTCGATATCTTCCTGAAGAATAATGGCCACCTTTTCCACAAACATCTGCCCTATACAGCTGTAGAGAATTGACTCAACAAGGCTTTTAAATTCCAGGTTGGATGAAAGGCTCATCCCCATTTCGATGAGGTTGCGGAGCTCATATATCTTCTTCTCAAGTGAATTAATTACACCAGTAGACGCTTCTTTTTCCATGGAGTCGTCATCTATAGATTTCTGTTGTATATCCTGATTGTTCATCTGCTCCATGGCGCCCTTTTCACAATAACTATACCTGCACGTCCCCTTTCTGCGCGGACATCAGTTATTTTTATTATCGGATACGGCCAATTTACTTTCAAGCGAAATAATACAATGCAGAACCGCTGTTCAGTACACCCCTCGAAAAAAAAGGAACCTGTAACAGATATTCCGGGTATACCGGTATATACCACAGCAAATAACAACGAGGTACAATATGAAAAAGCGAATAATTCTTACCCTTTCGGTGATGGCACTGATATCAGCTTTCGCGGCTGACGCCATCGCGCAGCAGGCAGAAAGACGAGGCAGAAGGCAAAGTCCTGCACCCGCGATGCACCATCGCTGCCCGGGCGGTCCCATGATATTTCACAACCCTGAAGCCGCACGGAAAATTTTAGGGCTTAACGATTCACAGGTCCAGCGCATTCGGGACATTAACATCAATTACAAAAAGCAGGGACTTTCAATACAGGAGAAACTTGCGCCGAAAAGGATTCACCTGAAAAGGCTGCTCATGGAAGACAATGTAAACCTTTCCCAGGTACGCACCCAGCTTGAGGAAATTTCAAAACTGCGGGTCGAGCTTCACATGCTGCGAATACGGCACAAAATTGACATCGACGGAATTCTTACCGCTGAACAGCGAAGCAAAGCACGCGACATGCATCCCCGAAGAGTTCCGCGAAGAGGTCATGATGGTCCACCCTCTCACAGACGGAGACCCGGTTCAATGTAGTACACCGTGAAAACGCATAACGACAAAACCCCGCTCCCGCGGGGTTTTGTCGTTATGCTAAAATTTATAATTGCTGTACTGTTTACTGCTCAACCTGCTGAAGCTGCTGCAGAAAGCGCTTCCCGTGGGGCGTAAGACGAAACGAGACGGGATCAGCATTCCCGCACCGGCAGTATTTCAAAATGCTGAAGTGTGAAAGCCAGGTGAAAAAGTAGAAATCAAGATAGGAAATAAGAAGAAGATCGTCCCGCAGTCCAAAACCCGTCATGGTGAAAAACTCATTTGCGATTGAGTTCAATTCGCCTTTTTCTCCGGAATTCAGGAGCACATCAATCAGGATATGCTTGGTTTTCATCAGATCACGGGCAGCTCCCGGATTTGAAGGAAATATATCCTCCCACTTCACCCGGCTCCAGAACGACGTAAAAAAATCAAGGTATATTTCAGTACACGAAACATCAGAAACAGCAACTCGCTGAACATCTCTTTCTATTGAAAAGAACCGCGTTTTCCGGAGTATTTGGGCGGCCTGTTTGAGGTAAATAATCAGCAGTTCATGGTCATCGACAGACTGAGGAATGTCAGTATCAGCAATACGGTCGATACAATGATCATAAAAGTCTTCATTGAAAGACCCGCCATTAATCAGTTCACATGGCCTGCTGTTAATTCTATCAGCGAGAAAATCGAAGAGCCGTATTGCCAGGGAATCTTTCACCGTTCGTTCCTGAATCGGGAGCAGTGCTTCACCGGAGTATTCATTGACTATACGCCCGAAACGCGACAGACGGAAGGTTCCGTCAACTGCCCAGACATATTGATATGATTTTTCCAGTATGGTATTAAAAAGAAAATCCTGCTCATTGCGGGACACGGTGCAGAATTTTCTCTCAATTTCGTTACGTACCATATCTTTTGAATAATCGCAGTCAACAATCTTCTTAGCGATATAGTTTATCTCTCTGTTTAATTGATGTTTCTTGACACCAAAAATCTCACTCATAATAGAATAAACCCCTGGGGTGTGGCTAAAGAAACTTTACACCGAGACGGAAAAAGAATATATATAAAGGAATTTGTTATCAAAATTTTCTGCAAACTTATATAAAAATTAATTTCAAGTCAATGATTTTCTTTTTTTAATTGTAAAATTTTATTATTACTATAAAAAAAGTCCACGCAATTCGTCAGCGACTCTTTTCAGCTCTGACAGCCGTCGGCTGTTTCTCACGGTACAACGGTACAGATAACCCCTCCGCCCGAAACGGAACAGGGATTATATTCTTTATGGCTGAATGGTATGCTGCTGCCATTCCCGGGGAATCATTATATTACACATGTTTATTACTACATTACTACAAAAAAAGAAAGAAAAAAAAGAAATAACCGCTCATTGCAGGCGGATTATCTACACCCTTGCCGAAGAACTCGGGGAAAGAACCCTGCGGCTGTACAACAATCTCACTTCCGCACGGGATTTTATTCACACTACATTCCGCGAGCAGGGTTCAGCACCATACACTGAAGAATATCACGTCAATGGTCATGCTGTTCATAATATCGTGGCGGAAGTGCACGGGACCGAATTTCCCGAAAAAATCATCCTCATCGGCGCCCATTACGACACCATCGAAGGGACCCCCGGTGCCGATGACAACGCCTCTGCCGTCGCGGGACTCCTGGAACTGCACCGGCTCATATCCGCAAGACCGGCAAAACGGACAGTACGGTTTGTGGCGTTTACCCTTGAAGAGCCCCCCTATTTCTCCACAGAGGAAATGGGAAGCATGGTTCATGCGAAAAATTCACGGGACCGTAATGACGGGATAGAACTGATGGTGTGCCTTGAGATGCTTGGTTTTGGCAACAAAAAGGTACTGCAGAAATATCCCATTGCTGACATGCAAAGGGACTACCCCCGGCAGGGCAATTACCTCGCGGTGGTGGCGTTCCCCTCATCCGCCGAACTTGCGTACCTGTGGAAACGTGTATATAACAAATATGCGAAAAAAAACCGTGAAATATATGATATGATAGGTCCTTCTTCAATCCCGGGACTGGGATTCTCAGACCACATGTCATTTAACCGCCACAATTTCCGCAATATTATGCTTACCGATACTGCATTTTTCAGGAATGATAATTATCATACGGCAAACGACACCTACAGCACAATCAACTTCGACTTCCTCTACGAAAATATCCTGTTTTCCTATCACACCATTGATGAAATCGCGAACATGGACACGCTCCCCTACGCGGAATAAAAAAAAGGCCGGAGACCGGCCATCTTTCAGAAGATTTTATGAAGAATGCTATATATATCATTTATATTTTATCGATCCGCCATTGCACAAACCGGCAAACGCGACATTACACACATGGACCTCACGGCAGTTACTCCGCCGTGCACACTTCTGACCGGAGGCACTTGATTGATGTAACACGAAAACATTCCTCAAGAGCCTGATCTAAACGTTTTTCCACGATAACCATCTTTACGAGAATCCGGTACACCATTCGGTCAACAATGCTGAGATTGCCTTTCCCCGGAAGAAACAGAAGGAAAAGAACCCTGTTAACATTACCCATCACCATTACCACCTGTTCCATGAACCACAGTTTTATCATAGTTAACCCCTCCTTGTGATTATTCCATCCTTTGTGCTGCTGTTGGACCCATGCGCACCGTTCAGGATGGTGTTCTCACCGGGCCGTCTTTCGCCGGCACTGATGAGCGGCCTCACTCTCTCACACGTGCATCGCATACCATGAATGAGATCAGAGAATAAATAACAACGGCGCATAAAGGTTCTATATGAGATATGTTAATTTTCTGTGAATATTTTTCGCTTGCCATATTTCATTGAAAAAAATCACCATATTCCGCAGGAAGTGACTGTTTTACTTAAAAAATTATTACCTTTCCCTCTGCGATGTGTGCTATCATAATACAATACATCATGCTGCTCATTTCGTGCTGCAGAGGAAAGCCCACAGGGAGAAATTCAATGATACCAATTATTCACTACAATGATCTGACCCCGGAGAAACTTGACAGGCTCTACAACAGATTTGGTGACGACTTCAGTTCAATCATGATCAATACTGTCATCCCCATTGTAAATGACGTAAAGCAGAAGGGCGATGAGGCGGTTATCGGGTATACCAAAAAATTTGACGGAGTAACGCTTTCTTCGATTCTTGCCTCAGAGCAGGAGATCGAAACCGCCTGGAATAACACACCACCGCATATCCTTGACGCCTTCAGGAAGGCGCAGGAAAACATACAGGAGTACCACCTCCACCAGAAACAGGACAACTACATCTACACCAGAGAGGACGGCATTACCCTGGGAATGACCTTTGACGCCATCGAAAGCGCCGGAATATATGTCCCCGGGGGAAAGGCCTCCTATCCGTCCTCTGTGCTGATGGGAGTTATTCCGGCGCAGATTGCCGGCGTGAAGAACATCACCGTTATTACCCCCCCGGACAAAACAGGAAATATTCCGGAAATAACCCTTGCGGTCTGCAGGCTCCTTGGTGTAACCCAGGTCCTGAAATCCGGTGGTGCCCAGGGTATCGCCGCCGCGGGTTTCGGAACGAAAACGATTGCGAAATCGGACATCATAGTGGGACCGGGCAACATCTTTGTGACTGCGGCGAAGACCTATCTCTTCAGCCTCGGGGTCATTCAGATCGATTCGATGGCGGGCCCCAGCGAAGTGCTCATCATCGCCGACGAACACGCGAACCCCGAATGGGTCGCCTACGACCTTCTGTCCCAGGCGGAACACGAGGAGATGGCAATGGCTGTCCTTGTGACCACATCGCAGTCACTTGCGGAAAAGGTGCGCGAGGTGATAAACAAAGACATTGAAAAGGGCGGCGGAAGGCATGAAATAAAAAAAGCCTCCCTGAAAAACAGCGGCATCATTATTGTTGTGGATTCAATGGATGCAGCCATCGACTTCAATAACCGTTTCGGCCCGGAGCACATGGAATTTATTGTGGAAAATCCTCTTGAATACCTCACGAGAATAAAAAACGTCGGCTCCCTGTTCCTTGGGGCATACGCGCCGGTTGCCGTGGGAGACTACTACTCCGGCACAAACCACATTCTCCCCACCGGCGGCGCAGCGAGATTTTCATCCGGGGTTTCCGTGGACACATTCATGCGGCACACGTCCTTTCAGTATCTCACCGAAAAATCGCTTGGCGAGGCAAGGAATTCCGTGGTATCAATGGCAGGCATGGAAGGGTTCGACGACATGCACGGCGGGTCAGTGGAGATACGATTTAAGAAGTAAAAAAGTTTCCGGCATATATGTTTATCATTACGCGATAAAGATACTTGACTAATGCAACATCATGATGTTTATTAAATGACAGATCTCAAAATCAGAGGCCTGACGAGTGACAGAAAACGAGATTAAAAACACTATAGCGAAGACTATAAGAGAAGAATGCATAAAACAGGGGTATACCGTAAAGAAGCTCATCCTGTTTGGGAGCCGCGCCTCCGGTGAATTCTCATCTGGAAGCGACTGGGATTTCATTGCTATCCTGGATAAACCGATAGAATGGAAAGATAAAATGAAGTTATGGCTGCCAATAAACCGTAAACTGGGTAAACTTGGAGCCGATGCCGATGTCCTATTTAAGAGTGAAGAGGATTTTGAAAAAGATCGTACCGATACAGGTAAGATTTCCTATTATGCATATAAATATGGTACCGTTGCATGAGCAGCCAGCAGGAAACCGCGAACTTATGGTTTAAAAAAGCGCAGAATGACCTGAAAACCGGCAAGGATGAGTTTAAAACCGAAAATCCCGCAACAGATACAATCTGTTTTCACATGCAGCAGGCTGTTGAAAAGTACCTGAAGGGCTACCTGGTATATTTTGAACAGGAAGCTGAAAAAACTCACAACATAAGCAGAATACTTGCAAAATGCATTTCCATAGATTCATCTTTTTCAGAATTAACTGATGCCGGGATAGAAATACTGACACCGTATGGGACAGTTATACGTTACCCCGATGATTTTTATATGCCGGACATAACAGAAACAAAAGAAGCAATTCATCTTGCTGAAAAAGTGGTATCCTTTATTGAAAAGAAGATTGGGAAGAGGGAATAAAAGTTTTGCCGAGTTAGGCAACAAATACACTCAAGTGGGTTTCCTGCCTGGAATCGGGAAACCAAGATTAAAATATTACAGCACTATTTTAATCTTGTCCTCGGCGAACTGGTGAAGCACAGAACCGATGAGTGTCTGATATGGTATTCCTGTCTCAACTGACTTTGCTTTGATCTTTACCAGGTCCTTCTCGGAAAGACGTATACTCACATGTCTGGTTTTCGTAATTGTGTTTTTTGCTGCCTCCTTCAGTTCAAGGATGACATTATCTTTGTTTTTAACTGAAACGAATTCGCCTTTGTCAAATGCCTCCAGAAGTTCCTGTTCTTCTTTATCAACATAATCGAATTTATTTTTTCTCATTATTGGAGTCCTCCATTTCATCAATACATTGCGCTGTTGCCTTACGGCTTGGGTATATTGTTTTGAGAAATAATGTTTTATCACCCTCCGTGACAAACGGCACCACGTATATGTAGTTATCAATTTCTATAATCATCATACTCTGGTTGGGATATTTATCTTTATTCACATGAGTTACAACATCCAGAACCCTGTTTTCCATTATCGCAATCAACACATCATTGAAATCGACTCCCCGTCTTTCTTTCAATATTTCATTTTTTGCAGGGTTCCAGGTAATAATCATATTTTTCAACATATCCATGTCTTGAAATATATTACAATGTATACACATTGTCAAATATTATTTTAATGTTCTTTTTCATTTTACATCTATGTGTTTATTTGACTTTTATATACCAGTGCTTATTATTTAGGAGGGAACCCTGATGTGTTAAAACAGCTGAATTAGGAAGAAATGCAAAAACAAAGACAAACTGGAAAAGTGTATTGAAATGGTATTCAGCTCAAACAGAAGACGAATATCAAAAATCATGAAGGAAATCTCCGGTGAAAGAAACTTGTTTTTAACCGGAAAAGGCTTTTTCAGCTATCCCGAGCTCCATGGCGAAACAGAAGCGGGCTATGTGAAAATCGCAAAATCAGTTCGTGATAACGACTGCATGACCATTACAATTATCCGAAGTTTAAATTTTAAGGGTGCGATAACTATCAATGAAGAGACACCGCTGCTAAGGATAAAAAAAGCCCTCGGAGAGTCAGATATTATAACAGGCGACAAACCATTCGACAACGCCTTTCTTATTCAGGCGAACAAGCCCTATGTCGCGCATGCAATTCTTACTGAAGAAATCAGGAAGATATTATTCTCCATGATTACGTTCAAAGACCTGGAGCTTACCAATTTACAATTGCAATACAGCATCCCGCTTTGTGACATCCAAACAGCTGCGGACCTCACCGGTCCCTTAAATGTCGGCAATTCTCTCTATATGGCACTTCTCCATGATGAAAATCAGGCGCCAATTGTCAGGTGCAAAAAACGCCTTCTTAACAACATACTCCATGACCCCGTTGCTGAAGTGAGACGAAAGAACATAATTATGGCGGGAGCTCATCTTAAAACTGATACCGCTGTGAGAGACTCGCTTTTACAGGCAATGGCCGGTGACCCTGATTTAAGAAATCGCTATGAGGCGGCGCTTCTTCTCGGGGGAACCGGGCTTGATGAAATGATGGAGATGCTTGAAAAAAAAATCGATGACACGTTGAAGTGTGATATTGTTCGCTCTTTCAGAGAAGAAAAGTACAGAAAGCCCATTACCCGCTTGAAAAAATTCTGCCGGGAGCAGGCCCCTCCTGTCAGGGATGAGACTATAAAAACATTACTTGCCCTTGAGAAAAAACCGGACCTGCATTTTTATGCGGGATATCTTCAGTTTATGGAACAGCACACATGCCTGTCCCTTCTTACTTTATATGAAGAAGAAGGTGATCTCGCGTCAGTTGAACATTTATACAAAATCAGCAAAGAGAGCAACAACAACGCCCTCCGCAACGCGGCCCACCATGCAATGACCACAATTCAGTCACGTCTGGGACTCGATGGAGATAATGGATGGCTTTCAATTGCGGATTCGCAGAAATATGACGGGGCCCTTTCCATCAAAAATGATCTCTCAGTGAAATCTTCCAATACCGGAAGAAGTGAAACAGGTATTAAAAAAACCTGACAAATATGATAACGCATACACACATACTGCCGCAGGTAACAGCCATGCAGACACAAACTGCACCCGCACCACATCAGCTCCCCAGCACATCCTCAAATTCCGAATTGGCTCGAACAGAAGTCCAATATTTTGTATTGACTTTCATCGCATATCCCTGACAATATCAACAGATGACAGGTCGTATTATTGTACCAACATAAGAACACTTCTAAACATGAATATATTTCACAATAAAATAAAGACCGACATTCGCATGGCAGTTCTGGTGCTGCTCATCGCCATTGTACTCATTTCGTGTGTACTTTTTTATGTTAATTATACACACAACAAAAAGGAAATTGAAAAGAATCATATCAATGAACTGAATTCACAGTTTATTATAATAACAAGCATATATTCGAATATGGCTGATTCAATTTACCATCTTCTGATAAACACTGAAAGAGTAAAACGCATTCTGGCTGATGGTGTCGCATCACAGGACCCGCACCGCAAGAACATGTTCAGAAAACGCCTTTTCGATGAACTGACACCGCTCTATCAGAAAATTACCGCCTATAACTTCAGACAGCTTCACTTCCATGAGTGTAATAACAGGAGTTTTCTCCGTTTTCACCGCCCTGAAAAGTACGGAGACGATCTGACGGGAGTACGGTATTCGGTAGAATACGCCAACAGAGAGAAAAAACCAATCTCCGGATTTGAGGAGGGGCGGATTGTAAACGGGTACAGGTATATTTATCCCCTGCAATACAGGAACAGGCATATAGGCTCAGTTGAAATAAGCGTTTCAATAAAAACTGTCACCAGCCAGCTGAAACAACGGTTCAATATAGATACGGAATTCATTATTCTCGCAAGTCAGGTAACAGAAAAAGTTTTTAAAAGTGAAATATCAAACTATAAGCTCTGGCCCATTGACAACCGGTTTGTTCTGGACCGTGCAGTCAGTGAATCATGCATATTAAAAAAACACATCAGTGCTGCTGATAAAGAAAAAATCCGGCACGCTCTCTCAGAAAACACAGAAAGGGGTACTCCCTTCTGTCTTGAAATACAGAGCGAAGGAAGTTCCCTGCTCCTGACTTTTTTGCCGATAAGGAATTTTACCGGAAATAATGTTGCGTATATCTTTTCGATTTCAGACAATAAAAAGATCCATTTCCAGAACATGTCATTTTACATGCTTTCCGTGGCGCTGGCCCTCCTTCTGATTATTCTCATCATGTTTACGATATATTACGGGATATCACAAAAAACCATTGAAGACATGGTAACAAATGATTTTTTAACAGGTGTATATACGCGGCGTGTATCCTTTGAAAAGCTGGATGTTGAATTCAACAGATACATCCGGTATGGCAACACCGTATCCGTAATTATGATAGATATTGACCACTTCAAGAATGTCAACGATACCCATGGCCACAGCATCGGTGATATCATACTGAAAGGCGTAGCGGAAATAATAAAATCCAATATCCGGATAAATGATGTGCTGGGACGATACGGCGGCGAGGAGTTCATCCTGGTTCTCCCGGAAACAGATACATCCGGTGCGGTAGTTGTGGCCGAGAACATTCGTGCCGCCATATCCTCCCATGAATTCCACAGCGTCGGAACAGTTACTGTCAGCTGCGGCGTCGCGGAAATTGACAGCACACTGAACACTATTGAAAAGCTCATCGACAAAGCTGATATCAATCTTTATAAGGCGAAAAATGAAGGAAGAAACAGGGTGGTATCGTAAACAGTGTGAAAAAAAGCCCAGTGGAAGGAACAACAGCCCCTCCCCGTATTCTCCTTGACAAATGTCTGCCGGTGCAGATATTTTTTCCGAAAGTCGGCAATCCCACTCACAGGCAGCGGCAGGCAATGTACGGAAAAGCGCTTCTTACAATCATCATATTCTTACCCGGTGTTTGACGATAAGACCGGATATCTTCCTTTCATCACTGCCGGATAATATACCTGCATAAAATAAATACTCCACACTTGACATTTCTACAGACATATTGTACATTGTACAAATGAACTATCTCGTTGACGCAAACATCTATCTTGCTGTTATAATGAATGAACCTGAAAAAGCGGGAATTATCAGTCTGACGGAAAATTCCGATCTGGTTTCACCCGAGATTTTACCTTATGAGATCGGTAATGCGTTCTCTGCAATGGCAAAACGCGGCAGCATTGAAAAGAAACAGGTTGAAAAATGTTATGCCATTTTTCAAAAAATTCCCGTACGCCTTGTATCAGTTGAAATTGGAAATGCGTTACAGATCGCTGTCGAATACAATATTTATGCCTATGATGCGTATTATCTTGAAACTGCAAAACGGCTCAACCTGCCGATCCTGACACTTGACAAAAAGATGAAAGACATCGCAAATAAAATGAAAATATTCACTCCGGAGGTTGTATGAAAATCTTTAACTACTCAGATGCAAGGCAGAATTTTGCCGCGATTTTAAATACCTCATTAACCGAAGAAGTAATTATTACACGGAGAGACGGGAGCAGGTTCAGGATTGTTCCAATAATAGAAAAAAACAGGAAATCTCCTTTTGACGTAGAGGGCGTCAAAAGCAGTGTAAAAACATCAGAGATTATTTCTATTATCCGGAAAGGGAGGGAGGACTCATATTAAAACGATTTACCAGCAAGGTAATTAAAAACACCTCCCCCATATTCTCCTTGACAAAGGTCTGCCGGTGCGGATATTTTTTCCGAAAGTCGGTAATCCCACTCACAGGCAGCGGCAGGCAATGTACGGAAAAGCGCTTCTTACAATCATCACAATATTTTCACTTCAATGCGAATCGACGGGGGAACGGGGAATAGTGATTACACCGATGCCCCGTAATCCCGAGAATGTGTACGATAAATACCTCGTACGCATCGACCAGTACACCACGAAGGGATCATATTATCATAAAAAATATTACCGTCAATTGCTGGAAGTAGCCCATGCCTTCAGCACAGACAGGTCCCTGCGTATAGCAGAGCACAGCATCGGGTTCTATCATGACAAAAAGAAGAAGGATGACACAAAGCTGTACCTGGGAATCGACTTTTCCCCGGACACGGACAATCTTCCGGAAAGCGGCTACGGGGAAAGAATTTCCCATCTCCTGAAAAAACAGCTTCCCTCCATCATGCCTGCCCTGATGTTACAGCGTGAACTCCTCGGTGAAAAGGAAATCGTGGGAGTTGTCGTGGGAATGCGCTGGAGACACGGGTGGAGCACGGAACATTTCAACTTCTGGCTCCTGAGCAGCGACGCGCGGCTCTTTGAAAGCAGCCGCCTCACCCTTGACGAGGTGATCCGGCGCAACACCATCACCGACATGGAGGGAAACATCATCAGGCTGACACGATAGGCGTCAGTTCCTTCATGAGGGTCTTGATCTCCATCATGGTGCCCACGGTAATGCGGATGTACTCCGACTGAACAGGTCCGCTGAAATACCGCACAAGTATTTTCCGCTCCTTCAGTTCCTCGTATATTGTTTTCGGGGAAACAGTGCCGTGCCGTACCAAGAGAAAATTCGCCTTTGACGGCACAATGGTAAATCCCAGGTCCTCAAGCCGTTCTTCCAGATATTCCTTGTTGCTTCTCAGCATTCCGATGTTGTAGGTAAATCCCTTTTTGTCCCTGAGCGCCGCAAGGGCCCCCGCTTCCGCGAGGCGGTCCACATTGTAGGAATCTTTCAGCTTGAGAAATCCTTTAATGATGTCCTCATGGGCAACGGCAAGGCCCACACGGAGCCCCGCGAGGGAATAGGACTTCGAGAATGAGCGGGTAATGATTACATTATCGTATTCCTTTACGAGGTCAATCAGAGTTTCGCCATAAAAGTCAACATAGGCTTCGTCAATGACAAGGAGCCCCTTGAACTTCTTCAGAAACTCAACCACCTGCCGCCGGTCGCAACCCTTCCCCGTGGGGTTGTTGGGGTTCGATATAATGGCGAGAGAATAGTCCTTCTTCAGGAATTCATCAAGGCGCAGGTCGAGGTTGTCATCAAGATCAACTTTATCGTATTTAATACCGTTTGCTTCAGAAAAGGTATAATACAGAGAGTACGACGGATAGGAGAACACCGCCGTGCTCCCGGGGTCCGCGAAACCGCGGAAAATAAGATTGAATATTTCATCGGAACCATTTCCCAGAAAGACATTCTCCGCCCCGAAACCGTTTTCCCTTGCAAACAGTTCCCGGACGGAAATATTTGTCGGGTTCGGATACCTGCGGAGGGACTCGTTACAGGCCTCCCGGATGGCCTCAAGGACCAGCTTTGACGGCGGAAAGGGATTTTCATTGGTGTTCAGTTTTATATACGTTTCAAGATTTTCCGGCTGTTCTCCCGGAATATATTCCGACATGTTTTTCAGTCGTTTGTTCCAGTACTTCATGGTATAGTACTCCGATCATTGGATTCGTGCGATACTGTGCTGTTTTAGTACAGGGCCCCTGCCCTTCCGGCGGGAGCCTACCGGTGGGCGAGCCCGATTATATCCTTCACGTCATTATATCCTTCACTATGCAGATACTGCTCCAGTGCACCGATGCAGTTCACCGACACCACAGGGTCCACCAGGCTCATGGTGCCTATTGACACCGCCGATGCCCCCGCCAGCATAAACTCGATCACATCCTCAACGGAGGAAATCCCCCCGAGCCCGATGACGGGGATGCTCACCCGTGAAAAAATATCGAACACAATCCGCAGCGCCATGGGCTTGATTGCGGGCCCGCTGTACCCCGCGAATTTGTTCCGGAAATGGGGCCTCTTCGAATGAAGATCAATCTTCATTCCAAGGAAGGTGTTCACCGCCGACACCGCATCAGCCCCCAGTTCCTCGGCACGCACGGCGAACTCGCCGGGATCGGTGTTGTTGGGTGAAAGCTTCACGATGAGGGGCCCCTTCGTCACCTTCCGCGCCTTTTCAACAAGCTCCGTAAAGACCCTGATGTCGCGCCCGAAGGCCATGCCCCCTTCCTTCACATTGGGACAGGACACGTTGAGTTCAACGGCGGACACTCCGGGAGTTTCCGAGAGCACCCGGCAGAGCTCAACATTTTCCTCAATGGAATGCCCCGCCACATTGGGAATCACCGTGGCCCCTTTGGAAATAAGAAAGGGCATCTTGTCCCGCAGGAACGCCTCAAGCCCCACGTTCTCAAGGCCGATGGAGTTCAGCACTCCCGCGGTGGTTTCACAGATGCGGTTTCCCTTATTGCCGGGCCTCGGCTCAATGCTGAGTCCCTTGGTGAAAATTGCCCCGAGGCGCGATATATCAAAAAACCGTGAAAACTCCTCGCCGTACCCCGCGGTGCCGGAGGCAACGGTAACAGGATTTTTCAGGGTCAGTGTTCCGATTGTAACTGCTGTTTGTGTCATGGTGTCCGCTCTCATTGCATTGTATTATACCGTAATTTTCCCCGCCCACTCCCTGTTTTTTACATACCAGTCGACGGTGCGCTTCATGCCGTCTTCAAACTCCACTTCCGGCTGCCACCCCAGAAGCTTCCCGGCTTTCGTGATATCGGCCCAGGTCTCCATCATATCCACCTTCTGAAACGGCTTCTGGTCGATAGCGGCACTCTTCCCTAAATATTTTTCAATGGTTTTAATCATGTAATTAATGGTAAGGGGCTTTTGTCCGCCGCCGAGGTTAATGATTTCATACCCGACTTTTTTGAGCGCACGTATTGTCCCCCGTGCGATATCGTCAAGGTACGTAAAGTCGCGGCTCTGGGAACCGTCCCCGAAAAGCTCGATAGGTGTCCCCTCGTCCACCCACTTGATGAAGCGGAAGGGGCTCATGTCGGGCCTTCCCGCGGGTCCGTACACCGTAAAGTACCGCACCACGGAGACATCGATCCCGTACAGGTAGTGATAGGTGTACGCCATCACCTCCGCGGCCTTCTTGGATGCGGCGTAGGGGGAGATGGGAGTGTTCACCGGGAGCTCCTCGGAAAAGGGCATTCCCTGCCCGGCGTACAGCGACGACGTCGATGCCAGCACCAGCTT
>ENA-UPTA01003064-UPTA01003064.1-activated-sludge-metagenome-genome-assembly--contig:-NODE-3064-length-16725-cov-5.487822_pt1 | contig 16725 bp, 10 predicted proteins | sample MGYA00238184_ERZ773361 | MGnify/ENA primary metagenome ERZ773361 (study PRJEB29100, sample SAMN05720205) | activated sludge metagenome | isolation source: anaerobic digester from wastewater...
TCAGGAATAAGGCCAAAATGATGCAGGGCATATTGAAAAGAAAGATAGGAAGGGCCGTATATAAGCGGCGCAAGAATGCGGCGTGATACATTTACATTGTCAACAAAAAGACCTCTACGGACCTGAATAATTGTACCTGATTTAAGCATCCGCGTAAGACGCGCCCGGGGAGACGCATAGCCTTTCATTTCATCCATAATTGTAAGATGATCTTTTATCATTTCTTCTCCAGTAAGTATCAAATTATTGTACTTACCGGAGAAAATCAAGAATTAAATTAAAATTATTGCATATATTTCTGCAGAATCAGCAGACGTTTCAACACACTCCCGGGGTGCATTAAATTTTCCTAAACTGATGTTTCATTTTTGGCATCGAAAAAACAAATTGCCGCCATATTTACCTTGACAGCACAATAAAACACATACAGGCTTTAAAATCTTTATTAAAATCATACGGGACAACTATGAGCATCCCCAAAAAAACAATCCTCCTCGTCGAAGACGAGGTATTCATAGCGATGGCACAGGAGAAAAAGCTTGCCGCCTTTGGCTATAATGTCATCACGGCTGGTTCCGGAGAAGAGGCAGTTTCCCTTGCGTGCGGCGACACCACCATTGACCTTATCCTGATGGACATTGACCTCGGTAAAGGAATTGACGGCACCGAAGCTGCACGGCAGATCCTTGACTGCATGGATGTGCCCGTGGTGTTCCTCTCAAGCCATACTGAACCTGAAGTAGTTGAAAAAACAGAGAAGATTACCTCGTACGGCTACGTCGTGAAGAACAGCGGCCCTACTGTCCTCGCCACTTCAATTAAAATGGCCTTCAAACTCTTTGAAGCGAAGACCATGTATAACGATACCTTCAGTTATTCCATTAATGGTCTGTGCATCCACAGAATGCTCTTTGATGAACACAACAAGCCTTCCGATTGTGAATATATCAGCGTGAATCCTGCATTTGAAATCCATTCTGGATTATCAAGGGACCAATTAATCGGGAAAACAATTAAGGATATATATCCGAACAATGAAGCAGATTATCTTATTGAGATGCACTCCCGTGTATTCGGTCCGGAATCCTTCATACACACCGAGCTGTATTTTGAACCAACCGGACGATGGTTTGATCTTTCCATATTTCCCATGACAGGAGACCTTTTTACCGTTGCCGTCCAAAACATTACCGATCAGAAAATATTTGAACAGGCATTACAGGAAAGTGAAAAGAAATACCGCACAATATTTGAACATGCCCCTCTGGGCATATTCCGCTCTACACCGGAAGGCCGGTTTCTTGAGGTGAACTTTGAACTGGCGAAAATGCTCGGTTACGATTCGCCTGAAACAGTTGTACGCGAAATACACAGCATTGCTGATCAGATATATATTAAGGGCGAAAAACGCAGGGATATTGTAGATGAGCAGATGCAGAAAGCAGGGGCCTCTCACCATGTCAACCAATACCGCCGCAGGGACGGCAGCGAATTTATCGCGAACCTTTATTTAAACACCATACGTGACGATCACGGCAATCCTCTTTATATGGAAGGGATCGTTGAGGACATCACGAATAAAATTGAAACAGAAAACCTCATTCAAACCAAGAATGAAGAGCTTACAGTCCTTAACGAAGAACTGAACTCAGCCCTTCAAGAGCAGCAGGCAGCAAACGAAGAGCTTGCTGCAACCATGGAAGAGTTTGAAAGCACCAACGACGAACTCATTACCACGACACAATCACTGCTTGCAACGCAAAAAGCTCTTAAAGAAAGTGAAGAAAAATTCAGGCACATGTTTCTTGAACACCATGCGATCATGCTGCTGATTGACCCGGAAACAGGTTCTATCGTTGACGCCAACAAATCTGCGGAAAATTTTTACGGCTATAAACACGATGAATTGCTTGCCATGAACATAAGCGACATCAACACGCTGCGGCCCGATGAAATACATCTTGAAATGGAAAAGGCCGCTGCTGAACGACGCAACTATTTCCTTTTTCCCCATCGCCTTGCGTCAGGCGACATTAGAATGATGGAAGTGTATTCATCGCCGGTTACCGTAAACGGGCAAACAGTCCTTTTCTCTGTCATCCACGACATCACTGAACGCATAACGGCGGAAAATGCTCTTCGTGAAAACGAATCACGGCTACGGAGCTATATCGACAATGCGCCGTATGGGGTCTTTATTTCTGACGAAACAGGGAAGTTTCTCGAAGTCAATCCTGCCGCCTCCCGCATAACAGGCTACCGAGAGGAAGAGTTATGCTCCATGCGCATACTTGACCTTGTCCCTGAAGATGACCGCGCACGTACGGAAAATCACTTCATGAAAGCAGTGAAATCAGGCCATTCAGATGGAAAGCTTTCATTTATGCACCGTGACGGGTCCAGACGGTTCTGGTCCGTAGCGGCTATACGGCTGTCTCCCGATCTTTTTATGGGTTTTGCACAGGACATTACTGCGAGAAAACAGGCTGAAGAAAACCTTCAGGAACGCATGAAGGAACTGCACTGCCTCTATGATATTTCCCTGATGATGATGGAACCGGATATTCCGATTGACGAGGTATTGCGCCAGACCACTGAACGTATCCCCTCCGCCTTCCGGCATCCTGAGAACACAGCGGTACGAATTGTATTTGAAAACTTATCATTCACTTCAGAAAACTATTCTGAAACCAGATGGATGATTACCAGCCCCATCATACTGAACAGGAAACCGGTTGGTTCGCTGAATGTTTGCTACCTGGATAATTCCGGTTCCAACAACATCTCACCCTTCCTTCATGAAGAAAAGCAGCTCATCGCGGCAGTTTCAGAACGTATAGGCCACGTCATCGAACGGATCAGGTCACATGAAGAACTGCAGGCCCGGAATACACAGCTTGACCTCGCGCTCAGTTCCGGCAACATGGGGACCTGGGAATGGGAAATTTCCGATGGCCGCGTCACATGGGGCGGTCAACATGCCGCTCTTTACGGCACGACAATTGATGAGTTCGGCGGTACAATTGAGGATGTGCAGTCCTTCGTTCACCCTGATGACCGTCAGCAGGGTATTGCCAAATACCTGCAGACTGTCAATGAAGGTTCAGATTTTGACAACACCTACCGCATCATAAAACCTGACGGTGAAATCCGCTGGATGCATTCATACGGGAAACCCGTATATAAAAATGAAGTTCGTGTTTCCATCATTGGAACAACCAGGGACATAACCGGAGAGGTACTTGCAGAGGAAGCGCTTCAACGGAGCGAAGAACTGTACCGTATGTTGCTTGAAAAATCACCTTCCGGAATAGCTGTCATTGACGATAATTCGAAATACATCTATGCAAACGATGAATTCTGCAGATTAACCGGATATCCCCCTGAAGAAATAATCAGTAAGGATTTTTTTGTATTCCTGTCAGATGAAAGTAAACTCCTCGCGATAGACCGTTACAGGAAACGACAGCGCGGAGAATCGGTACCTGACCGCTACGAGTTCATATTTAATAAAAAAAGCGGCGAGCGGAGAACCGGGGAAGTTCGAAGCGCAGTGTATACCGATTCCGATGGACATGTAAACTCGATGATTCAAATTATTGATATTACCGACAGAAAAAAAGCAGAAGACGCCCTCCTGGTCGCGATTCAGGAAGCGGACATTCTTCGGGAAAAGGCGGAGCAGGCAACCCGCGAGAAGGACCTCCTGCTCAAGGAAGTCCACCACCGTATCAAGAACAATATGAGTACCATCATGAGCCTTCTGGCACTTCAGGCCGGCACCCTTGATGATCATTCCGCTATCGCAGCCCTTGAAGATTCCCGCAGCCGGGTACAGAGCATGATGGTGCTGTATGACAAGCTGTACCGCTCGGACATCCTGACCACACTGTCATTACAGGAATACCTGCCGCCACTGGTCACTGAAATTGTCAGCATGTTCCCGCGGGGAAACTCCATCCATGTTGACACTTCTGTGGAGGACATCGTTCTTGATCCCAAAAAGTTGTTCCCCATTGGAATTATCGTCAATGAGCTTGTCACCAACAGCATGAAGCACGCTTTCACCGGAAGAGACCGCGGACGCATCACCGTATCCGCAGTCTCAGCAGGAAGCGCTGTTACCATGACAATTCAGGACGACGGCATTGGCCTTCCGGAGTCCGTACATATTGACAGTTCAGGCGGTTTCGGAATACGCCTGGTGAGCATCCTCGCGGAACAGCTCAGCGGGAAAACGAAAATCGACAGGGACGAAGGCACGAGATTTACAATTGAATTTAATGTGTAAGAATTTGCCGGCTTCAGCTGCAATTACAACAGGGAGTAAACACCTCTGTTCTGTAAAACAAATCAACCCTCCCGCGCTCATCAAAACCGGTTTATTAAATAAATAACGGCATCACGAACCGCTTCCCACAAGGGGCAGTTCTTTTTCTACTGAAAAATACACAAGAAATTTTTTTCTGTCGCCATGGTCCTCCGAGCCGGAGTAGCGGCGCCTCAGGGAGTCAATCAGTTCACTGTTTTCCTCTTCTTTAACTTTTTTAATATACAGACGTTTCCCCTGCTTTTTGGGGCCCGATTCGATGAACATGTATGCGGCATGGGGGTTTGTCTGAAGGTTCGCGTGACTGAGACGGTCATTCATTATCAAGGCAATTAAGCCGTTATCCATGAAATGGGGACGCGCATACAATGCTGTATTTACATTGCCGTTTTTGTCCGCAGTTGCAAGAATTCCTGTTCCCGCAGTGTTTTCAAAATATTCTTTCAATTCCATACAGGCTCCTTTTTCACAGTTGGTATTTGATGGTATGTAATGTCCCCGATCATATTGTTACACTGCCGTTTCGTCTGATACCGCGTGTGCCGATGAAAGCCTTTCTTTCAGATCATCAGCAAGTGCCTTTACTTTCGCGGCATGGTCAAATAACCGCTCAGCGCCGTCGGAATTTGACTGGGTAAGCTCATTGACATTCGCCATGGACTTCGAGATTTCCGATACTGCGTTTCGCTGCTCGTCTGTCGCGAGGCGTATTTCATCGGCCCGTGTCATGGCGTGTTCCGCTTCACTGTTCACCGTGTCGTTGATCTCCTGCTGGCGGTCCATCTGCGCGGATATTTCGTTGATCATGACATTGATGGAATTGACGCCGTCAATTATTTTGCTGATAATCGCGACGGTCTCTTCCACTGTCGCGGTGCCCCGGGCAGTTTCCTCATTATTGATCTTGATGTGGGCGTCAATTTCCTTGATGCTCGATGACGTCTGGTCCGCAAGCTTGGAAACTTCATCGGCAACCACGGCGAACCCCCTCCCCGCGTCCCCGGCCCTTGCGGCCTCAATCGCTGCATTCAGGGAGAGAAGATTGATCTGATCGGAAATGTCGTTAATGATGCCCACAATATTTTTCATCTCGTTTGAGCTTGCAATGATTTTCTTCATGCTATCATTCATTGAGTTCAAAGATACGCCGCCCTCGTTGGCCCTCGTGGTTATATCTTTGGTTACGCTCAATGCTGTTTTTATTGTGGTTCCCATTTCCCCTATCATTTCAGTAAGTATCCGCATCTGCACAAGGAGCCCCTGCATTCTGTCAAACTGGTCACGGGAACCTCCGGCGATATTATCAACCCCTGCCGACACCTCTTCCACAGTTGCCATTATCTCTTCAGCGGAAGCCGCCTGGCTCTGGGTGTTTTCCGTAAATGCCGATGCCGTAACTGTAAGCTCCTGCGATGAACCGGCAAGGTTCATCGAAGCATTCTGAAGCGATGAAAGCAGCTCCTCGAGACGGCGCACATTGGTTTTATTTGTTTCAGTCTCCATCTCGGCCTGTTCCAGTGACTGGTCCGTAATCTGCATGATGAGCACACCGAGGATAAAGATGATGACAATTGCGAAAGAGCTGTCAATCAGCCCCACCTTCGCCGCGCGGAGACTAATTTCATCCAGTCTGCCGCGTACCATGAAGAAAAAGAAAATATCAGAAGATAAAAAAAGTACGGATATAGCCATCAGGAAATATTTCCTGCAGAAAAGTACCCCCTGTACCATCACCGTAACCATGAAATATATGTAGGTAGTATATCCGGCATAGGCATCGCGGTTTATTTTTGCCAGAAGCCCCGCGGTAACCGCGACTGCCACAATACCGGTAATAAAATTCGCTGCCCCGTTATAATATCCCGCGCGGAGTATCACGATTGTAATGATACCCGATACAAAAACCGCGGCAATAACAATACCCGCCTGGAGCAGAATTTCCGGGATTATTACAAGGAACGCGAAAAAAAGCGCCGTCATAAGAAATGTTACCGTGACACAATAATACAGCAGCGTCCGCGTTTTCCTTTTAATAATGAAAGACCTGTCACTGTATTTATACAGCATGAATTCTTCAAAACGTTTCTTCACGGCAGCCTCCCTGCATTCAGGTCCATCGATTTAATAGTATTACAGTCAAGACGGCTACAATTCAGCATTTCACTATCATTGCATCATTTACATGGAATTATCAATTCTTTTTTTTATCGGGGCTATATATCTCAGTGACTTTCAGACATTGATGTGTTTCATCTGAAGTATGCGAATAGTGGCTTCACCGGTATTATTTTTTTCTTTACTCCTCTGCCCCTTCATAGTAAGTAATGGCACTGACGCAATTCCATGACGCATACTACAGGTATAACAAGGAGTTATCATATAATGAACTATGAAACAGGATCATCATACAGCGGCTTCACACTGCAGGAGACGCGCGAAATACAGGAAATACGCTCCACGGCACTGATCTTTGAACACGATATCACCGGGGCACGCCTCCTGAAGCTGGTAAATGATGATGACAATAAAGTCTTTTCCATCACCTTCAGGACCCCTCCCTCTGACGATACGGGACTTCCCCACATCCTGGAACATTCTGTCCTCACGGGATCACGGAAGTTTCCCACGAAGGAGCCCTTTGTTGAGCTCCTGAAAGGCTCCCTGAACACCTTCCTCAACGCCATGACATTCCCGGACAAGACGATGTACCCCGTGGCGAGCAAGAACGGGCAGGACTTTTTCAACCTCATGGACGTCTACTGCGACGCGGTGTTCTATCCGAATATTTATCAGAACCCCGGGACACTGATGCAGGAGGGCTGGCACTATGCAATCAGCGATGCGGAGGAGGACATTACCTACAGCGGCGTGGTGTACAATGAAATGAAGGGTGCCTTCTCATCTCCCGACGGCATGCTGTATCCGATCATCCAGCAATCGCTGTTCCCCGAAAACTGCTACCGCTTCGAGTCCGGGGGCGATCCGGACTTCATACCTGACCTGACCCAGGAGCAGTTCCTCGCGTTTCACCGCGAATATTATCACCCCGCCAACAGTTTCATATTTCTTTACGGCGACGGTGACACCGCGAAGGAACTTGCCTTCCTCCATGAGCGCTACCTGAAGGACTTCAAAAAAATCGAGGTCAACTCCGCCATACAGGAACAGCCGGCATTCTCCGCACCGGCCCGGATAGAGAAATGCTTTTCCCTGCCCCCCGATGACGACACGGCGGACAAAAGCTATATAAGCTTCAACTACACCGCAGGGAGCGCCGCAGATCCCGAGCTTCACCATGCCATGGAAATTCTGAACCGCATCCTCCTCGGTACGCCAGCATCGCCCCTGAGGCAGGCACTCCTTGAATCCGGCCTTTGCAAGGACGTCATGGGGGTCTATGAAGGGGGCATCCTTCAGCCCTTCTTCTCTGTCGTCGTGAAACACACAAACGAGGAAAGCCTCGATACGCTTCACACACTCGTCGACTCTGTTCTCGGAAAACTCGCATCAGAGGGCATTGATCCTGTCCTCATTGAGGCAAGCATCAATTACATCGAGTTCCAGCTGCGCGAGGCGGAATTCGCGCGTTACCCCAAGGGCCTCTACTACAACTTCGTGGTCATGGAAAGCTGGCTCTACGGCGCCCATCCCCTGGTACACCTTGAATTTGCCGCCATACTGGAAAAAATCCGCGCCTCCGCACCACAGGGTTATTTCGAGGGGTTGATAAAAACACATCTCATGGGAAATCCCCACAGCTCCATGGTGCTGTTGAAGCCATCGAAAGGATTCGGGGAGAAGAAGGAACAGGCGGTGCGGGAAAAACTCCGCGCCTACAAAAGCTCGCTGGACGCGGAGGCCCTGGAGGCCCTCATTAACGCCAATAAAAAACTTGCTGAATACCAGAGCGCGCCGGACCCCGAAGAGGCCCTGCTGAAGCTCCCCATGCTGGCAATATCGGACATCCGGAAAAACCCCGAACCCATACTCTGCGAGGTCCGCAGTGTGGCGGGTATGAAGGTGCTCCACCATCCCCTTACCACAAGCGGTATAACATACCTGACCCTGATGTTTGACACATCTTCCGTACCCCGGGAACAGCTCCCCTACGTGGGACTTCTTTCAGGGCTTCTGGGTAAAATAAGCACGAGCGCCCGCAGCTACAGCGACCTTTCCAATGAGATCAACATGCATACCGGAGGGCTCTCCTTCAGCGTACAGACCTACAGCGACATGAAAAGCCCTGACTTGTTTTACCCGAAGCTTTCGGTTAAATCAAAAATTCTTATCGACAAGGTAGACCGGCTGCTGCCCATTGTGTCGGAAATAATTACCGGTTCCGACTTTACAGGAAAAAAGCGTCTCTTTGAAGTAATCAAGGAAATGAAGTCACGGTATGAAACACAGTTTGTTCCCCAGGGCCACATTATTGCGAGGAAACGGGTCCTTTCATACTTCTCCCCTCCGGAGCAGTACGAGGACGCTGTTTCAGGCATTGCCTTTTACCGGTTCCTTTCGGACATCGAGAAAAACTTTGATGCGCGGTTTGATGAGGTGTGCGCCGTCCTCAGCACGATCGCCCGGACAATTTTCTGCAGAAACAACATTCTTCCCTCCGTTACCACCGAAGGGAAGGGATATTCCCGTTTCACAGAAGGAATTTCTTCCTTCGCCTCGCAGCTGTCTGAGAGCGTAATTTCACCGGCACCATTCACCTTCACACCCTGCCCCCGCAATGAAGGACTGACCCTTCCCCAGAGCCAGGTTCAGTATGTGGCGAAAGCGGGCAGCTACGCCGGTGGAGGCTTCAGCTTTAACGGCACCATGCATGTTCTTTCCTCAATTCTGCGGCTCGACTATCTCTGGAACAGGGTCCGGGTACAGGGAGGGGCATACGGCGCCTTCGCCACTATTCAGAGAAACGGCAACATGACCTTCGGTTCCTACCGGGACCCGAACATTGCAGAAACCCTTGATGTCTTTCGTGAGACCGGCGCCTACCTGAAACAGTTCACCGCCAGCGCGAGGGAGATGACGAAATACGTGATCGGCACAATTTCAGACCTCGACCAGCACCTTACCCCGTCACAGAAGGGCGAACGGGGAGCGCGGCTCCATATCAGCAACATTTCCTATGAGGATATCCAGCGCGAAAGGGATGAGGTCCTTGGCGTCAAAGAAAAGGACATCCGGCTTTTTGCCGACATGGCGGAGTATATAACGTCAGAAAATTATGTGTGCGTCATCGGCAGCGAGTCAAAGATACGGGAACACAGCGGTATCTTCGGCTCAATAGAAAAGCTGATAGACTGAGGGCCATGGGAAACAACACCGCATCATCGAATTCCTTTGCGGCGCAGACAAGGGCCCTCACCCGGCCCTTCTGGGCCGCCAACATCATGGAGATGATAGAGCGCCTTGCCTACTACGGCGTGCGTACTGTCATCCCGATTTATATCGCCCAGGCTGACGAGATCAACGGACTCCACTTCACTCACGGGGACAAGGGGCTCATTTTTCTCTGGTGGGCCCTTGTGCAGTCAGTGCTCCCGGTATTTACCGGAGGTTTCGCGGACCGTTACGGATATAAAAAACAGATTTTTATCGCCATCGTACTCAAGGTCCTCGGGTATTCTGCGATGGCGACACAGCGTGAATTCTGGCCTTTCTTCATGGGATGCATTCTCCTCGCGGCGGGGACCGCGGTGTTTAAACCGCCGATTCAGGGGACCTTCGTAAAAACAATCGACGGCACAAATTCCGGTGTCGGCTGGGGATACTTCTACATGGTGGTGAACATCGGCGGCTTTCTCGGCCCCCCCGCGGCGCACTTCCTCTACGGCTATTCATGGCCCGCGGTGTTTTACGGATGCGCCGTCATCGTGAGCCTCAATCTTTTTCTGCTTTTCACGTACCGCGAAGTTGAATCAGACGCCGACAAGAGCACGGGACCATGGCATGTCATCGCCCTCACCGCGCGGGAGATCGCCAATCCCCGCCTTATCGCATTTATCCTCATCAGCTCCGTCTTCTGGGCCTCGTACATGCAGATATTCGACATGCTCCCGAACTTTATCGTGGACTGGATTGACAGCGCCTCCATCGCGGCACACCTTCCCGGTTTCATGCTTGCCCGAAACCATCCCCTCGCACCGCAGATCGCCCAGGAGTGGGTCATTAACTTCAATCCCCTCCTCATTATTTTTCTCGTGGCGCCCCTTTCATGGTATGTGAACCGCAGGATGAAACGCCTCACTTCTATCACCATCGGCATTCTCATCGGGGCCTTCGGAATTCTTACGGTGGGGGTATCCATGTCCGTCCTTACCTGTCTGGCGGGAATCGCCTGCTTCTCTGTCGGCGAAATGCTCTGCTCCCCCAAGATGAACGAATATTTAGGGGTGATAGCTCCCCGGGACAAGAAGGCACTCTACATGGGATATGCGAACATACCCTTTGCCATCGGATGGGGATACGGCTCATTTGCCGGAGGGACCATGTACGGAGAGTCCGGTGAAAAGGCGGCCCTTGCGATCCGGTACCTTTCCGACGTGCTGCATATCAGTGCCCTCCCTGAACGGAACAGCGCCTTCACCTTCCTTATGCAGAAAACAGGGCTTTCCTTCCATGACGCCACGGTGCTTCTCTGGAACACCTACCATCCATGGAAGGTGTGGATTCCCTTCGGAGCTGCTGCGGTCTTTGCGGCGCTTCTCATGCTTGGATTCGGGTATTATGTTCGGAAGTACCGATGGACCGACGCAGATGCGTGAGAAGGATGGATCTAATCACCAGAACAGCCTTGCCGGAACGGCAAGGCGTAATCCGCATCGCTGATGACATCCAAACCATCGCAATGATTTAGTATTCACCATGAAATCAATCGATTATCCCGGGTTACTGGTGGGAAATTCCTGGGATATTCCTGGGATTTGCCTAAACAACCCATAAAGGAAGCCCGGTAATTCCTATACAGCCCCCTCCGGAGGGCGGGCTGAAGGAAAAATTTTAACGGCCCTTTTTTTGGACAAATCGGACAATTTAAGACAATACAAATGGCGGCAAGCCATACTCATGAGGATTTTTAGTGTGAAAAAAAAGTTATTCCCAAAAAACGAAAGCCCCATGTTGATCAATACAACGCAACATAAGGCAATCTCAAAGAAAAATGAGCCAGCTGCCGGAATCGAACCGGCGACCTGTTCATTACGAGTGAACCGCTCTACCGACTGAGCCAAGCTGGCTTTACTGCAGGCAGATGACAGATTTCATCATGGCTCCGGTAAAATCAAGAAGAATTGATTATTTTTATAAAAAAAGAAATTTTCCACTCATCGCAGGGATTAAATGAATGGACGCACATCGGTTACAATCATTCCCGCTCTTTTCGCAGCCTCAATGCCTCTGTCGCCGTCCTCAAATACCTGGCACAACTCCGGCGTGACTCCCATGAGCCGTGCGCACTCGAGGAATGTGTCCGGCTCCGGTTTGTGACGCTCCACGTCGTCTGCGGAAACGAGAATATCGAAAAAACCATCAAGCCCGGCGGCCTTTATCGTCACAAGCGCCATTTCCCGCCTCCCACCGGTCCCGAGGGACATCGGCAGTGTTCCTTTATACTCCCTCGCAAGGGCGGCAACAGGTTCTATGGCTTTCACCGAACCGATCTGCTCCATGAAAGCTTTTTCCTTGTTCCTCAGCGTCTCCTCGGGTTCCAGGCCCCAGCCGTATTCGTCATTCATTATGGCTATTATTTTTCGCGTCGGGGCCCCGGTAAGGGTCCTGAACATTTCTTCTGTCATTTCATATCCTCTGGGCCGCAGGACCTGCCGCCAGGCCTCCATATGTACGGCTTCGGTATCTGCCAGGGTGCCGTCAATATCAAAAATCAGCCCCCGGGCACAGTGATCAACTGCAAGCTTCATGTTTTCTCCTTTTTTGGGGTCGATACAATTTCATTGATCACAGCAAATCCTCTCCCTGTAAAGAATTATATCGACCCCTGAAAAAAAAGATTTCCCCGTGAGTAACATTTCATGAAAAACCCGATATCCCTCCGCTATGGGCATGGGCCGATACAATCCTTCCGGATTTCGCTTCTGACAGAATTAACAAAAACTGTATAGAAATGTATTTTTTGCTGGGTAAATTATTGTTCTTTTTCAATAGAAATTACTCTTGACAGATCGGAGGTCGTCATTAGATTGACAAAAAAGGCTTCCGTCAGTGTTTTTAGAGATATTATTTGTTTGAAAAAATTTTTATAAGGGAGTAACGACATGAAGATTGTAGTGTGTGTCAAAGAGGTTCCGGATATGGAATCAAAATTCAAGATCGTTGATGAAAAGAAAATCGATGAATCTCAAATCGCATTCAAAATGAACGATTTCGACCAGTATGCGGTTGAAGCTGCCCTGCAGCTCAAAGAGAAATTAGGCGGTGAAGTTATCATTGTATCTGCTGGCCCTGAAAGGGCTTCAAAGCAGGTCCGCCAGGCATTCGCAATGGGCGCTGACTGGGGAATCCAGGTAGTCGATCCCGCTGTTGATGCAGGAGACAATTTCGTAAAGGCATCTGCGCTGTTCAACGCAATCAAGAGCCTCGGAGGCGTTGATCTCGTTATGACCGGTGTTCAGGCTGAAGACGATCAGGCAGGCCTCACAAGCGGCATGATTGCTGACATGATGGGAGCTCCTTCATGCACCAATATCGTCAAGATTGAAGTCGGCGGCGATCAGAAGTCACTTACTGTCAACCGTGAGCTCGAAGGCGGATTAAATGAAGTTCTTTCCATACCCCTTCCCGCAGTGCTCTCAATTCAGTCAGGTATCAACCAGCCTCGGTACCCCACCCTTCCGGGTATCATGAAAGCGAAGAAGAAACAGCTCGACAACAAATCTGCTGCCGACCTCGGAGCCAGCACAGATTCAAAGACAAGTTTTATTAAGATGTTCTTCCCTGTTTCAGACACCAAAGCTGAAATCATTGAAGGCGACGCAGCAACAGCAGCAAAAAAACTTGTAGATAAACTCAAAAACGAAGCCAAGGTGATATAGGGGGTACTGAAGATGGCAAAGTTATTAGTAATTGCAGAACAGAGAAAAGGCGTATTAAGCGAAGCCTCCATGGAGCTTTGCAAAGCGGCAAAGGCAATTGCCGCCGCAATGGGCGCACAACCCGCAGCAGCAGCATTTTACAAAGACGATTCAGTCGCAAATGAAGTAGCAAAATATATCCCTGAAGTATTTTCAGTTGTTGACGCAAAACTCGAGAATTATACTGCTGACGGATATGCCCAGGCAGTGAAAGCAGTTGTTGAAAGCCAGGACGTTGCAGGTGTTCTCATTGCCCACACCTATGACGGAATTGACATGGTTGCCAAAGTTGCAATGACCCTTGGATGGGGAGTTGTATCAAACTGCAACAAAATCGAAGTAAGCGGCGGAAAACCTGTTTTTACCAGAAGCACCTACAATGGTAAAATACATGAAGAGAAATCAGTTTCCACTGACAAATTTGTCGCTTCTATTGAAAAAGGCGCTTATGACAAGGAAGCAGCCGGCGGAGCAGGTTCTGTAACTGCGGTATCAGCTTCAATCGGCGACATCCGCACCTCTTTCAAGGAATTCGTTGAAATGGCTGCAGGATCTGTTGACATTACCCAGGCGAAGGTTATTGTTTCCGGCGGCCGCGGCACAAAGGAAAAAGACAAATACAACGACATCATTGTCAACCTCGCGAAGAAACTCGGCGGCGAATATGCGGCATCACGCCCGGTTGTTGACGCAGGATGGACCGATGCTGCCCGTCAGGTAGGCCAGTCAGGAAAATCAGTTGCTCCGGACCTCTATCTCGCAGCAGGTATCTCCGGCGCTATTCAGCACGTTGCCGGCATGAAGGGTTCAAAATGCATCGTTGCTATCAACAAAGACCCTGAAGCCCCAATTTTCAACATCGCAACATACGGAATTATCGGAGATCTCTTCGAAGTTATTCCTGCTATGATGGGTGAACTGTAAAAATCAACTTCTTTACAACAATATAAAAAAAGGCGCCCCTAGGGGCGCCTTTTTTTATATATTTCAGTAGATGTTTTACTTCTTCACTGCAGCAATACCCAGGGACGCAACCGCCTCTTCAATTTCCTTCAATATCGCGGGATCATCAATGGTAGAAGGTACGGAATATGTTTCACCGTCCGTAATCTTCCGCATTGTTCCTCTCAGGATTTTTCCGGACCGTGTTTTAGGCAGGCGCGCAACAACAGCTGCCTGGCGGAAACATGCGACCGCACCGATCTGGTCACGTATCATCTGCACCAGCTCAGCGATAATAGCATCATTGGCTTTTGCGGCCCCCTCCTTCAGGACTACGAATCCCACCGGAAGCTGTCCCTTGAAATCATCAGCAACACCCACCACCGCACATTCCGCAACATCGGGGTGTTTGGATATTACCTCTTCCATTGCGCCTGTTGACAGCCGGTGTCCTGCGACGTTGATGACGTCGTCAATTCGCCCCATAATATAGAGATATCCGTCTTCGTCATAAAATCCACCGTCTCCGGTAAAATAGTATCCTTCAAAAACATCAGTATACGATTCCCGGTACTTCATATCATTGTTCCAGAGTGTGGGAAGCGTTCCCGGCGGCAGGGGCAGTTTTATTACCACGATGCCCTCCTCGCCATTCATCTGCTCCACGCCATTGGCATCGATAATTTTCACATCATATCCAGGTACCGGTTTTGTCGGAGACCCCGCTTTTATCGGCAGCTGCTCAATTCCCATGCAGTTGGCAGCAATGGGCCATCCGGTTTCCGTCTGCCACCAGTGATCTACCACCGGTTTGTGAAGCAGGTTGGTGGCCCAGTGGAAAGTGTCGGGATCGAGACGCTCTCCTGCGAGAAAAAGGGACTTGAATCCCGACAGATCGTATTTTTTAAAGTGTGTTCCTTCGGGGTCCTCCTTTTTAATCGCCCTGAAGGCCGTGGGTGCAGTGAAAAGTGTTTTCACACCGTGCTCTGATATCACCCGCCAGAATGCCCCCGGGTCCGGTGTCCCGACAGGTTTTCCTTCATATAATACCGTTGTACAGCCGTAAAGAAGCGGCGCGTAAACAATATAGGAATGCCCGACTACCCAGCCGACATCGGATGCAGCCCAGAACACATCTCCCGGCTCAACATTATAAATATTCTTCATGCTCCACTTAAGGGCAACAGCGTGCCCGCCATTGTCACGGACAACCCCCTTCGGCATTCCCGTTGATCCTGAGGTATAGATCACATACAGCGGATCGGTGGCGAGAACATGAAGGCATTCAGTTTCTGAAGCTTTCGCGACAGCATCTCCCCATGCGATATCATGTTCAGGGTTGAGCGCCGCCTCCATCTGCGGCCGCTGATAAATAATGCACCGCGCGACCTTATGCTTCGCGGTATCCACCGCTCGGTCAAGCAGCGGTTTGTATGGAATAGTCTTCTTCCCTTCAATCCCGCATGACGCTGACACAATGACCTTTGGTTTCGCATCATCAATCCGTATTGCCAGCTCATTGGGCGCAAATCCCCCGAAAACCACGGAATGCACTGCGCCAATCCGGGCGCACGCCAGCATTGCCACTACCGCTTCCGGAATCATCGGCATGTAAATAATGACAGTGTCCCCCTTCACCACACCTTCATTCTTCAGGGCACCTGCGAACAATGATACCTTCTTCAACAGCGCACGGTATGATATTTTATCAATGACTCCCGTCACCGGACTATCGTATATAATTGCCGTCTGGTCCCCTCTTCCCGTTTCCACGTGATAATCAAGGGCGTTATAACAGGTGTTAAGCTCACCACCTGTAAACCATTTGTAAAACGGTTGCGCCGAATCATCAAGCACGGAATCATATTTCCTGTACCACTGTATTGCACCTGCCGCATTACCCCAGAATGTTTCCGGATCCGCTAAAGACTGCAGGTATGCTTCCTCATATTTCCCCATACGACCTCCCCTATAATATTTTACACACTTTTTTTACCAACGGATTTCATTACCACTGAAGCAGGACAGCACATCTCGTGGAAAAATAATCATTTATTTATCACTTACTCTGTCTTTGTCTTATGGTATTATTGCTGTATATTATTTATTTATGATGATCATCTGTCAAATTTTTTTTAGAATATGCTGGGGAAACGGGGGGTTTTTTAGAATAATTTAAAATATTTTATTGCAATATTAACACTGTATGCTTATATAGTCTATACAGACGATGATCGTGAAAACATATTCTCATTATACAAGAGAGGAATGATGAAGAGGATAATTATTTTATTATCAGCTATTACTCTTTTTACTGCCGGATTTCTCATATACCATACAAATTCCTATTCACGGTCA